>Ga0326728_10009810_pt1 | contig 22796 bp, 24 predicted proteins | sample MB3enrmetagenome_FD_207602 | JGI IMG/M metagenome (GOLD analysis project Ga0326728, IMG submission 207602) | Lab enriched peat soil microbial communities from McLean, Ithaca, NY, United States - MB31MN | ecosystem: Environmental > Terrestrial > Soil > Wetlands > Peat | place: USA: New York... | reverse complement strand
AGATCGTTCTTCCGTATCCTGCGCACGTCGATACCGTCATAGGTTATGGTCCCCGCGTCGATGTCGTAGAAGCGGTTGAGGAGGTTGGTGATCGTGGTCTTGCCCGCTCCCGTGGAGCCGACGAAGGCGATTGTATGGCCCGGCGCTGCGTGGACGGTAAGATCCTTGAGGACGGTCTTCTTGCCATCGTAAGAGAAATCGACATGATCGAAGCGCACGTCGCCCTTGAGCGATACGAGCTTGATGCCGGCATCGGGGCCGACGGCGGTCGTCACGCGCCAGGCCCATTCGATGGCTTCTCCCTGCGCGTTCTTTTTCGTCGCAATGAGGGTGACATCTCCCTCATCCGATTCGGGTTTTCGATCCATCACGTCGAAAATGCGCTCTGCGCCGGCGATGGCCGCGAGAATGTTGTTGATCTGGCTCGTTATCTGGTTTATCGGCATGCCGACCTGCCGCGAATACTGAAGGAAGGCCGCGAGACTGCCGACGTCGAAGCGCCCGGCGACGGTGAGGAGTCCGCCGAAGACCGCTGTGCCAGCGTAGACGATGTTGTTGAGGTTGCCCATGATCGGCATGATCACGCCGGCGTAATAGTTAGCCTTCGTGGCGGCCGCGCGGAATTCCTCGTTGACGCTGTAGAACTCCTTCTGCATCGCTTTCTCGTGGTTGAAGACCTTCACTTCCTTGAGGCCGCCGATAGTCTCCTCGATCTCGCCGTTGAGCTTCCCGAGGAGCTCTTGCTGCTTCGTGAAGTAGGCGCGACTTTTAGCGCCGATCGTTTTGCTCATGTAGACCATGAGGACGAGCACGATCGCCGTGAAGAGGAAGAGCGGAGGGCTCAGCACGATCATCATGACGATGGAGCCGACGAAGGAAAGTGCGCTCGATATGAGCTGCGTGAGGCTTTGCTCGAGCATGAGCTGCACGTTGTCCATGTCGTTCGTGAAACGGCTCATGAGTTCGCCATGCGTGTGCGTATCGAAAAACTGCAGCGGCTGGGCCTCCATCTTGTCGAAGAGCTCACCGCGGATGATGTTGATCGTTCGCTGCGCGAGCCGTATCGTGAGCCGCGCCTGGAGGTAGGAGGCACCTACTCCGACGATGTAGATGAGGGCGAGGGCAACGAGCGCCAGAGCGAGACCTCTGAAGTCGCCGGGCACGATGTAGTTGTTGATGAGGGGCTTGAGGAAATACGAACCTGCGAGCATCGAGGCCGAGTTGACCAGGAGGAGAAAGATGATGAGGACGACGAGAGGCTTGCTCTTGCCGAGGTAGCCTATGAGGCGTCCCAGGCTCGCCTTGAAGTTTTTTGGCCGCTCGAAGCTGCGCGGACCGGGGCCCCCCGGCCCACGCCCGACAGTGCCCTGGCTCGCGGATCCGGCTGGCCGGCCTCGAGAAGCACTGCTGTTCTTGTTGTCCGACATTACGCTGACAGCCCTTCCTGCTGGGACAAGCAGATCTCGCGATAGATAGCGCTATTAGCGAATAGCTCTTCGTGCGTCCCCACTCCGGCGACCTTGCCATCGTCGAGCACTACGATCCTGTCGGCTTCGCACACCGAGCTGATGCGTTGCGCGATCATAAGCACCGTCGTCCCCTTGAGCTTGCGCGAGAACTCGGCTCGTATCCTGGCCTCGGTCGCCGTGTCGACTGCACTCGTTGAGTCGTCGAGGATGAGTATGGCCGGGTTTTTCAGCATCGCGCGCGCTATGCAAAGCCGCTGCTTCTGTCCTCCCGAGACGTTGACGCCGCCCTGGCCAAGCTCGGTCTCGTATCCCTCGGGGAAGCCCTTCACGAACTCGTCGGCCTGGGCGCTCTTCGCAACGTCGGTGATTTCTTCGTCCGTCGCCTCGCCGTCGCCCCAGCAAAGGTTGTCCTTGATCGTCCCCGAGAAGAGTACGTTTTTTTGAAGTACCATGCCGATGCCTGCGCGGAGGTCTTCTATCCTGTAATCGCGCACGTCGACCCCGTCGACGAGGACTTGTCCGGCAGCGGCGTCGTAGAGCCTGGGAATGAGGCTCACGAGGCTCGTCTTGCCCGAGCCTGTACCGCCTACTATGGCGACGAACTCCCCCGGCTCGATTTTGAGGGAGATGTCCGATAGCACGCTCTTCCCAGTGGACTCGGTTCCGTACTTGAAGTCGACGCCGCGGAACTCGATCCCGCCGCGCTTGACGGTCGGCGCGGATACTGCCCCGGCGAGCCGGTCCCTGTCGACGATATCGACTTCGGTCTCGAGGACTTCGACGATCCGTTTGGCGCAGGCTTCGGCCCGCGCCAAGAGCACGAAGATCATGGAGAATATCATGACGCTGAAAAGGATCTCCATGATGTAGCTGATGAAGCTGATGAACGCCCCGGCGCCCATCCCCCCCGAATAGACCATTCTGCCGCCGAGCCAGACCACCGCGATCATCGCGCCGTTCATGACGAGGAGCATCATCGGGAACATCATGCTGATGAGGTATCCCGCGCGGATGGCCGCGTCGGTGAGCTCGTCGTTCGATTTTTTGAACTTGAGCTTCTCGAAAGGCTCCCGGACGTAGGCTTTGACCGCGCGGATGGCGACAAGGTTTTCCTGTACAGTGCCGTTGAGCGCATCGACTTTGGCTTGTACGGCCGAAAAGAGCTTCTCCGCGGTCCTGAGGACGAGGACTATGCCGGCGACGAGGATCGGTATCGCCACGAGGAGGACGAGGGATAGCCGCGCGTTAATGCTCACCGCAAAGATCGTCGCGGTGATGAGCATGAGGGGCGCGCGCAGGAGCATGCGCAGACACATGAGGAGCGTGTTCTGTATCTGCGTCACATCGCTCGTGAGCCTCGTGACTAGGGAAGGCGCGCTGAAGCGGTCGATGTTGGAGAAGGAGAAGGACTGGATCTTGTCGTAGAGCGAGCGGCGCAGGTTTGCCGCGAAGCCCTGGGCGGCGAGGGCCGAATATTTCGCGTTGAGCACTCCAAAGCTCATGCAGACGAGCGAGAAGGCCACCATGAGGAGGCCGACCTTCTCGATATAGCCCAGGTCCTTGGCCCTCACTCCGACGTCGACGATCTTGCCCATGAACGTGGGCATAAGCATCGTGGCTATGACGTCTCCCGCCATGAGCAGGGCGCAGACGAGGATGTACTTCTTATACTTCCCCAGATACGCGTATAGAGTTTTTATCACGTTTTTCTCCAGTTCAGTGGGTCGGCAAATGACAGTATTGCCCGAGGAAAACGCTGTCAATGTCCGCGGCGCTTCATTTATAGAACTTTAATAATCGAAAGGCAGTTAGAGCGGCCTGCGTCCCATATGCGACTCGATCCGCCTGAGCCTAACGGTTCCCGAGCTAAGCTCGGCGATGCGCGCGGAGAATGGAGCAAGGGTATCGGTCGGGACGTCGACCACTGTGCGCACCGCCTCGGCGAAACTTTCCTCGACGACTGTAGCTCCCGCCTCGGCCGCTATCAGGCGCTCCCGCTCGAGGAGGGCGTAAGGCAGGTCGAGCTCGATCCTGGCCAGCTCCACGAGGACCGCTCGCTTGGTCTTCGCGAGGACCGCCTTGCCGACCGCCGTGTACGCCTTGACGAGGCCTCCCGTGCCCAGGAGCGTGCCGCCGAAGTAGCGGGTCACTACTATTGCGACATTCCCGAGCCCGGAGCCCTTTAGCACTGTAAGCAGGGGCCGTCCCGAAGTTCCTGTGGGCTCCCCGTCGTCCGAGCAGAAATCTGTCGTCGCGTTCCCGCCGCCTATGATGAATGCCGGTACGTTGTGCGTCGCATCGGGGAACTCTGATTCTATGCGGCCGATGAAGACGCGGGCCGCCGGGACCGACTCGACGCATTCGAGGCTCGCGATGAAGCGAGAGTTGATGACGACGATCTCGGCCCGCTCAGGCCCGAGGGGAATAGTGAGCATGATCGGAAACAAGTATAGCACGAAGGCGCCTTAACGCGCGCTAAGGCGCGGGGGCCCCTGTCGGCTTTCCTTATACTTGTGCGAGCAGTACCATTAAACATGCCGTTTAGGAGGAAGCATGCTAAAAGAAGGAACCGTAGCTCCCGATTTCGATCTTGCGAACGACTCAGGCTCGTCGACGCGGCTTTCGACCTTGCGCGGAAAGACCGTCGTCCTTTACTTCTACCCTAAGGACGATACTCCCGGTTGCACCAAGGAAGCATGCTCCTTCCGGGATTCCTGGGCCGCGGTCGAGGCTTTGGGCGCGATAGTCCTGGGCATCAGCCCCGATTCGATCGAGAAGCACGGGAAGTTCAAGGCCAAGTACAGCCTGCCGTTTACCCTGCTTGCCGACCCGGACAAGGCCGTGCTTAAAGTCTACGGTGCTTTCGGCCCAAAGATGATGTACGGAAAAGAGTCCCTGGGCGTCATACGCTCTACGTTTATCGTCGGCCCCGACGGCACGATCGCAAAGGTCTTTCCGAAGGTGAAGCCCGAGGGCCATGCCGCGCAGGTGCTCGAGGCGATAAAGGCGATTGGTTAGTCTAAATTATTCCGTTTGGAGGAGCACATGGATTTCATCGACAGCGTCATTATGACCCGCTCGAGTGTACGTAGTTTCACGGGCGAGGCGATTCCTCGAGAGACTCTTGTGCGCATTGCCAAAGCAGGCGTGGCCGCACCGAGCGCCATGAACGTCCAGCCCTGGGCGATAGTGCTCGTAACCGACCGGCAGAAGCTGGACAAGCTGTGCACCGGGCTGCCTTATGCGAAAATGCTTGAAAAAGCCGCGGCCGCATTCGTAGTCTGCGGAGAACCGGGCAAGGACGCGAACGCCGCGCCCAAGAACTGGTCCGTGGATTGCGCTGCCGTGAGCGAAAATATTCTCCTCGCTGCTCATTCCCTAGGGCTCGGCGCCGTATGGACCGCCGTGTATTCCGACGAGCAGCGCCTCGAGTGCGTGAGGAGCGTCTTGGAAATACCCGCCGACATCGTTCCGCTCAATGTCATTCCGGTCGGCGTCATTGCGGGCAAAGCCCCAGCGCCCAAGGACAAGTGGAACCCGAAGGTCGTGCATTTCGACGCGTGGTGACTAGTCGTCCTCTTGGAGTTCGCGCACAAAATCGATGTAGGCTTTCTCTCCCTCTGCCCCGTCGAAGGATTCTATCTTGACGCCGAGAGCGGTCGCCTCTCCGTCGGGTAGGACGCGTACCACGGTCCCGGTGATCGAGACGTCGCGATCGCCGGTGATGGGGAAGACATGGATCGTCCCCTCGAGGGCGTCTCCGACGCGGGCCTTTGTTTTCCCCCGCGCCAGGAAGCCACCCATGCTCAAGTCGTGAAGATGAAGAAAGCCTCCTTCGGCGGCAGAGCAAGCCATCTTTATGGAAACTGCAATCCTAGGAGAACTTCTGTTGTCCTTATCCATGATGCAAAGTATATCAATCGGCGTCGGAATAGCTAATGTCTGCGCGGAGTCTCCTAAAACTGCGTGGTTGAACTAGAGCCATTCTGACCTAATCCTCATGTTTTTCTCATTTTGAGATGCTTTACTGTTCAACGGAGGCATTTATGCACACGAAGTTACTATTTTCTATCGTTGCACTCTTTTCCGTGTTTGCAGTATCCGGGAGTTTCGCTCAAGAATCGCAACTTATCAGATTTGGACTTATTACGGACGTCCATTGGTCGGATAGAATCGACGATTTAAAAGTTATCTCTATGAACGCCGTTCCTCGGTATCGCACCGGTGGACTCGCAAAAACGGAAACGTTCGCCCTTGCCATGAATAAAGCCAATGTAAAATTCATTGCAGAGTTAGGAGATTTTACTGACGATCCCATGAACACAAGCCTTGATTTTGACAAAAAGAGATCCGCAGTACTCGGTTTTGCCCAGGAAATTGAAGCCAAGCTCGCTCTTTTTTCGGGACCGCGTTACCATGTGCTTGGCAATCATGACACCGATTTCATGAGCAAAGAAGATACTGCTACCAAATTAAAGAATGGGACCGTTTCGGGGCCTGAGGGAAGCTATTATTATTCGTTTAATTCGGCCGGAGTACATTTCGTCATTCTTGATGCTGAGTACACGTCGAAAGGTAGTCCGTATTCCGGCATCCCAAACTCGCCAGGAAGCGGCTACTCCTGGGAAGATTCCAATATTCCAAGTGCGGAGCTGGAATGGCTTAAGAACGACCTTTCTGCCGATAAGGCTCCAGTCATCATCTTTTGCCATCAGCCGTTGAATCCCCTGGAACAGGTTGACCCTCTCTACGATTTCCATAACACAGTCAGAGACGCTGACGCAGTCCGGAGTATCTTAGAAAAAAGCGGCCGAGTCCTTGTCGTTTTCACCGGACATTACCATGATGGAGGATACCAGCAGATCAACGGTATCCATTACGTGACGCTTCAAGCCAATGTCGCCTATGGGAATGATGTTTCGTACCATAATCAGTACTCTATCGTCGAGGTCGAGGCGGAAAACCAGCATTATCGTATCCTTGTAAGCGGGCACGGACTCCAAAAGGACTATATCCTGGAACGTGACCTTGCTAAATAAACGCGCTTAGTAGTTATCCCGGGCGGGCGAGAAGTCGCTCAAGTATTGACCGCTCGTTTCGCCCTGGCTATTGCCTGCATGAGGGTGTAGCCTTCATCGGCTTGTCGAAGTAGAGAGTAGAGAGGCTCGGGACATAGAAGCCGGTGGGCCACATGGCGCAGACGAAGACGAGCTGGAGTTTATCCGTAGGGTCTTTGAAGCGGTACTCGATATCGTGGCCGTTCGCGTCGAGGGCGTTCATTTTTTGCCTATGCGACTTTATTTGGCATCGATCGTCTCGAGGCGGTCGTCGCGCTTTATTACTTTAAGCTCCTTCGATCCAATGGAGTAAGACGCGAATATAAGTCACGAGCCTGGGGCTTACGCGGATAAAGGATGGTATTATACCTTTAGGTAGGCCCATCGGGCCTATGTATTATGAGCGAAGCATACATCACGGCGAGCAACTTGAGCTGGGCGCGTACTCGCGCCGGGTTATCCAGGGAAGAGCTAGCCGCGCGCGCGGGCATACCCGAGGCCAAGATCGAAGCCTGGGAAGAAGGCGCGGTGAGGCCGAGCCTCTGGGTTTCGTCGGCAGTTTCGAGACCGGCGCCGATCCCGTCGCGCTTGCTGCCGATATGCGAAGGCAGCTAGGCATAGGGGAGGACTTCTCGCGCGTATCGAAGAGCTGGTCCGACCATGTTGCGCGCCTTTCCCGAGCGGCGGACGCCGCGGGTATCCTCGTATTCCGCAGCGGCATCGTCGGCGGAAATACCCGCCGACCTCTGTCCGTCGATGAGTTCCGCGGCTTCGCCCTCTGCGACGAACTGGCTCCCGTCGTGTTCGTCAACGCCGCGGACTACAAGGCGGCCCAATCCTTCACGCTTGCCCACGGGTTAGCGCACCTGTGGATAGGCAAGAGCGGCGTATCCAATGAGACCGTGGACGCCTTTTCCCGCGGCTATCGCTCTGAGCGGGAGGAGCGAGGGGAAGAGAGCGGTGGGAGCTTCTACAACAATTTCGCCGCGCGCAACGGAGAGCGCTTCCCCTCGGTCATCCTCGGTGCCCTACGCGGAGGGCGTATCCTCTATCGCGAGGCCGCGCGGCTCTTCGACGTGCAGCCTCGCACGGTGTAGATCATCGAGGCCCGAGCGGCCCCTACGGTTTCGATATAGCCCCGGGCTTCTGGTCCTGGATCGAGGGCCGGGCGGCGTCGCCTCTTTTCGTCGATCCTGCCGAGGAAGCACAGTCCTTATTCGGGGAGATCGCAGACCACGTGGTCGCTTCTTATCCGTCGCATCAGGCGTCGGCATTTCTCGGCGGAGCCGATCCCTGGGTGATAGCCCAGGCCCTGTGTGATGGATCGACGGTCGTCACGCACGAGAGCCATGCCGGTCCGGGATCGAAGAAGGTGAAGATTCCGAATGTCTGCGAAGCTTTCGGCGTTCGCTATATCAAGATCTACGATCTACTGCGCATCCGCGGCGCCCGCCTGGGCGCCTAGCTCCGCTGCCAAGCTCGCGGAGGGATATCGTCTTGAGGCTTGGTTTGAGAGCGGGGAAGGATGCGCGGGAAGCCTTGGACCAATCCACGTAATCAGTCGAATCGGCACTAGCCCAGAAGTCCCGTTCGGTATCTTCGCTAGTGAGCTTAGGCATCGCCTTGAGCTGCTTTTCCATAGACAGACCTCTCCTTTCGGCTCATGTCGTCAGCCACGATGAAAGGGCGATTAATGCAAGCCTAGTGTCCTGTAATATTAACTTCGCTCAACGCAGCGCTGGTGTGCCGGCTCTGTCCGTCCGTCTTCGGAGATGATATTATCGGGGCAGTTCGAGAGGCAGTGAAACGGAGCGCATCAAGTGTTCGAGCAGACCTTCAAGAATATAGACGACATTTTGCACAAGGACTCGGGCTGCGGCAGCGAGCTCGACTACGTTGAGCAGACCTCCTGGATTCTCTTCCTGAAATACCTCGACGACCTCGAGAAGGAGCGAAAGACCACGGCTGCGCTCAAAGGCACGACCTACGCGCCCCTCATCGAGAAGCAGTACCGCTGGCCGGCTTGGGCCGCGCCCTATAAGGGCGGAAAGCTCGACCTCGTCGGAGCCATGACGGGCGACGACCTCAAAGACTTCGTGGACGTCAAGCTCTTCCCCTATCTCAAGAAGTTCAAGGCCGACGCCGAGAGCCCTGACACCATCGAATACAAGATCGGGGAAGTCTTCAGCGAGCTCAAGAACAAGCTTCAGTCGGGCTACAACCTCCGCGAGGTGATCAACCTCGTGGACGAGCTCCACTTCCAGACTAGCGCCGACAAGCATGAGATGAGTCATCTCTACGAGTCGAAGATCCAGCGCATGGGCAACGCGGGTCGCAACGGCGGCGAGTACTACACGCCCCGGCCCCTTATTAAGACTATCGTCAAGGTCGTGGCCCCAAAGATCGGCGACAAAATATACGACGGGGCCGTGGGCTCCGCTGGCTTTCTCTGTGAGTCCTTCGACTATCTTAAAAGTAGCAAAAGCCTCACGACCCACGACATGGAGACTCTCCAAAAGCGGAGCTTCTACGGCAAGGAGAAGAAGTCCCTCGCCTACATCATAGGGACTATGAACATGATCCTCCACGGCGTGGAGGCGCCCCATATCCTCCACACCAACACCCTTTCCGAGAACATTCAGGACATCCAAGAGAAGGACCGCTACGACGTCATCATGGCAAACCCTCCCTTCGGAGGGAAGGAGCGGAGCGAGGTCCAGCAAAACTTCCCCATCAAGACGGGCGAGACCGCCTTTCTATTCTTGCAGCATTTCATCAAGAGCCTGAAGGCCGGGGGTAAGGCCGGCATCGTCATCAAGAACACCTTCCTCTCCAACTCCGACAACGCTTCGGTCTCCTTGCGCAAGCTCTTGCTGGAGAGCTGCGACCTCCACACCGTCCTCGACCTCCCCGGCGGCGTCTTTCAAGGCGCGGGCGTCAAGACCGTCGTGCTCTTCTTCACGAAGGGCGAGGCCACGAGGAAGACCTGGTTCTACCAGCTCAACCTCGATCGTAATCTCGGTAAGACCCGCCCCCTCTCCGAGGAGGACCTCGCCGACTTCGTGGCCTTGCAAAAAAAGAAGGCCGAGAGTCCTAACTCCTGGACCGTGAAGATAGCGGACGTGGACAATGAGACCTGGGACCTTTCCGTGAAGAATCCCAACCGCAAAGACGAGACTGCCTTGCGTAGCCCGAGCGAGATACTCGAAGAGATGAAAGCGCTCGACAAGGAGAGCGCCGAGCTCCTCAAGACGATCAAGGGGCTCGTATGAAGGGGAAACTGCCGGAGGGATGGGAGGAAAAGAGGCTGGGGGAGGTTTGCGATTTTCAAAATGGCTTTGCATTTAAAAGTGCAACATACAAACCAAGCGGCTTACCAATTATTCGCATAACAAATATCCAGAACGATGAAATCGAAACTGGCAAGCTTGTATTCTTTGATCCCAAAGATTACACAGAAGATTTTAGCCGATATCAAGTGAATAAAGGCGATTTAGTCATTGCAATGTCAGGAGCAACTACTGGCAAATTGGGGGAAAATAATACTAATACTGTTTTTTATTTGAACCAGCGCGTAGGAATGTTCTTGCCGCATAAGAATCTTAGTAGGAGCTATTTATACTATTTTCTTTCGACAAGAGTGGAAGAGAATCTAATAATATCAGCAGGAGCAGCACTGCCAAATCTTAGCACCGAACAGATTAACAATTTCATTATTCCTCTTCCCACTCTCCCCGAGCAAAAGCGCATCGTCGCCATCCTCGATGAAGTCTTCGCCGCCATCGGCAAGGCCAGGGAAAATGCGGAGATGAACTTCGAGAATGCGCGAGAGATATTCGAGAGCTACTTGGCGAGATTCTTTTCTAATCCTGGGGATGATTGGAAAGAGCAGACGTTGGAAGGAATCTCCAAAAATTTTGGTCGAGGAAAATCAAAGCATCGTCCACGGAATGATAAAAAACTTTATGGCGGAAATTATCCATTCATTCAGACAGGCGATATTAGAAGCTCAAAACACTACATCAGAGAATACTCACAAACCTATAATGATTTGGGACTTGCCCAAAGCAAATTATGGCCCAAGGGAACAATATGTATCACAATTGCAGCGAATATTGCAGAAACGGGAGTCCTTGATTTTGACTCATGCTTTCCCGATAGCGTCATAGGAATTGTTGTTGATGAACTAAAAGCTGATAAAGGCTTTATTGAGTACTTGCTACAGCATTTTAAAAAAGAAATCCAGGCAAAAGGAAAAGGCAGCGCACAGGCAAATATTAATTTAGCGACTTTTGAAAATCAACTCTTCCCTTTCCCCTCTCTCCCCGAGCAACGCCGCATTGTCTCTCAGCTCGACACACTCTCCGCCCAGACAGCGAAGCTTGAGGCGGTGTATCGGAAGAAGCTCACCGACCTTGACGAGCTGAAAAAGTCAATCCTCGAGAAAGCCTTCCGTGGTGAGCTGTAGCCATGCGATGAGAAGGTTTATAAATAAACAAGGAGCGTGGGACGATGAGTAACGAGCCAGTTCGCTATCATCTTGGCAAATTTCCGCCCGTAGACCTGGAGTGGAAAAAACTTATCCCGCTTATCGGGCCGGCCAACGCAGGACTTGCGCGATATGATGGGCTCCTCGCGGCCATTCCGAATGCGGATATACTCCTGTCCCCCTTGACGACTCAGGAAGCCGTGCTTTCATCGAAGATTGAAGGCACGCAGGTGACGATCGGCGAAGTCCTCGAGATTGAGGCGGGCGGCGACTCTGCTTCTTTTACGCAGCCGAAGCGAGAAGATGCCGAGGAAGTCCTTAACTATCGCAAGGCGATGAAGGCTTGCGTCTCGATCATGCGGGAGCGCTCGTTATCTCAGCACGTCATTAGGGCCGCTCATGGAATTCTTATGCAGGGCGTGCGCGGAAAAGACAAGAACCCAGGAAGCTATCGCGTCGAGCAGAACTGGATAGGCGCGCGTAGCTGCCCAATCGAAGAAGCCAGCTATATCCCTGTCGCTCCTGAACATCTGCAGCCCGGCATGGATGCCTGGGGGCGTTATCTAGACAACAAGGATGAACTCGATACCCTCGTCCAACTCGCCATTCTCCATGTCGAGTTTGAAGCTCTCCATCCCTTCAAGGACGGAAATGGCCGGCTGGGGAGAATGCTCATTCCTCTCTTCCTCTATCAGCGGAAGCTGCTCTCGAGCCCGGACTTTTACATGAGCGGCTATCTGGAGACCAACCGCGATGAATATCAGGAACGCCTCCGCGCCGTTTCCCGGAACGGGGATTGGACTGGCTGGTGTATATTCTTCCTGAGAGGCGTAACCGAGCAGGCTGCCGAGAACGAAAAGCGAGCCCGGGCAATTCTAGGACTTTACGACCGGGTCAAGACGCAAATCGTCGACTTGACCCATTCCCAGCATTCGATCCGGGCCCTCGATCTTCTCTTTCAAACCCCAATTTTTTCCGCGTCGCTTTTCACCGACAATAAGCTTATTCCAAAGCCGACGGCGACTCGTATTTTGGCCATTCTCAGGGATGCGGGCCTCGTGGTGACAGTGCAGGAAGCGAAGGGGCGGCGGCCGGGAATTTATATCTTCCGAGAGCTGGTGAACGTGGCGGAGGGAAAGGTCGTTATTTGAGGCTCATCGGTGAGTCATAAAACCATTTGTGACTCACCGGATCATGTCTTGTGAGTCACAAAATGCTTTGTCATGAATAAATGAGGCGCAAAATGAACGAGGCTGAGACCAGAGCCGAACTCATTGATCCCGTTCTCGCGCAGGCGGGCTGGGGTGTCTGTAGCAACTGCTTCAATATCTGTAATTGCGGCTTCAATCAAGCGGCGTTTTAGGATGCGTAGCTTGTCGGAAGGGGGCGCGCATGCCGACCATATCTATGTTCTACGGTATTATCATTCGGATATACTGCGGTAATCACGAGCATAACCCACCTCACTTCCACGCCTATTATGGGGATTGCCGGGCCATATTTGATATGGAATCATGTATAATGATTGAAGGGGACTTTCCCTCCAAGCAACGTCGGCTCGTTGAAGCATGGACCGAAATTCATAGGGATGAGCTGTGGGCGGATTGGCGGCTCGCGTCTGAAGGTGAAAAACCCATGGCTATCGATCCGCTGAGGTGAAGCGTATGACTCCGTCCATCCGTTCGGTTACGCCTATTTCCGCTACCCGCCTCGTGCTCGTCTATGGCAATGGAGAGCGGCGAGCCTTCGATGTCGGGCCATTGCTCGATATCGGTCGATTCTCCGAGCTCAAGGATGAGTCGCTTTTCAAAGCCGTTCGCGTTTCCTTCGATACTGTCGAATGGCCGAACGGTCTCGATATTGATCCCGAGGAACTCTATGCGGGGAGTGTCGCCATGGAAGGCGATGTTGCCGAGGAGCCGCCTAGCTACGGTCGAGCTAGGCGCATATGAACGAGGCTGAGACCAGGGCCGAACTCATTGATCCTGAGCTCGCGCAGGCGGGCTGGGGAGTCGTAGAGGGCTCGAAGATATCCCGCGAGTACAAAATCACCGCGGGGCGCATCCAGGCGGGCGGACGGCGCGAGAAGCCCCTCTCGGCCGACTACCTCCTCGTCTACCGTGGCATGAAGCTCGCCGTGGTCGAGGCCAAGAGCGACGAACAGGAAGTCGGCGAAGGCGTGGCGCAAGCCAAGCGCTACGCCTCCATGCTCAAGCTCCGGTACACCTATGCGGCCAACGGGCGTGAGATCTACGCCATCGACATGGAGAGTGGCAAGGAAGGCCTCGTCAGCTCCTTGCCCGGCCCCGATGAGCTCTGGGCCCGCGTCTACGGTAAAAAGGACGAGTGGCGCGACCTCTTCAACGCCCTGCCCTTCAACGACATGGGCGGCACGAAGGACGCCCGCTATTACCAAGAGCTCGCGGTCAACCGGACAATGGACGCCATCGCCTCAGGGAAGGACCGCATCCTCCTCACCCTCGCGACCGGAACGGGCAAGACCTTCATCGCCTTTCAGATAGCCTGGAAGCTCTTTCAGGCCCGCTGGCACCTCGCGCGCGATGGCGCTCGGCGGCCGCGCATTCTCTTCCTGGCCGACCGGAACATTCTCGCCGACCAAGCCTTCAACGATTTCTCGGCCTTCCCCGAGGACGCCCTCGCGCGTATCCGCCCGGACGAGATCCGCAAGAAAGGCCGGGTGCCTACGAACGGTTCTGTCTTCTTCACGATTTTCCAGACTTTCATGAGCGGCCAAGGCGAGGACGGCAAGCCCGAACCCTACTTTGGCGAGTACCCCTCCGATTACTTCGACTTCATCATCATCGACGAATGCCATCGCGGCGGGGCCAACGACGAGTCCTCATGGCGCGGTATTCTCGAGTATTTTTCGCCCGCGGTCCAGCTCGGCCTCACTGCGACCCCGAAGCGCAGGGACAACGTGGACACCTACCGCTACTTCGGCGAGCCGGTATACGTCTACTCGCTGAAAGAGGGCATCAACGATGGCTTCCTCACGCCCTTCAAGGTGAAGCGCATCCAGACTACGCTGGACAGCTACATCTACGTCTCCGACGACACCATCATCGAGGGCGATGTGGAGGAGGGGCGAGTCTACGAGGAGGACGACTTCAACCGCGTCATCGAGATCAAGGAGCGCGAGGCCGAGCGGGTCAGGATCATACTCAAGGAGATACACCAGGCCGAAAAGACCATCGTGTTCTGCGCCACGCAGAGCCACGCCGCCGCGGTGCGCGACCTCATCAATCAATACAAGAACAGCCCCAATCCACAGTACTGCGTCCGCGTCACGGCGAACGATGGTGAGATTGGTGAGCAGTTCCTCCGTGACTTCCAGGACAACGAGAAGACCATCCCCACCGTTCTCACGACTTCGCAGAAACTCTCCACGGGCGTGAACGCGCGCAACATCCGCAATATCGTCCTCATGCGGCCTATCCGGACACTCATCGAGTTCAAACAGATCGTGGGCCGAGGCACCCGCCTCTTCGAGGGCAAAAGCTACTTCACCATCTACGATTTCGTGGATGCCTACAAGCATTTCGCCGACCCTGAGTGGGACGGCGAACCGCTTTCTCCGGAGGATGAGACCTGCCTGCCTAAGGCGGTGGATGCCAGGCCCACGTCCGCTCTTGGCGGCGACAAAGGCGACGATGGAGAAAGTTCCATGCGAGCGAAGCTACTCAGGATAAAGCTCGCGGACGGCAAGGAACGGGAGATCCAGCACATGGTCTCCACCTCCTTCTGGAGCCCGGACGGGAAACCCCTCTCGGCCGAGGAGTTCCTCAAGCGCCTCTATGGGAGCCTGCCCTCGTACTTCAAGAACGAAGATGAGCTGCGAAAGATATGGTCCGACCCTGGCACTCGCAAGGCCCTCCTCGAGCGCCTCGCCGAGTCCGGCATCGGCAAGGATGACCTCGTGACCCTGCAGAGTCTCATCGACGCGGAGAAGAGCGATCTCTTCGACGTACTCGAGTACGTTTCCTTCGCCGTTCGGCCCATCACGCGCGAGGCTCGCGTCGCCTCCGCGAAGGCGGAGATACTCGCGGGCCTGGGCGAGGAGCAGCGGGATTTCGTCGAGTTCGTGCTGTCTAAGTACATCGAGTCCGGCGTCGACGAGCTCGATCAGGAAAAGCTTCCCAGCCTCCTCGAACTCAAGTACCAGGCCTTGAGCGAGGCCACCGAGACGCTGGGCAGCGTCGAGACTATCAGGAGTACCTTTCTCGCTTTTCAGAAAAAACTCTATGCAAAGCGCAGCGGGGATACGCCTCAAAAAACCAAAGCAGCATAATGGCAACCTTACTTTGAATTCAATCGAAGCACCATCCTGAGCGCGTATTGCTTGTTGGGAGGCCTTAATGTTGGAGCAAGAGTTCGGGGGGCGATTGGACCGAGAAAAAACTCGAGAAGATCGGTAAGTATCTGCCTGCTTATATGACGATCCTCGCCAAGAAAGGTTTCACGACAGGCTACATTGATGCCTTCGCCGGCACAGGATATCGTATGATACGGGCAAGCTGTCCAGACGCGCCTGGCCTTTTTGATGAGCTCGAAACCGGGGAAGTTGAAAGGTATCGGGATGGCTCGGCTCGAATAGCTTTACAAACACAGCCGCCTTTTGATAAGTATGTCTTTATCGAAAAAGATCCAGCTAAGTGCGAAGTCTTGGAGGACCTTAAGGCCTCCTTCCCTGAGTCTGCGCGGAAGATCGATATCAGAAATGGCGACGCGAACACTTGCATCGCCTCCATGTGCTCTCCAAGGCGCGATTGGACTCGACACCGTGCGGTAATGTTCTTAGATCCTTTTGGAATGCAGGTTGGATGGAAGACGATCGAGCTAATAGCTGCGACCAGGGCGATCGATCTTTGGTATTTGTTTCCGATTGGCTCGGTTAATCGACTGCTCGAAAGGAAGCAATGCCAACACGGTGGTTTTGCTGATTGCCTCGATCGAACTCTCGGAGCCAGAGATTGGCGGGATGTTTTTTATAAGCGAAGTGTTGAACAAGCGCTCTTCGGTAGCGGCTTTGATTCTCTCGAGAAGGATGCCTCCTTCGAGGAGATCGGGCGCTATATTGTCACCCGGCTTAAAACCGTTTTCGCTGGCGTCGTCGAGGTACCATATGTCTTGAGAAACTCTAAAAGCGCTCCGCTATTCATGCTATGCTTCGTTGTGGGCAATCCGAATCCCAAGGCTTTAGGCCCAGCTCTTACGATCGCCCGCGATATTCTTATGAAGGATTGATATGGCCCGTACTTCGATCGAGTGGACCGAATGCAGCTGGAACCCAGTGACTGGCTGCACTAAGATAAGCGCAGGCTGTGAGCACTGCTATGCCGAGCGCATGGCGAAGCGACTCAAGGCTATGGGACTAAGTCGCTATCGCAACGGTTTCGATGTGACCATGCACCGCGATTTAGTCGATCTCCCGATCCGCTGGAAGAAGCCACAATCCATCTTTGTTAACTCCATGAGCGATCTCTTCCATGAGGATGTTCCTGATACTTTCATCGAATCAGTCATTACTACAATCCGCATAGCCGAATGGCATCGCTTCCAACTGCTCACCAAGCGCGCTGAGCGGATCGAGAAGATCGAAATTGATTTTGCGTGGCCTTCTAATACCATGCTCGGCGTCACGGTAGAGAATCGGAATACAATTGGGCGTATCGATGCCTTACGCGCAAGTTCCGCTCCATGTAAATTCATCTCCTTTGAGCCACTCATCGGTCCCGTCGGGATGATAAATTTGCATGGTATCAATTGGGTTATTGTCGGTGGTGAGTCAGGGCCAGGGGCGCGGCCAATGGATGAAGCCTGGGTCATCGAAATTAAGCGTCAGGCAGAATTTCTCGAAATACCTTTTTTTTCAAGCAGTGGGACGGAGTATTTAAAAAGAAGAGGGGAAGAGTCCTCGAAGGACGAGAGTGGAACGAGAAGCCAGAACTGGTCCTTGAAGAAAAATAGGATAGGCTGGTGACTGCTCCCGCAGCATCCATGCTGTGCCATGGCAAACCATTTTCGAGCCGCCCGTCCATCTCTACCCTTAATCTGGCCTTTCCTGCTATAGTCCACGCATGGCAACTACCGTCGACGATAAGAAGATCATCTATACGATGGATCGGGTGACCAAGAGATACGGCACTAAGACCGTGCTCAAGGACATCCGTATCTCCTACTATTACGGCGCCAAGATTGGCGTCATCGGCCTCAACGGCTCGGGCAAGTCGAGCCTCCTGAAAATCCTCGCAGGCAGGGACACGGAGTTTCTCGGCGACACGAGTCTCGCGCCGGGCTATACGATCGGCATCCTCGAGCAGGAACCCTACCTCGAGCCGGGCAAGACGGTCAAAGAGGTTGTCTCCGAGGGTGTGCAGGAGATCGTCGACCTCCTTGCGGAGTTCGACAAGGTGAATGAGGCCTTCGGCGATCCTGACGCGGACTTCGACAAGCTCGCGACGAAACAGGCGAAGATACAAGAGAAGCTCGACGAGACTGACGCCTGGAACCTCGACGCGAAGCTCGATCTCGCGATGGACGCACTGCGCTGCCCGCCCGCCGATAAGGTGGTCGATGTGCTTTCCGGCGGCGAGCGCAGGCGCGTGGCGCTCTGCCGACTCCTTTTAAAGAAACCCGACATCTTGCTTCTCGACGAGCCTACGAACCACTTGGACGCCGAGACAGTGGCCTGGCTCGAGAAGCACCTGCGCGAGTACGAGGGCACGGTCATAGCAGTCACGCACGACCGATACTTCCTCGACAACGTGGCGGGCTGGATCCTCGAGCTCGATCGCGGCGAGGGCATCCCCTGGAAGGGCAACTACTCGAGCTGGCTCGACCAGAAGGCCAAGCAGCTCGAGATGGAGGAGAAGGGCGAGTCCTCCCGCGCGAAGACCCTGGAGCGCGAGCTCGAGTGGGTGCAGATGAGCCCTAAGGGCAGGCACGCGAAGTCTAAGGCCCGCATCGAGCGTTACGAGAAGCTCGTGAACGAGGAAGGCCGCGAGAAGGTCAAGGAGACGCGCATGCTCCTTCCCGTCGGCCCGCGTTTGGGCAACGTTGTCATCAAGGCCGAGGGGGTCGCGAAGTCCTACGACGATAAGCTCCTCTACGAGGGCCTCTCCTTCGAGATCCCGCCTGGGGCGATCGTCGGCCTCATCGGCCCCAACGGTGCGGGTAAGACGACGCTCCTGCGGATGATAACGGGCGAGGAAAAGCCCGACGCGGGAACTATAAAGTTGGGCGATACCGTTAAACTCGGCTACGCGGACCAGATGCGCAAGAATCTCGACCCCGAGAAGTCCGTATGGGAGCAGCTCTCCGGAGGCCTCGACATCATCAAGCTCGGGAAGCGCGAAGTGCCGAGCCGCGCCTACTGCTCTTGGTTCAACTTCTCGGGCACAGATCAGTCGAAGAAGGTCGGTGTGCTCTCCGGCGGCGAGCGCAACAGGCTCAATATGGCGATGATGGTGCAGGACTGCGCGAACGTGCTCCTCCTCGACGAACCGACGAACGACCTGGACGTGAACACTATGCGCGCCCTCGAGGAGGCGCTCGACGACTTCGCCGGCGCGGCCCTCGTGGTCAGCCATGATCGCTGGTTCCTCGACCGCGTGTGCACGCATATCCTGGCCTTCGAGGGCAACAGCGAGGCGATCTGGTACGACGGCAACTTCACGGAATTCATGGAGTGGCGCCGCTCGCAGCTCGGCAACGAAGCCGATCGGCCCCATCGTATCGTGTATCGCAAGTTGGAGCGCTAGCTGATGAGCGGGCGATCGACTCAAGGGACCGACTCATCGCGCCGGAAAGGGGCACGCATGCGAAACCGGATCAATCTGCTCGTTCTCATAGTGTTTATCGTATTTTTAGGGATATTCTTGGCGGTTAAGATTTTCAAGTAGAGGTGAAAATTATGCTGTTGAGAATCTCGAGCATTATAACCCCGGATATCTACGAGGCCATCTATAGGATGGGGCATAAGGATGAGTTGGCCATCCTGGACGCCAATTATATAGGCGCCGCGATCGGCGAACGACGGATTTACTCGGAGATCGCAGGAAACGACGCATTATTGGAAGAGTTGTTGAAGTACTTCCCCTTGGACAACGAAGGCTCGTCTCCCCCGACTGCGATGATGGAACTCGACGATCAATATAATGTCGAGCCTTTGATGTGGGACGTGTTCGCGAGGATCACCGAAGACTACGACGATGGTCGGGGCATCGAGAAAATTTCGCGGGAGAATTTCTACGCTAGGACGCGGGGCGCGTATGCGACTATCCAAACGAACGATTCGCGCGTGCATGGGAATATCCTGCTTCGCAAGGGGATAGTGCTGTCCGATTTTGCGCGTACCGATTCTTAGGGGGGAGCTACCATGGCTAAACCAGTGCTTTTGCTCGGGAGCCCGACGCTCCGACTAAAGAGCGAGGCTGTGTGCGAATTCGCCAGTGCATCCTTCAAAGGTGATATCGCCGATCTCAAAGAAGCGCTCGAGGACTTCAGGGCTCGTAACGGCTTCGGGCGCGGGATCGCCGCCATCCAGATAGGCATCGCGCGGCGGATGATCGCCTTGAACCTGGGCGGCGGGCCCTTCGTGATCGTCAACCCGAAAATCGTTCGCCGCAGCCCCGAAGCCTTCAGGATGTGGGACGACTGCATGTCCTTCCCCGACCTGGTGGTCAGGGTCGAGAGACATCGGTCAATCGACGTCGAGTACCTCGACGAGGGCGGAAATCGAAAAGAGTGGCCGGGGCTCGACCAGGCCACATCCGAGCTTTTGCAGCACGAGATCGATCACCTCGACGGCGTCCTCGCGATCGATCGGGCTATCGAGGCGTCGGACATCATCTACAAGGCCGAGTACTCGCGGAATCGGGCGTACTACGACACGATGGTCGATTACGCTATCAGGCCGACTATCGCCGCTGCGCGAGATCTTGAAATGAGTCATGAGCTGTACTAAGATTTTCTAAAAGCATTTCGTTTGACTTCCTGTCCGATCTGGCCGTGGGCGGGAATGTAGGAGAAAAAAATGTCCATTCGTTTCCTCGACTTTTTCTCGAACGTATACGCCCGCGAATCCCTCCAAGTACGCAAGAAGAGCCGCATCCTCGCGGTCCTCGGGATTGGGTTCGGCGTTGTTTCCTTATGCTTCGCCATACTGATGGCGGTCACTCACTCGGTCGTCCCGGCCTTCACCTTCGTCGGTCTTATTGTATTTTGCCTTTTCGTGCTCGTCATGCTTCGTTTGGGCAAATACCACGTAGCCTCGTCGCTCTTTCTCTATGGCCTCATGGCGGCAATGTTCGTAGCGATCAAATTCGGCGAGAACGCGTCGAATGTCTACAATGCTTACGTAATGGGCACTCTCGGCTGTTTCCTGTTGATCGTCACGACCCTTGTGGCGGACAGGCCTATGCAGGCGATTATCATAGGCGCGCTCAACCTGGCCTCGATCGAAGTGATCTATTGGGTGGATTCTTTCCCGAAGGATAATAATGTCGTTACGGTTTTGGCCATCCAGAACCTGTCGGTCTCTTCGCTCATGACCATCATCGGCGCCGCGGTATCGGCCTATATCGTCAGCCTCACGAGCGGTCTCATCCGCGTCGTGGAGCGAGAGGCGGCCGTGGCTCAACGAAGCTACGAGGAGCTCGGAGAGGCGATGACCGCCGCGCAGTCGTCGTCGCAGCGCATCGGCGAGAGCCTCTCCTCGAGCGTGGCGCGCACGATCGGTTCGATCGAGGACTTGAGCTCCCGGCTCGAGGGCATCGCCCGGGGCATGGACGAGCTTGACGAGGCGCTCGGCCGTTCCGGCGAGGCCAATCAAAAGACCGGATCCTGCCAGAACGAGGTGAAGGTAGCGCTCACGCGCTATTCGGCCGAGGTTTCTCGCGCCTCCTCGGCGATCGAGGAGATGGCCGCCGCCGCGACCTCGCTCGGGAAGCAGGCGGCCGCCAAGAAGGAAGCGGTGCGCGAGCTCGTCGAGACTTCGCGCTCGGGCGAGAGCGTGCTCTCGACCATGGGCAAGTCCATCGAACAGATACAGGACTCTGCCCGTCGCGTTGCCGAGCTCTCCGCCATCATCGGCGATGTCGCTGACCGGACCAATCTCCTCGGTATGAACGCATCCATCGAGGCTGCGCATGCCGGCCAGGCCGGCAAAGGTTTTTCGGTCGTCGCCAACGAGATCCGCTCGCTCTCGGTCGAGACCGCGAAGAGCGCGCGCATCATCGCTGATACCCTCAAGGAAGTCGAAAGCGCGGTCACTGCGGCGGCCGCCAACAGCGGCGAGGCCATGAAATCCTTTCACACGATAGGCGAGGACATCCGGGGCGTGAGCCTCATGCTCGACGAGCTCCTATCGAGCGTACAGGAGCTCTCAGCGGGCTCCTCGGACGTAGTCTCCGCGGTCGAGGCGGTGGCGGACCTCACGCGGTCGACCGATCAGGTCGTGGACCGATCCTGCGAAGGCATGAGCGAGTCCCTTGCGGGCATGGACTCTGTATCGGAGATCGCCTCGCGCGTCCGCGTCGAGACTTCCGAGATGTCGAAAAGCTTCGTCGCGATACGCGAGGACTCCGACGAGGTGAAAAGGCTCGGCGGAGAAAATCTCGACACTATCCAGTCGCTCAAGTCGAGTCTCGAGCGCTTCTCGGATCGGGCGAGCGACGCCATCCCGGAGGCTTCAGGACGCCCGACTGTTTAGGGGGCAGTGCGTCCTTGGCGGCCTATCGCCCTCGACGCGCTCGAGCATTTTCTCCAACATCGCGCGCATCTCGCCGTAATCCGCTTCGTCGGTAAGTAAACACGAGGACAGGGTCTTGGGCACCGAGCGCGCCTTCTTCCCGAGGGCAGCGCCCGCCGCCGTAAGCTTCACCGAAACGGCCCGTTCGTCATCCTCCCGCCGCTCGCGCTCCACAAGCCCCGCAGCTTCGAGCCGTTTCACGAGGGGCGAGACCGTCCCGGTGTCGAGGTCAAGCATTGCGCACAGCTCGCTTATGCCGAGCTCCCGGCGCTCCCACAGGGCGAGCATAGCGAGGTACTGGCCGTAGGTTAGGCCGATTTCCGCGAGAACAGGACGATACTTAGCGCCGATGGCCAAATCGAGTCTGTGTACGAGGAAGCAAAGCTGGTTCGACAGGAGAAGTTCGGGGGCGCTCATGCCGACAGCGCCGCCGCTGGGGCCTTTGCGAGCGCCTTTTCGATGTACTTCTCAAGTTTCACTGGTTCCGTCGTCGGGGCGAATCTCTTCACGGTCTTGCCATCGCGGCCCACGAGGAACTTCGTGAAGTTCCACTTGATGTTCCCGCCGATCATGCCGGGAGCCTTCTTTTTCAGGAACTCGAAGACAGGGTGCGTGCCGGGACCGTTTACCTCGATCTTGGCCATGAGCGGGAAGGTGACGCCGAAGTTGACCTTGCAGAATTGGGCTATCGCTTCGTCTCCCGCGGGCTCTTGGTGTGCGAACTGGTCGCAGGGGAACCCGAGGATGACCAGGCCCTGATCCTTGTACTTCTTGTACAGGGCCTCGAGCCCTTCGTACTGCGGCGTGAAGCCGCATTTGCTCGCGGTGTTGACGACGAGCGTGACTTTTCCGGCATACGCCGCCAGCAGCGCTTCCTTACCGTCATTGGCTTTAGCCGAGAGCTCGAAGAGGGATTGTTTCATATGAACCTCCTATATATTGTATGCAACATAATAATGGGCGATATAAAAGTCAATCCTTAGACACCTCCCGCCGCCGGTGGTCTCTGG
>Ga0326728_10009809_pt1 | contig 22796 bp, 33 predicted proteins | sample MB3enrmetagenome_FD_207602 | JGI IMG/M metagenome (GOLD analysis project Ga0326728, IMG submission 207602) | Lab enriched peat soil microbial communities from McLean, Ithaca, NY, United States - MB31MN | ecosystem: Environmental > Terrestrial > Soil > Wetlands > Peat | place: USA: New York... | reverse complement strand
TGCTGACATCGTCAAGATGATCAAGGAGACCAAGCTTCATATCATCGATGAATGCCACCTAAGTGCCTGTGATACTATTCAGCGGATCTACAAGCAGTCAGCTTCTGAATACTTCTACGGACTAAGTGGAAGCCCCTGGCGCGATGATGGTGCCGACCTACTTATTGAGTCCATTCTGGGCAAATACATTGTTAATATTCCTGCTTCCCGTCTTATCAAGGACGGCTATCTGGCCCAAGCTGTCATACGTTTCCGAGTGGTGCCCCCTTACCCCACTGTGCTGGATAGAGTTTATCCCTCTGTGTATAAGAGATATGTGGTAGAGAATGATACGCGCAACGGATTGGTTTTGGAAGCTGCCAAGGCACTAGTCAAGAAGGGCTATCAAACACTGGTGCTATTCAACAGCCTAAAACACGGCAAGATACTTTACGATGTGTTCAAGAAACACATGAAGTGCGCTATCTTAGATGGCTCTAACGACAAGGATGAAAGAGAAGCAGTCAAGAAGGATCTGTTGAACCACAAGATAGACTGCGTACTAGCCTCTCGTATCTTCGACATTGGAATTGACATCCCTTCATTGTCTGGTTTGGTGCTGGCGTGTGGAGGCAAATCATCTGTCAAAGCCTTGCAGAGAGTAGGTCGTGTCATTCGTAAGTATCCTGGTAAGAAGTTTGCCGTGATCATCGACTTTGCTGATCAGGCGCCATTCCTGGACACACACTCCCGAACCAGATACCGTGTCTATACCTCCGAGGAAGGTTTCGATGTTGCTTGGCCCACCGAGATCAAAAAGCCGCGAAAGAGCAAAAAGAAAAATGACGGATGAATTTAAAACCGATAGCCATGGCGGGCAGTGGACGGCTATCCTGGGAGAGATGGAAGTCGAAGATCCAAATACTGGCAAACGATACCTGTTGATTGTTGGATACGCAATCACGATGCCCAGTCTTTACATGAGAGTTTGGGATATCAACACAGATCAATTTTGTGGTGGGGAGATGGTAGATCGGTATAAGATGATCAATGTTCCATATCCTATGTTGTACCTCCTCAAAGATTACGCTTGGCGCATGGAAAAGATGAAGGCGTTCACATGAATAAGGCAGAATACGATCCCTCTTTGACACAGTTTTTGATTGACAATGGTTTCACGACTAAACTAGTTCCACTAATTCCTCGTGAAGGTTCGTGGGTTCTACCAGCTGATAAGAGGCATCCTATATCCCAAGATTTGTCCAGCGTTATAGAAGAGCTACAGCGAGAATATGGTAGTGAAGGTGGTTGCATCTTTACACTCCCTGGAAATGTGGGGCTCGGTCCGTGGGAAACGTATGTATTTTACACGCCAATTTCATCAGACGAAATTCGCAGAAGAGTTGCAAATAAGGCATTCCTATGACCAAAGAAAAAATTGAAGAGACAGGCGGAGAACTAACCACCGTCCCCAATGACAAATATCGGAAGTTCTTTGACAAGTTCAAGGAGATCGAAACGCTGGACGTGTCGCAATGGAAGACAGCACACATTATAGCTTACTTCTGCAAACGCTACAAAGAGACCTACAACATGGACTACGCTTGGAAGTTCAACAACCCCAGTCCTACTAAGTGCTTCGAGGTATGGCAGGCTAATACACTAGCCGCCAAGTTGTCCCAAAATCCCAAGATCCTACGAGACTACATCGACTGGGTGTATCAGACCTACGTTCCGCGAACCAAGGCTCGCTTCCGTTCCATCTCTTTCATTACCAAGGACGAGACGGTCAACGATTACAAAATGAATGTTTTGCTGGCAGGCCAAAAGAACCTGCATGTGGACCGTTCTACTCCGTTGCCTGCCAACTACGCTGACATTCTGCGAGAGGTAGCAAATCTCAATCTTAGCTCTTACGGCGAATTGGCCTTCGTATCACAGATGGATCCCATGCCAGACAATGTGGCACAGGCCATGGAGAAGCTAATAGACATTGGATTTGACAAAGAAGTATTGAAGAGGATAGTATGATACCACAGAAAGATCAGCACGTCAAATGTTTCCTGCGTACTGGAATGGTGCTTGAAGGCACAGTAGAAGAATGGACAGATGCCCAGGTGGTGCTGTGCTCCATGGAAGGCCAGAACCTCATGATCCTGCATAGCCCAACACAAGATATTCTGCTGACCAAGATCATTCTGGCACCTGAGGCCGTTGCAGCCCCAGATCCTGTCAAGCCCGAAGACATCAAGCAAAAATTGGAAGAGGTGCAGAAGATCGAGGATCCCGAGCTTCGCTCCAAGAGTGTCGAGGAGTTGCGTCAGTTGGTGGTGCAGCAGGAAAAGGAAATCGTTGCCAACAAAACCAAGGAACATTTCGGATCTACCTCCGCTCCCAAGATGACGCGATATAGTTCGCCCTACACGCCAGGCAAAATACCTAGCTGGGTTTATGGCCGCCCACCTGCCAAAGGAAAGTAATGGAACCTCTAGACTTCACGCGCTCCACTGCACTCAACAACATTCCGGCCAAGACGCTGCAAGAAGAATTGCGCCTCATCCAAGAGAGCGAAGATCCCTCGGATGTCAAGAGCATCAAAATGATCGCTCTCAATAGGTACGCCGAAAGCAACATTCCCATCGAGTACTGGAAGTTGAAGATGGAGAAGGACTTCGTAGGAGATCCCAGGTTGAAGCAGAAGTATGAGGAGTATACGGCTGACCTGAAACAAGCCCGTTTCACTGGAAGCTCCCTGTGTTTCGCTGGAACCCACGGCTGTGGCAAAACCATGACAACCACATGCATTCTCAAAAAGGCCTGCCAGAAGGGATATTCCTGTCTTTACACGACCCTCTCGGATGTGGTGACGGTCTTGACACAGGCTGGTGGAGAGGATAGGTTTCTTTCCAAACGAGAATTGGTTATGGTGGATTTTTTGGCGCTTGATGAGTTCGACAGTAGGTTCATGGGCAGCGACAATGCCGCAGATTTGTTTGCGCGCAGCCTAGAGGGCGTTTTCCGTACTCGTGCTGCTAACAGGCTACCCACTTTGATGTGCACCAACAGCCCCAATGTGGTGGAGAGCTTCAATGGCCAGCTGCGAGCCAGCATCGATAGTCTGATGAAGGGCTACATGAAGGTGTTTGTGGTTATGGGCGAGGATTACAGGAAGAGAGACAAATGAGCTTTGATCAACTAGAACTGCGCGTCCTCAAAACCATTACCAGCAACAAGAAGCATGGCTTGGACTTTGCCAGCGATTGCGACCCTAAGATCTTTTCCAGCGACCTATGGAACTTCGCCAACCTGATAACTGGATACATTCGGACGCATAAAGAGTTGCCCACTCTACGCGTCATTACTGAAAAGCTAGCCAAGGGCAACAATGACAATCTGATCAAGAAGGTCTCCTCGGTGTGGCAAGAGTTGGAACAGCTACAAGTAGACGACAAAGAATACAAGCACGATCTGGATAAGGTCAAGAGACGCTATGCTGAAAAGCAGTTGATGGATGCAGGATCTATCCTCGGCAAGCTTCAATCAGGAAATGTGGATGTTGGCAAGACCGTGGTGGAGTTGCAAAAGACTATCCAGGCCGTCAAGTCATTGGAACACAAGCGCACCTATGAGAGACGAACTCTCAAAGATGATGTGGCATTGTTCCGTGATGAATACAACGCCAAACTAGCAGATCCCAACTTCGATGCTGGTATCATGACCGGCTACTCCTACTTGGATGCTGTGACGGGCGGATTGCGTCCAGGAGAGCTGCTCCTAATTGGTGGAGAGAGTGGTGGTGGTAAGTCCATGCTCCTCATGAACATGGCCATTCAGATGTGGTTGCAAAATAACCATCTAGACATGAAAGAGGGAGAGTTTGGCTCTGGCAACAACGTCCTCTACTTCTCTTTGGAAATGCCATTCAAGCCCTGCCGCAATCGTATCCTGGGCAGACTGTCAGCTAACCCAACCAAGCTGATCCGTGGTGCTAAGCTCAACCAAGAAGAGGTGGAGAAGCTCAAAAAGGTCTTGCGTTTCGTCAGCAAGTATCCCTACGAGTTTGAGGTGGTGGATATCCCACGTGGTGCCACCATGGAAAGTTTGGAGCTACTCTACGAAGAGGCAAAGCTCCTATACGATCCCAAGATCATTGTCATCGACTATCTGGGCCTCATGGACTATGAAGGCACGGAGATGGAAGACTGGTTGAAGCTCGGTAAGATAGCCGAACGTATCCATGAGTTTGCCCGAGTTCATAACATCACTGTCCTAAGTGCTGTGCAGCTCAACCGACCCAAGGGAGCTAAAGAAGAAGATCGCATTGGCCTTCATCGTATCGGACGTTCCGCTCTAATCATGCAGAATGCCAACATTGCCGTGCAGATTGAAACGCGCCCCAACGAAAAGAACTATCCTGACATGAAGTATCACATCATCAAGAATAGAGATGGTGAAATGGGATCAGCAGTTCTGATCAAAGACCTAGCTTGTGGCTCCTTGCTTGACCAAAAAGTGGAAGAGGATCCTACTACGTTTGAGATGTATGATTCTGATGACATCTCGCAAAAGGCTGCATTATTGGACATTTAAGAGAGGTTAGGATGCAGGACAAGGTAGTAGCAGAAGCCGTCAGAATAGAGGTCGAAGAGAAGACCGGAAGGCTCTTTATTGTGTTCGAGGTCAAGGACGAAAAATACAAGCAGGACATCAAGAAGAACTGGGTTCAGGATATAGAGTACCGCCTGGTGGATAAGCTGTTGGTGGAAAATGAGTGATGAGTGGGACAAACTCCAATTTCTGATAGATGCTGACATAAGTTTTTGCGTCAGCATCATGACCTTTACTGACCTCTTGAAGCGATCAGGAAGCGGATATGATATGGGATTTGATCCATGTACCAGTCGTGAGGTGTTGAAGACAGGCATCTATGGTTGGTTCAAGAACGGAACGGTCACAGTTTGTGTAGCCAAAGATGTGACCCCAGGTATGGTCAAAGTTTTCCGCGAGGGCAAACCCATCAGCAGCGGATGCGAAGGTTGGTCTCCTGTCGTACCTATAGACCATGTGGATGAGATTGATAGAGTGCTACAACTGAAAGCTTTTTGGTAAAAGGATAACATGACAGACTACAAGTTTCAGTGCCCAGGAGAAACAACTGGGGAAGAGAACAGCGAGTTTCCCGAGGATGAAATTGATTACCACATCAAGATATCCAATGAAGCTGATCGAATTGGTAGAGCGATGATTAGCTGCAAAGACCCGGAAGAGGCAAAAGCTCTCAACGAAAAATACGTACGGCTACAAAACTGGCTGACCGAGATTTCTTTTGGTAATGTTTGGGATGATTGAGGAGAAATAGATGCCAACATACGAGTTCTTACATGACATAGAAGGTTGCAAACATGAATGGGAAGAGTTCCGTTCCATTACGGCTTCTGACCCAACGCATTGCCCCGTCTGTGGTGCAGAAGGAAACATTGTTCATTTGATCAGCGGCGGTTCTGGTAAAGGTATTGTGGAATTGACCGGCCATGAACTGACCAGCAAAGTCAAGGAAGACGTTAGAAAGCTCAAAAGCGATGCCGCCCAAAACGAGAGCACCTACGCCAACCTGTTGGGAGAAGGCCGTTACCAGCAGCTACAAACACAAATGGATCGAAATAAGAGGAACCGATAAGGCCTTGACATTTTTGCCACAGAGGTTATTATGCCCACCTACTTGTATCAATGCGACATTCACAACGAGTTTGAGCACCAACATTCCATCACGGAAGAGTTGGAGTTTTGTCCTAAGTGCCGAGAAGAAGGTCGCGAGACCAAGGTCAAGAAACTAATTGCAAGTGGCGGCACCTTCATGCTGAAAGGCGGAGGATGGGCAGCACAGGGCTATAAATGAGCAAGAAGGACGATGATCGCAAACACAAATTACAACAGCTCGTGGATCTGTTGAAGTTTGCGTTGTCTCTTGATGATGGAGAGATCCTTCGCTCCACAGTGGAATCTACTGTCGAAGTTTTGCAAGAAGAGATCGACAAGTAAATCGCGATGTTGCAACAAATCGATCTTCAATTATGCTGATCGTATCAATAACCGAACATACATTTAGTTTCGACGGTGAAGAGAGAAAAGAGCATGCTGACAGAAAAAGAAGCACACGATCTGATGGCCAAACTAACTGACCTCAGAACCCAATTTCAAGAGACAAAAGATCCACAAGTTGAAGCCCAACTCAAACTCCATGAGCAAGAATGCATGGAGAAGTTTCGGTACTTGGTCACCATGAAAACTGGTCGCTACAAGGCGTTCAGCAATTATGAGGATCTCAACCAAGAAGGCTTCGAGGCATTGCTCAAAGCCATGAAGACATTCAATCCGCGCAAAGGCGGATTTTTTTCTTGGGCACACCACTACATCGGAACTCGTATTTCCAGAAGCGCCAACCTGCACACTACCATTCGCTTTCCTCTGAAAGTAGCTAAAGCCAACACTCCGCACAAGGAGTCTGTAATGCCTGTGCAGATCGAAGAACGGCACTGTCCCGATAAAGAAGCCGAAGAAGCTCAGAGCCATGAAGCAGTGCGAAATGCTCTTTCTACTCTCACCAAAGAACAGCGGGAAATTGTCCGCCTGGCCTACGGGTTCAATGGCGACAAGCCAATGTCAGTCAACAAGATTTGTCGGAAGCTCGGCATCTCTCGTTCCAGCTGCGTCAAAACTATCAGCAACGCTCTTTCTTTGATGAAGGAGAACATCAAAATCTAACCGTCTCTCGCAAACAATAGAGACATCGAACCTAATCTCTCAAAGGATGATTATGACAGGATACTCTTACTCTCAAGCCTACGAGGCCACGCTCAAATACTTCAATAATAACGAACTATCCGCCAAGGTGTTCGTTGATAAGTATGCGCTTCGTGATGCTGCCAACAACTTTTTGGAGCTGACGCCTAATGACATGCATGATCGCTTAGCGCGAGAGTTTGCCAAAGTGGATGCTGACAAATATGGTCTCAACTACGATGAGAGATTTGCAGTGTATCGTTCATCTATGGATAAGTTTTCGCGCATCGTGCCACAAGGCTCTCCCATGTCGGCCATTGGCAATACACATCAAAAGATGAGCGCTTCTAATTGTGTGGTCATCAAGAGCCCAGATGACTCCATCGAGTCCATCATGGAGTGTGCCGGTCATTTGGCACAGCTATACAAAAGACGCTGCGGTGTAGGCCTCGACCTATCCACACTAAGACCCGAGGGTATGTCAGTCAATAATGCTGCTCGCACTACTACTGGCGCTTGGAGCTTTGCTGATCTGTATTCCTTCGTCACCAGGATGATAGGGCAAAATAGTCGCAGAGGCGCCCTAATGTTGACCATGGATGTGCATCATCCCGATGTAATCAAGTTCGCCACCATGAAGCACGATGTCACCAAGGTGACTGGCGCTAACATCTCTGTTCGTTTGTCAGATGACTTTCTGAAAGCGGTTGAGAATGATAAGGAATACGAACAGCGTTGGCCATTGGAAGGCGACCCCAAGATTGTACGTATGGTTTCAGCCAGAGAAGTTTGGAACATCATCATCGAGTCGGCTACCACCACTGCTGAACCCGGCCTCATCATGTGGGACAACATGATCAAGAACTTGCCCGCCCACTGCTACCCAGCTTTCAAGACCATAAGCACAAATCCATGCAGCGAAATAGCACTATCCGCTTTCGATAGTTGTCGCCTTATCTCCATCAACCTAACTGCCTATGTCAAGCATCCCTTTACCAAGGAAGCTCATTTTGATTTCTCCGCTTTCTCTGCTGATGTAGCTACAGCCCAGCAAATGGCAGACAACCTGGTGGATATCGAGCTGCAACTCATCAAAGGCATTCAATCTGTGTGTGACTCCAAATCCGAAAAAGATCTATGGCAGAAACTGTGGCAAGCTGGTCGGGATGGTCGTAGAACTGGCACCGGAACCCACGGATTGGCTGACACCTTGGCCCAGCTATGCCTGCGCTATGATGGTGATGATACCATAGAGGTTGTAGACAAGATTTACAAGACACTGAGAAACGTGGCATATGAAACTTCCATTGAACTGGCCCGTGTTCGTGGCCCTTTCCCAAGCTACAATTGGGAATTGGAACAGAAGTGCGATTTCATCAAACGCCTCCCTAAATCCATCAAAGACAAGATGCAACAGCATGGCAGGCGCAATATCGCTCTGATGACACAGGCGCCCACTGGTTCTGTCTCTTTGTTGAGCAAGGTAGGGAGTTTTGACAGCTACAATGTTTCATCTGGCGTAGAGCCTGTCTTCCGCAACTCTTACACCAGGCGCAAGAAGATCAACCCCGATGACAGTTCATCTCGCACTGACTTCGTTGATGTAGTAGGCGATAAGTGGCAGGAGTTTCAAGTCTTCCATTCCAACGTGGAGAACTATCTGGCGCTGAAAGGACTTGGTTCAGATGCCAAGCTACCTAACTACTTCGTGACCTCTGATGATATCAACTGGGAAAAGCGAGTGGAAATCCAAGGAACGGAACAACAGTATCTCGATCACTCCATCAGCTCCACCATCAATTTGCCACGAGGCACTCCGTCCAAGGTAGTGGGCAAGATTTACCTGGACGCCTGGAAGCGTGGCCTCAAAGGCGTGACAGTCTATGTAGAAGGCAGTCGTGATGGTGTGTTGGTTGATAAGCGAACCAAGAAGAAGGGTGAGAGGCCGACCGAGATCGAACTAAGCATGGCTCCCAAGCGACCCACCGAGCTAGTTTGCGATATCAAGAAGGCCAAGATCCAAGGCGAGCAATGGACTATTTTCGTAGGCTTGTTCAATGGCCAACCTTACGAGGTATTCGGTGGGCTGTCCAAGTATGTGGATATCCCCAATAAGTTCAAGGTCGGCAAGATCGTCAAGAATGGCAAAGTGGATGATATCACTACCTACAACCTAATTGTTGGTGAAGGTGATGACCAAATGATCATCAAGGACATTGCCAACGTATTCGAGAATGCTAACTTTGGCGCCCACACCAGGACTATCTCCTTGGCCCTGCGTCATGGTGCGCCCGTTCAGTATGTGGTAGAGCAGCTTCTAAAAGACAAGCACAGCGACATGACTTCTTTTTCCAAGGTGATGGCTCGCGTTCTCAAATCCTACATCGAGGATGGTACCAAGTCTTCGGACAAGGTATGTCCCTCCTGCAAAAAGGAAAACTCCATCGTGTATCAAGAGGGCTGTTTGATTTGTGTCAGCTGTGGTTTTAGCAAATGTGGTTGATGATGCCACTTATCTCGCATATCGGTAGAGATCAATGAAGGCCACCATACTTCTCAATTACAGCGATAACACACGCCACGTAGAAGAAGAGGAAAAAGCGCGCTTCCTGCGCGGTATTTTGGAGCAGTGCTTCGAGGGCACAGATGTAGCAGATCAGGTCATGGAGATCTGGAATGTAGATGGTCCATTGCCTGCTGCACAAAAAGTCAAGCTTCGTGGTATTCTTGGCACCTACAATATTCAGGTCATCGACAATTTGGACGGACACATGAAGGTATATTTGGAGAAAGAACTAATCGGAGAGTGGTACAAAAGCACGTACTCCCTGAAACAAGATTGCAGCGCTCTAGATCCCAAAAAGCGTATTTATCTTGAAATGCACGTCAGTTGCTGGAGTGTATTCGATCAGCCAGAGGAAGAGAGCGTAGAAACAGAATGAGACGCCAATACGTCTTGGATACTTCCACTCTAATAAGCGATCCAACAACTTTTCGACACTTTCCTGATAGCGATGTCATTTTGCCTATCTCCGTTCTCAATGAGCTGGACGGACTCAAAAAGCTCCCAAGCCAGGCCGGTAAGAATGCGCGAGTAGCTATCAGGTTCCTGGACGAAGTCAGTCAGATGGGCGACATAGGCACGGGCATTTTGCTGGACAACGATACTCTGTTGAAGATAGACACCAACTACATCGATTTGTCCCAACCAGAATATCATGGTCTAGGAGATCCTCACTACGGTGATACTCAAATCCTGGCCTGCCTTCAAGCCATCTGGCATCAACACCCGGAGCATGATGTAACGCTGGTCAGCAATGATATCAGCCTACGTGTCAAAGCTAAAGCTCGCGGTATAGAGGCTGAGTCACATGAACCAACTAGCCACACCTTTACCGATCTGTACTCTGGTGTTCAGACATTGGTCAATGAGGAAGCTGGTATGGAACTGCAACGATATGGCAAGATTGACCCGGCTGCTTGTGGCTTGGAAATGTCTCCGCATGAGTGCGTTCTGTTTCAAGCAGATAATGGGGACGGCATTGCTATGGGTCGCTTGGCTAAGCCTGGCGTTATCAAGCGGGTTTCCAAAACATACCCTTGGGGCATCTCTGGCCGCAACAAGGAGCAATCCTTCGCTATTGATCTGATCATGGATAGAGCGATAGATTTGGTGACGCTAGTTGGCTCAGCTGGAACCGGCAAGAGTCTGATTGCCCTCGCCTCTGCTTTGGAGCTAGTCATCAATCGTAGAGAGTACGACAAGCTCATCATTTATCGACCCATCCAGTCGGTTGGAAATGACATTGGCTATCTTCCTGGTGAGCTGTGGGAGAAGCTGATGCCATGGTTCCAGGCCATCATGGATAATTTTGAGGTTCTTTTCTCCTCCAAAGGGAGCGGTGATTGGCCAAAGGAGCTGGAAATGTATCAGCGAAAAGGCAAAATTGAAATGGAGGCCATCACCTTCATCAGGGGCCGTAGCATCCCTAACTCCATCATCTTGGTAGATGAGGCCCAGAACCTGAACAAAGAGGACATCAAGACCATTCTAACCCGCGCAGGAGAAGGCTCCAAGGTCATTCTAACCGGAGACATTGAGCAAATTGACAATGGCTCCCTAGATGCCACCAACAACGGTTTGACGCATGTTATTGACAGTTTCCGCAGCTCTGAACTAGCTGGCCATATTACCTTCACCCAAGGTGAAAGAAGCCGTTTGGCATCTTTGGCCGCCAACATTTTGTAAGAGCTGATATATCTACGAGCGGGCATCAAAATGCCCGAAACAACACGTGAATATTCAGGAGTGAATTATGACCGAAGAGAATAAGTCCGCAGCACCATCAGAAAAGTTGGGAGAGTTGGATCGCATGGCCCTAGAGCTAGCTAAGTCCAAGGAGCAAACTGCCCGCTCCCAATATGAAGCATCTATTTTGGCCACCAGACACCTTGTCCTTCAGATTTACTTGAAGCTCGGCCTTACCGACCAAGATGTCATCAACGAAGATGGCACCATTGTTCGAGGCGGAGCTGCCGCAGCTATGGCTGCCCAGCAAGCCAAGCAAGGATAACACCATGGGAGACATGGATCTACAGGAAGATGAAGTGAGGAAGATGCGCAAAGAAGACATTCAGAACGCTATTACCAAGAAAGAAGCGCAAACTCTACAAAACCTGGACCTCAACTCCCTGCGTGACTTGGATGAGAAGACACCCCCACCAGCACCAGAGAAGATGTCTGACGTGGATGTTTTGACACTAGCTCTGGCTAAATCCAGAAGTCGTGCAGCTCTAGCAGAAGCCAAGACTGCCGTGGCTCAGAGCGAGAAGTCCGAGCTGGATTATCGCTACACTGTTTTGCAGCTGTACCGCAAGTATGGTCTGTCAGATGCTGATGCTATCAGTGAAGATGGTGCGATTGTCAGAGGCGGGGCAACGCAGGCCAGGAGCCAATAATGGATTTCGATTTCGAGGAGCTTCTTGCTCTCATCAAGACCAGACAGTACGTAGTCAATTCCGTAGCTCTTCCCGCTATCGATAGAAAAACGGTGGGGGAGCTGAACGGTATTCTGCTATTGCTGGATGAAAAGATCATTGCCATCTTGACAGGACCGGACTTCAAGGACTATATTGGCTACAAGAATGTGCAAGACGCTAAGAAGCGTGCAGTCGAAATTACCAACATTTACTCGGGTATCGCTAAGGGCAAAAAGTGAAGCATGAGAACAGACGCTCCCAAGGGAACGTTCAATGATGGTGGTCTAATAGTCCGCCTCAAAGGACAGGACTGGCTAGAAAAACAGCGAGTGGCAGGAAAGATTGCAGCAGCAACTCTCCAACTGCTTGCAGGTGAAGTAAGCAAGGGAACCACCCTCTCCCTATTGGAGCTGAACCAATTAGCCGAAACGTTCATTCACGATCACAAAGGTGTTTGTACCTTCAAGAACTACAAATCATTTCCTGCTGGCGTATGTATCTCCGTCAACAAACAATTAGTCCATGGCATACCTACGGACTACAGGCTACAAGATGGGGACATCGTCAGCTTCGATTTGGGTGTGACCATAGGTGGAGCCATTGCTGATACAGCACTGACTTGCATTTATGGCCAGCCCAAGTTAGAACTTCATACCAGATTGGTTAGAGCTACCGAAGAAGCCTTGATGAAGGGCATTCAAGCTATTGAAGTTGGCAAACAATTAGGCGTCATAGGTCAAGCCATTTACAGGCACGGACACGGGCAAGGATTTGGCGTCATCAATAACTACGGTGGCCATGGGCTCGATTGGGATATCCCTCACGCTGCGCCCTTCGTAGAGAACAAGTCTGATGCCAATAGGGGCATCAGGATCCAGCCAGGATTGGCCATCGCTATTGAGCCTATGTTGGTGTTGGGTTCTACTGCCACCACAACACTTGATGATGGTTGGACAGTAGTGACGCCAGATCTGTCCGCGCATTTTGAGCATTCCATTTATGTTCATGAGGATGGTCATGTTGAAATCGTCACTAATCGAGAATAATAAGATACAAGAAGAGTTGCGAAACTATTCTTGGAAGATTATTGAGGAGTTTGAGAACACACTTCCAGCTTTTATGGATTGGGGATATTATATCGAAGTTCTCCCACTAGAAGGATTTGATAACTTATGCTATGTATGGTTATCGGATGACAAAGACATCGACCCATATCAAGATTTCTGGCATCGCTGGAATAGGTTCCTCAACTTGAAAGCGTTTTTGTGATGTTTCGCGTCAGAACCCTAATTGACCAAGTGTCTGAGGATGCCATCAGAAAAGAAGTGCAGAACTGTTCTCGTCAACTTATTGAAGGGTTCAATGAATTGTGCCCAGTCGCCTCTGGATTTGACATTTTCTTTATCGATGTTTACGTGCATGATCCCGCTTGGGGACCAGCTCTCGGGAAAACTGAACTCTTCTTGAAGAAGGATAATCCATGGCCGGATTTTTGGAGACGCTGGAATAGGTTCTGTAAGTTGAAAGCCTTTTGGTGAAGCATGAATGCTGATGACATTGAACAACACATCCTAGCCATAGCTACTGTTTTGGAAGCTGTGGCTTTGCAATACGCCAATCAAGGTTTTAGTCAGGACGATATACATCTGTTGATGGTTGCCGCTGAACAGCTACGCCAAAGTCGAGCTACAGCAGAACCAGTCAAGCCATTATTCAAGAGGGTGCCATGAAGATTTTGTTCGAGGACAAGAGCTATGTTGAGTTTCGTAAGTCAGATAATCCTGGCAAAGTCATCATCACCATTTCCGCCAGAGACGCCATTGATCCGCTCAAAAAGATCAGCAATTCCGTTGAATTATCTGCGGAAGACTTCAAAAAGCTCACGTCTGATGTCTGAGGAAATTGACCGAGAGCTACCTGAGTTTCAACAGGCACTACGAAAAATATGTGGTGAGCATGTGGAGTTTCGTCTATCCCACTGCCTCCAAGAAATCGTGGATCGCTGCCATATCACTCTTGCCAACCTGGGAAACAGAAATCCATTCCGAATTGATGGTACCATTTTGTTTGGCGCTCTGCGAGTTTTTATGCCTGACAACTCTAGTTTTGGTTCCACCGTTGCTACTGCTGAAGATTTGGTGCGCAACAGCAATGGTCGTGTATGCTTTGTTCATTGCTTTGACGACAGGGGCAAAGATAGGGGCGAAAAGCCGGAACCGTATATTGTTGCTTTTGCTCAGGAGCGTGAGGCTATAAACATAGAGCATTTGACCAGGCTCACTCAGCTGAAAGCCTTCCTGTGAGACATTATGTTCAGATACAGCATAGACAGCTACATTGCGTTCGAGCAAGAGGAAGCCGCTAAGAAACTCATTGAAGGTTTGGCCAAAAAATGCACCATGCAGATCTCGCCAGAGCTTGAAAAGGCCTTTGACGATTGCAAGGTCAATTCCTACTCCTACCTAGAAGCGGTTCAACAGATGGCTATGAAATGTGGCGAAGAGATGGTCATCGTGGCCATTCGTAGGGATAATCATGCTGCCGACTCGGCCCAGTGGGATCTCAAAAAGGGTTTCGACAAACTTGCTAAGTCTTGGAAGGATACCGTGCCATACATCGAGCACTCTTTCAACGAAGACTATCAATGTCCTTATGGGCCAATGATGATGCATGCCTTCTTTTTCTTCTTTACCAAGTATCATGACTACGAAGGTAGCCGTGACTGCATGTTATACTACCTCAACAAGTTCTACAACCTAAGGGCATTCGCATGAGAGTTTATTTCTCCGGTTCACATTCAAGCGGTAAGACGACCTGCGCTCGTTATGTCTCTGAGACGCATAACCTTCCTCTAATCTCCGAAACGGCTCGCATGGTCTTGTCCGAAAAAGAGCTGCAAGTGGACGCCCTACGCTACAATATGGACTTGGTAGATGAGTACCAATCCGAAGTCTTCCATCGCCAGTTATTGGAGGAGGCCAAGTATTCTAGCTTTGTGTCTGATCGCAGTGCCATAGACACCCTGGCTTATGCTGGCCAGCACTCCCGTATCCTGCCCAAGCTCCTCCGGGAACCCCAATTAGACCCCTATCTTGCCTCCCTACGGGCCTCAGACGCGATTATCTTCTTCGTAAGGCCCACCAAGGCCACTTTGAGCCAAGACGGCGTTAGGGAAAGTATTACGTTTGAGGGCGTGGTGGCCATAGATGCCCAGATCAAGCTTCTGTATGAGATGTATGGCATCCGCTATTTCCAGGTATCGGCAGACAGCATGCAGGAGAGGGTCAAGCTTATCGAGAGTGTGCTGAGCCTTTGTAGTGGCTGACAATATTCCGGCATTCCAGGGAGGAATGTCGAATGGCCACCACTCTTTATCCTGATGCGATTGATACCGATCTTAATCTGCCCCCAGCTACGGGTGATGATCAGGTTTCTGTCAACGCTGTCATATCTGCTACCGAAGCCATCGAAACAGAACTGGGGATTACTCCCTCTGGCGTGTATGCAGACGTTAGAACCAGGCTGGACATACTCGAAGCCCGCATCAATAATCCGCTCGCACCCGCCCCAAACGTCTTAAATCCATTTTTCATTAGCGGAACTGGCGTCACTATCCAGACTGGCGTAGGCGACCCCAATGTCACACTAGCGCTGCATCCAGCCAAGCCCAGCTCGCTCTATTTGCGTCAAGATGGTTATGGCGATGAGGTGTTGTACGTCTCTACATCAGATGGATATTGGGGAGTGGTAGAGGTCAATAGTAATAGCGATAAGTCTCTACAATCAACTTGGTATATCGATCCAGCAGGTGGCAGCGACTCCAATGGTGGCCTAACATCTGGTACAGCCATCAAGACATACGCCGAGTTTATTCGTAGAGTTGGACCTGACGCTCTATTTGCCAATATGTCTAGTGGATTGAGTATTCACTGGCTAAACGACCAACCCAATAACTCCGATCCGGTCGATATTTTTCTTCGTTTCCACAACGCTTCGTTTTTCATGGATGGCGCTCTTATCGAAGTAGGGTCTGGAACATTTGGGGCCGTGACTAATCTCAACAGAGCTAGCAACATTCTTACAACCGCTTTCAACTCTAACGGTGGTGCTCCGTCAAATTATTGGACTCAGTATTTGGGATACCTTGTTCATGACACAACGAACGATACTTGGTTTAGAGTAGATGAAGATCTCGGTAGCCGACAGGCTCGATTTACACGTCCGTACACTGGAGCCGCCAACTTTATTGCATTCACCAATACCCCAGGCTCAATTTCATTGGGTGATTCATACATTGTTTACCGCTTCCCCAAAATCTATTTGGGTAGCGTTGCGTTGGAGATTTATGGAGAAGAATTAATCCCATCCAGTCCTTTGGGCACTTTAACGCAACTCACGCATTTACACATGGTAACAGGTGGCACTACTGATCCAATGGGGGCACGAGTTTCTATCAGTGGTGGAGCTTACTTTGTCACACAAGAATGTTTGTGGGATGGCCTTACAGACCTTGACGGTGATGTTTATGAACAGAGTTTTTCGTATAACGATTACTTTTCGGATATTGTTATTGCGCGTGAGTGGTACTTTGTTGGAGGTTCTTGCCAAGGATTAGATGCCGGGTTTGAGACCAACATCGATGGTGATTTTATGGTTCATCCTGGCGCTAATGCCAATGGTGGCATTCAGATTCAGGGCAATATTGCAATAGGCACTGCTTACGTCACTGATAACAATAACTTTTTCGACATCCCGCTATATTTACCATCAGCTCCAAATGGTGGCTCTCTCACGTTCACAGCAGGTATTTATGAGTCAGCTCAGCTATATGGCCCAGCTAAACTTCGAGTTCGCTCAAATGGTAAAGTAATTTTGGGCAGTGGTTCCGCTGTAGGGTGCCTACTAAACACTGGTGGGTTCCAGCTCGATGGATTAACAACAGGCGCCAAAATTATTCCGGGCACACCTCGTATAACCAATGACGGAGTGTCAGTTACGCCATCTAATATTGATGATACAACAGGCGGCAAGGCGGCTGGAATGATTTCTAGTACTGGGTCGGGCTCTGGCTTCTTCCCATTTGCTTGATATGCTACGATTTCGGCATTCTACCAGGAACGCCGCATGACCCAATACCCCAGAGAGATTGACAATGATACTACATTGCCTCCAGCTACAGGTGATGATCGGATTTCCGTCAATGCTAACATAGGCGCTACTGAGGCTATCGAAACTGAGCTAGGTATCACTCCATCAGGCGTTTATGCCGATGTCAGGACCAGGTTGGACATTTTGGAGTCGCGCATCAACAACCCGTTGGTGCCAGCGCCCAATGTCCTGAACCCGTTTTTCATCAGCGGTACAGGCGTCAATATCCAAACAGGAGTGGGAGATCCTAACGTCGTGTTGGCACTCCACCCACCCAGCCCCGGATCGTTATACTTACGCCAGGATGGCTATGTTCCTGAGGGTCTTTACGTATTTTACTCTGATGGCTATTGGGTTCCAACAGGCGGTGAAGAAGTAGTCTCTAACATCAGCGCTCTAGCTGCCCTGCCAGGTCAAGAGGGTTCCTCCGTATATGTTACTTCGGTAGAATCTTCGTGGTACTATGTGGCTGATGGCTCACAATTCGTTATTGACAATATCACGGTTGAGGCAACTGCCAATGGTGGCAATACGCGATGGGTACGTGATGATAACTACAGTAATCCAGTTTGGAGAACTCTCTTGTCCGATGTCTATATTGATTCCGTCAATGGCAATGACGAAAATCAAGGCATCTACACTAGCACACCTGCCACCCCAGCTCCGCTCAAAACATTTCAAGAACTAGTTAGGCGCTGGAAAACAGGAAGCGTAACAGCTAACGCTACCACATTCGAGGTAATAATTCACATCCTAAATCCTATTACCGCACCTGATTCAATGGATCTGTTGTTTACGATTGGAGACAACACAGCGATCCGAATTTTGGGTTCCAATACCACAGTTTTGCATTCGGGCACTGCCACGGTATTTGCACAATGGATTCCGACTGGTGTTTTGTCCGGTACCGTGAATGTCCAAAACGGTCAATCGGGTATTACGTTTTCTACTGCACAAACCATTCCATCGGGGTTCCAGATAACTTTCGCAAGTCAGTCGGGCACGAATTACACATTGGCTTCTAATGTAATCAACAGCACCTCTGGAACTTTGACTGCAAACTACACTGGAACTACGAATGCCGCTACTTCAGCAACGGTTCCAGGTGGATTGCCATGTATGATTCAAGACTCTGGAGTGTCCTCATGGGCATCTTACATTGGAGATAGAATTTGGTTCTCAGCCGTGAATTCGTGGGCATACATCATGAAGGATCATGGTGGAGGCCTCGCTAGAATCACTGTTCCACAGTTTGGAGATGAGCCCAATTTTGGTGGCATTCCTAACAACGTTTTTCCAAGCAGCGGTGCGGCTTATCAAGTACAGAATCCAGTGAACGTTGCACTTGGCGCAATCGATCTAAAGAGTGAGCTATACAACGGTTCACAATTTGGCAACCAGTCCCTAAATATGGCAGATATGACGTTCATTCCGCCTGACGTAGGTGGCACTACTTACATTATGTGGAACCAGAATCCAACAGTATTTGTGAGTATCTACCAGTGCCTCTTAGAGGGGTTCATTGTTATGGAAACGAGCGTTACACAAACTACCTGGATCAATTGCATCTGTCAAGGTATTACTAGGGCTTCCGATCAACAAAGCAATGTGGTGGGCTTTGGTTGGTTTGGTGGTGGGCTTTGGCCAGGGCCTGGCAACACATTCACGCTAGCCGCAGTTACGGGTCAGGGTCCAGGCGATACAGGATTCATCGACTACTATACCCTGCTCCAATATGGTTGGATCTGGTGTGCAGATGGCGCCAACGTTCGATCATTTTCGTGCTGGGATGTATCAGTGAATTCTGCAAATGGAAATGGTGATGCGGTTCTTATGGGACTGAATGGACACCATCCATTCACTGGAACGATGGTCATTCCAGACCGTGCGGGAGTTCCGATCTTTGGTAGTGGAAATGCAGGTGTTGGTCTTTCAGTCTCAGCGAACTGCTCAGTGTTGTGGGAAACCGTTCCATCTATTACAGGAACTGGCGGTAACTTCAGAATGGGCGCCAGCGGTGATGCCCGCTTCTTCAATGAAACAACGGGAGTTTATTCATCCATTCTATCACAAACGTGGACCAATTTGACCACCGCGCAGCCAACTGGATTCGGTGGAAGCGTCCATAATGTATCGGCAAATGCCCATTTGGTCCAGATACTCTTCTAAATCATATCTGGTTTTGCACGGCTTTGTAAAACTCGATAACGGCTTTTCTGTACTTCCCTGGTTGGTGCGCCTTCAATGCGCCGAAAAAATCCATTCCAGTTTGGACGTAGATCAGATCCTGCGGCATGATCTCTCTCAAATTCCTGGCCCCAAACCATTTTTGCCATAGCGATTTGTCCCTACGATACTCCTGCATGGTGAGCCTCTCCAACTCTTCTAGTGAGCCTTGTCCGATCCAGGTTTTGAATAGCATTTTGTGTAGAGTGGCTGGAAACTTAGGCAAAACTGATCGGAAGCGGGTAACGGAGTCGTTTAGGTTGGTGTAAAACTCGATGTCTTTCAGGCTGTGAGGCGCCTCTTCTTTTGACGGGTCTGTAAAATCGTATGCACGTTCTCGCAATTTTCTTGGTGGCATGCCGCCCAGGTCTTGCAAGTCTTTGACTGTTTTTAGGTATAGTTGAACCATATGCAGTATTTCATGATGTACTGTTTTGCTTAGCACAGCCAATATCCTACCAAGCAGCTCATCGCTGATGTATTTCACCGGCATTATTGGGTAGTTTATGAATATCGATCCATTGAATAACCCACGCCAGTTACCCCTACCAACAGCCTCTACTTCTTTGGGGTCAAAAAAGAACTTGGCTTCGATTGCCGGCTCCCCATCTGGGTATTTTTCTTTTAGCTCCTGAGGGGTGAAGTAAGATAGCTCCTCCAACCCTAAGACAAAGTACTGCGGGTTAGTATTGTCTGGATTGTAATGTTTCATGCATACTGCACGGGCCATGGCTAATCTATCCAGCTCTTTTTTGTGTTTGCGCTTTTCGGGGAGCAGCTCCCTCATCCTAGTTTCGATGATGGGGAGCATGGCCCCACAATAGATGCTATAGGCCCATTCCGTCATTTCTTTGACTATGGTTTTGGGGGCTTGTAGCACTGCGGCCATCCTGTAGAAGCTGTCCACTTTGTTGAGCAAATCCGAGTCCATCCCTTACATGCTAAAAATACGGCATCCTTATGAACAACATAAGGATAAGCATGCCTCTTCTGTCAGCTGGATTTCTGTATTATGATGGCTTCAAGTACATCACTGTTAACACGCTTTCAGTGGGTGTCGGAGGGGATATTACTGGTTCTACGACCTCCGCTACAGTATTGTCTGCCCAAAATGGAGCCATTAGTTTTGCCGGTGGAACGACTCCAACAATTCTAAGCGCAACATCGGCCACATCTCTGACGGTTGGTACAAACTTTCCGGGGGCCTTTCTGATACTGAATGGCGGTACTGGACCAGATGGATATGTTCAGGTTACTAGCGGCACTACGATTTTTGGCTCTAACTCAAACAACAAGGTCTTCAATAGTTCCGCCAGGATTACTACCTCCAGCACTACTCCTACGGTATTTCCAACAACACAATACACAATGCCTGACCTGACGACTGCTGATGTTATTGTTACGGTGGTTGCCAAAGTGATCGGAACTTCGGACTCATTCGTGCAGGACTATCGCGCCAGATACTATCGTAGTGGGTCTCCTACCACATTGATTGGCTCGGTTATCAACGGTACCAGTCCAGTTGGAACAGGCGTTTTATCAACAGCAAGCGCCACATTGATTCTGAACTTCAATACAGTTGAAGTGCAGGTAACCGGAGTCGCTTCCACCAATATTGCTTGGTCTTGTATAATGCAGGTGCAAGAGGTACAATGACATTTCCGTTTGGACTTTCATTTAGTCGTCCATCCAATATCATGGAGTTTTCTCCACTTTCGGTCCCCAATCTAGAATGGTGGCTACGAGCTGATCTCGGCACAACACTCAATTTAGTAAGTCAGTGGGCAGATCAGAGTGGAGCTGGCGATTCTAATCGCAACTTTGTTGCATCCGTCCAGCGACCAACTCTTATTACCAGTGTAGCTGCTTTCAATAATAAACCAGTGATAAACTTTGATACTTCGATGACTAATCAGGAGATGACACAAGCTGGACTCTGGTCTCATGTGCCGTCTGGTCCTTTTACAATCATCACGGTTGGAAAAGACGATGCGCAGATAGGGGCTAGCAAACACCGCCCGTGGATTGGTGATGCGAATGTGAACCAATGGTACCAGGCTACATTTCCCAATACGTCCATTAGCTCTGTAACGCCGGCCTTTGGTTCTTCCACTGGTGTCACCGGTATCTCTGATGTGAGCATGAACAGCACCACGTTCGACACGGGCGCGCCCGTCATCTTTATGTCCGAGTTCAACGATAACAATAGTACTATTAGAATCAACGAGGACACCCCTGAAACAACTCAAGATTGGGGAACAGTCGCTGCTCCAGGCAAACCGGAATTACAACAGTTGGACAACTCGCACTTGGATGGGCTAACGGTACTGGTGTCAGTCTTCAAGGACAAATTGCTGAGGTCATTGTCTTTTTTGGACTTCTGTCCACCCGGAACCGACAGGGACTTCTTGCTTATCTCCAACAACGATATGCGATTACAGTTGCCAATCTTCCAGCTGGAACTGTTCCCATTCAGCCGTCCTCAATACCCAATCTGGCACTTTGGAACCGAGCAGATATGGGCGTCACAGCAAGTGTTAGTGCATGGGCAGATCAAAGTGGCTCTGGGGATGCCAACAGAAATGTTGTTCAGGCAACAGCCACAAATCAGCCATTCAGAAACCCAAATAATGCTGCTGGTAATGGACAACCATCAATACATTTTATACAGAGCCCATTCGCATGGATGGCGATGGGTGGTACATGGTCTAATGCTCCTATCACACAGCCATACACGATGATTGTTGTCGGCTCCGACTCAGGTTCTGGCACGAATGTTTTCTTAGGTGATTACAACGGAGATAACTGGTATCTCACTGGATATGGTGGATTTTATGGAGCTTCTGTTGGGGCCACGCTGCTTGGTACGACACCAGATTCTACTAGCCTGAAAGTCATTATGATTGAAGCAAACGATCCTAATAGCACTATTCGTGTAAATGATCTAACCGCAGAAGTAACGGGGAGTGCCGGGTTTGGAAATTTGCCACAATTTCAGGTGGGAGGCGCTGACCTGGGTGGAGCTGGACCATTACTAGGTGATATTTTCGAAGTAATTGTTTACAGAGGTTTATTATCGTCAACCAATCGTTCTGCACTAATAAAGGGCTATTTGGCATCTCGTTATGGAATTACTGTAGGCCCATAACAGCGTAATAACGGCGTATTTTGATATTTACGCATGGTCACCAAATATCCTGCGCAAATTGATACCACTGTCACATTGCCGAGCGCCATCGACAATTTCTCGCCAGTTATGGGTAGCTCTGTCAACATATTGCGTGATGCTATATTGGCTATCGAGCAGGCGTTAGGAGTTCAACCAGCTGGATCGTATGGTACGGTTGTAAATAGGTTTAGTGCCCTTGAAACCGACATAGGCAACATACGGACGATATCACTTGCGGGCGATTTGGGTCATACACTAGTAGACCCTTTTGTCGTTGGCTTGCAAGGACGACCGGTTTCTTCTGCTCCACCTGGTTTAGACAACGTTCTTACCTGGAATGGGATTGCTTGGGTAGCGGCTCCAGTACCGGGGTTTGGTGGAGCTGTTGCTGGCGGCGATCTCTCTGGACTCTATCCTAATCCAAGTGTTGTTGCCCTACAAGGTAATTCAGTCAACGCTGATCATTTATCCGCATCAACCGATGGTTATTTATTAACTTGGGTTAATTCCATCA
>Ga0326728_10009808_pt1 | contig 22797 bp, 10 predicted proteins | sample MB3enrmetagenome_FD_207602 | JGI IMG/M metagenome (GOLD analysis project Ga0326728, IMG submission 207602) | Lab enriched peat soil microbial communities from McLean, Ithaca, NY, United States - MB31MN | ecosystem: Environmental > Terrestrial > Soil > Wetlands > Peat | place: USA: New York... | reverse complement strand
GCGCCAAATTCAAACCAACGCGCGTAAAGTTCCTGATAGGCAGGCTCTTCCGTAGCGCCAGGGTACGGAGGCCAGTAGCCTCCGATATCGGTTGTCCAGTACGGATAGCCGCTGAGCGCGAAATTCAGCCCGGCCGGTACCTGACGGGAGAGCGCCCAATAGTTGGTGTACACATCGCCTGACCACACGGTAGCGGCGACTCGCTGTTGGCCAAGAAACGCCGAGCGCGTGAGCAGAAAGACGCGTTTGCGGTCGTTTTCAGCCCTCCAATGATTCTGCACCCCGAGCGTATGCAGCAGCGGGAATACGTTCGTGTACTCGGCTCCATTACCGATGGCAAGCTGCTTGTAGCGCAGGATGGCGTCTCCCATGTGCGGCCAAAATTCTTCCGGCTCGGCGCTGTCGAGCCAGAAGGCATCCCATCCTTGCGCAAACAGCTTGCCGGGCAGCCGGTTCCAATAAAGATCGCGCGCCTCCGGGCTGCTGGGGTCATACACATGCGCACCGGGAACAAGGAGGTGTTGCGCATCCAGCGTCTTGAACGTTTCGGACGCAGGATCGAGCAGGCCCCACACGGAAATCATCGTGTGAACATTTTCGTTGTGCAGGGTTTCGAGGTCCTTCGGCACATCGTGGTAGTTGGTGTTGAATACGGGATCGCCCTCCGTCTTCCACCAGAACCAGTCCTGCACGATCGCGTCCAGCGGGATGTGCTCCTGGCGATAGCGCCCCGCGACGCTGAGAATCTCGTCGAGCGATACATAGCGGTCCTTCGATTGGAAGAAGCCGTAAGCCCACTTCGGCAGCAGCGGAGTATGTCCGGTCATGGTGCGGTACTCGTGGATGATCGTGTCCATCTCCGGACCATAGAGAAAGTAGTAGTCAATGGACTTGCCGGCGATGGAGCTGAGCGACAGTTCGCCCGGAAAGCGATTGTCGAAATAGGTGAGGGCCGCCGTGTTCCACATCAGCGCGTAGCCGCGGCTTGAGACCAACAGAGGAATCGCCACGTCCGTGTTGTTCTGTCCCAATTCGATGGTTGCGCCGCGGTAGTTGAACATGCCGTTCTGGTGCTGCCCGAGCCCATACAGCGCCTCCATCGGCGATGGAGAGAACCGATCCGTGATCCGATAAGTACTCTCGCCGTTCATTTGCACCGGCTCGTAGGTGCGCGGCACACTGGCTCCCTCACGCAGCAGAGCATCTCCATTCACCGCGCGAAAAGAGACATTGCCGCGCTCAAGTCCGAAGGTTACTTCGAGCTTTTCCGTTTTGAGCGTCGCGGACTTCGTGTCTTGCGCGAACTGGAACGGAGCACCGGCGCAGGATTGGCTTGCATCGAGCATCCACGGCTGCGGCCCGGTCTTCGCGGACGCATCGGGCTTCGCCAGCACGTGGATCACTGACGCGCCACAAACCGTGATCTCGATCACCTCAGACCCCACCGTGGCGCGCAGTCCATGTTCCGACTGTTGAACCGCAATGGGGGGCAAGCCAGGCCTGTCCTGGCCGGGCATCTGACTCATGGCGGGGCGGGCGATTGAGAACAGGACCAGTATTGAAATGGCTCGCAAGACGACAGACAGCACGAACGGCAGAGAACCCTTGGCAGAAGACTGGAACCTCATTGCAGTGCACCTTTCCGCGCGCAAAAAATCCCCAACTCCAGCGTTCGAGAACGCAAAGGGAATGCGCACTCTTCCTTTTAGAAATCCCGCGAGGGCCCCATGCTAGGAGCCTTCTTTGGGATTCTCGATTTGCCAATAAACCGCGTACCGCTGATCGCGAATCTGATACATCGGCATAAGCTCGTATGTCGCGCCTTCTGCGGCTGCCTTGAAACGAAGCTCCGATCCGGAATCGGTCAGGACCCATTGGTCCGGCCCGATACCTGGACCGGCAAGTATCTTCGGCAACGGATCCGGTGAAGGCAGGTGCTCCGGGACGGTGGCCCCGCTGTGGATGACCTTGCTCGGACCCTCAGCCGGACCCGGTCCCAGGTCGGCAGCCAACACGAGCGGGCCATACAAGACCGCAGCGACAGAGTCATCGCCGGGCAGCGCCTCTTGCCGCAATTCCATGGGCAAGCTGATGCTGATGGTGTCGCCGTCCTGCCAGACCCGGCGAATGGCGAGATACGACCCCGGATCTGCAACCGCTTCCAAAGTTTTGCCGTTGATCTTCACCTCGGCAGCATCCGTGGTCCAACCCGGAATTCTCACATGAATTGTGCGGGCAATCGGACGCGAGGTTTTGAGCTTGAGAGTCGTCCCCTGCTCGTGTGGGAATTGAGTGAGCTGGTCGATGAGGAGGCCTTCCTCTTTCCAGTCGAGGGTTGACGCGATGAACTGGTTCACGAAAACATCGCTGCCTCGGCGGAAAAAGATCGTATCGGCGAACTTGGCAAACTCCTCCACGCCAGTGCCCGTGCAGCACCAGAAGGATTCCTCCGGCGAGTGATGGGCACGCCAGTAGCCGGCTGCAAGCGGGAAGAAATACTGTTTCAAACCATTCGCATTTTGCGTCCCGAGCCGGCAATTGAAGAGGGAACGTTCATAGGCATCCATCCAGCGCGCGTCCGCGGCCCAGCCGAAGACGAGCCGCTGCAACTTCATCAAGTTGTAGGCCACGCAACATTCCGCGTTGGTCCAGCCGAGGGTTCCTTGGAGTTGTCCGGGCGGCGTCTTCCAATGTTCATCGAGGCTGGTGTTCCCGATGACATAATCGCGCGCGGTGAGCACTTCTTCGAGGAAGTACTCGGCAATTTGCCTGTGCCGGCGATCGCCTGTGACTTCGTACGTGCGGGCGGCGCCGATCATCTTTGGAACATTCGTATTGGCGTGCAGGCCCTGAAGTTCGTCGCGGCGCTCCGCCAGCGGATCGAGAATGTCCGGCTGCTCGAAGAGGCGGGCGGTTTCGAGATATCGGTTCTTCTTTGTCAGCGCCGCCAGGTTCACCAGGACCTCGTTCATTCCTCCGTATTCAGTGCGCAGTATGTGCTGACGGTGCTCGGCGCTGATTCCCGAGAAGAAGTCGCCCGACCACTGGGCCATGCCTTCCGCAATCGGAAGCGCATCGGAGTTGCCCGTCAGGACGTGCATATCGAGCAGGCCGGCCATAATCTTGTGATACGTGTAGAAGGGCGCCCAAACCGGCTTTCCCTGAACCAGGCGCTCGAAGAGATCGGCCGGGTAGGCGCTCAAATATCCGTTTCCTATCTTTTGCTGGCATTGAGCGAGGCCGGAGACCAGCTCATCGCCCTTCCTCTTGAGGACTTCGTTGCCGGAAGTGGCTGAAGCCAGGGCGACGGCTGACAAAAAGTGTCCTCCGGCGAAATGGCCGCGCAATTCACAGGTAGGATCTTCCCAACCCTTGTACGGTTCCGCACTCGAGGAGATGCCGGCTGTGACCCGAAATGTATGCAGGAGGCGATCGACGGAAAGGGAATCGAGGTAGCCCGCATTGATTTCCGTCTGCTCCTTGAAGATGCCGGGAGCGAGGCGGACCGAACCCAGCGGAAACGGGGCTAGCCTTGCGCTTGCATCAGGGGGCGCATCCAGACACAAGAGTTCCGCCGGCGCGAGGTAACGGAAGAGACTGAGGCCAGCGGCGACCGTGCTCGTCTTCAGGAAACTGCGGCGGGAATGATCTATCATTTGAAGCTCTCCTTTTGCCGATCTGCCGTAAGACGTCTATGAAAACGCTCTCCAGGCCTGTGCCGGACGGCGATAGATATCGTCACAGGCGAAGGATGCAGGCCATTTGCGGCCGCGGAAATCGAAGGGACAGTTTACCCGGAATCGCACGAACCTCGATCCCGAGGTCAGCCGGATAGAGGACTTCGGCTTTGGCGGCGTCAATGGGAAGTTCGACCGTGTCGGCGCCCTCCAATCGCCAAACGCCCAACGAAGTCCAGCCGGGAGCGCGCATACCGAGCGCCACCGGGGCGTTCTGGTTCGTCACATCCGGCATACCCAAAGGATAGAAGGGCGCAGCGTGAGGGATGTGGTCGCGAATCGCTTGCCTGTATATGCTGATGCCGTTCGTCACCTGGAGCAACGCGCCGGCAGAAATTGCGTCGAGACGGCCGCTCTGGTGAATGCGGCACATCATGGCCGTAACCAGGTTGAAGCTGGCTTGATCGGCATCAGCCTTCGTCAGTGGATACGACCAGATTGCGAGTTGTTCGGGCAAAACTGCCGCAGACGCGCCCACCAGAATTGCGGGAAGCTTCAAGTAGTTTTCCTGGTCGGTCATGGACTGTATCTGGAGACGGCTGAGCATCGCGTAGTCCATGCGCCCGCCTCCGCTGCCGCAGTTTTCAACGACAAGGTTGGGGTAACGGCTCAGAATGCCGTCCAACCAGTCCAGGTGGGCGCGGTTATGCTCGAGGAGGCCTTGCCCGAAGCTATCCGCGTTCAGCTCGGTTCCTTGCAGCGAATCGACGTTGTAATCCATTTTGATATAGCCGACGCCGTAGTCGTTCACAAGCCTTGCGATCACCTGATCGAGGTAGGCCCGCACTTCGGGGTTGCGGAAATCAAGCAGTAGGCGGGAATTCTTGAACACTCTTTTGCCGTGGCGGACGAGGAACCAGTCATCCGGCTTTTGAGCGAGCAAGGACTTTGCCCCGGCAACCTCGGGCTCGAGCCACAATCCCGGAATCATTCCAGCCTGCCTGATCTGATCGAGCACAAACTTCAGTCCGTGCGGCCAGCGCGAGGCGGAGGGCTGCCAGGCGCCGATGGTCTGGCTCCAGTCTTCATGGAGCTCCGCGTACCACCCGGCATCGATTACGAAATACTCGCAGCCGGCTTTTGCCGCGGCCGCGATCAGCGGCAGTTCCTTGTCTTCCGTCGGGTCGGCCCAGAGACAGTTCATGTAATCGTTGAAAATAACGGGGCATCGCAAATTGTCTTGGCGCGGTTTCTCGCATGCGACGCGGCGATAGCGGGTCAATGCCTCGACGGCGTCGCTGAATCCGCCTTGCAGACATCCGACGGCGACCGGGATTGTCTGGTAAGTTTCCCCAGGCTTCAGACTCTTCCACGCGGCGGAATGAAGGTCGTCGGGTCCTCCGAGGTACGCATAGACATCGTCCGCAAAGATGCCTCGCAGCGAAGAATTCGAGATTTCCCAATACCAGGAGCCGTTGTGCTCAATTTGCCAGAACCAAATCACGCCCATGCGCGTGTTTTCCACCATGGCCATGGGAAGGTACTTCTCCGTGGACCAGGTTCCGACGCTTGCCGCCGACGCCTCCGACCAGCTGGTTCGCCCGTTCTCGGCGAATCCGCATTCAGACGGACGCAGGGAGTGCCACTGAGCTTCCGCCATCCAACTGTTGAACGCCAGGTGAATGACCAACTCTTGTTCGTAATTCTGTGCGTCGGCCAGGGAGTGCAACATCGCTGAACTCACATACTCGATCCCTACCGGCGAGCTCCCGGCATTGGTGACTCGCGTCCATCGGCGGACGACCGGAACCCCATCGAAGGAATCGTAGAAGGAATCCACATTGATTCCCAGTACCGGATCAACGTGGCTCAGGATCAACCGGCGCCCCTTGCCGGTCGATTCCTCGCGTCTTCCCTTGAAGATGAGGCGAGCTCCCGGCTGACCGACGCCCTGCTTCATTCCCGGATCAGGTGAATTCTCCCCGCTGCACTGAATCGCAGTCTCGACACCGGACGAAACTACGGGCGCAATCTTCCCCAGTAAAGCCCGGGCGGGCATGAGGAACTTCTGGCGCAGCTTTTGTTCGGACAACTCGTACGCAAACGTCAGTTCCGGTGTGCTCCACTCGAATGGCTGTTGTTCGGTTGACGCGTTCGGCAGGTCGGTTGCAAAGGCCAAATCGGACAGCAGCGATCCCAAAGCTGTGATTCCGGTCGAGCAGATAAATGTTCTGCGATTCATGATCACCTGCAACGAAAACTAATTGTGTAGTCCCCGCATTTGGCCCGGCGTCCGGAAATCGACAGAAGCCGATGCCGATCAGCGGAAGAGTATCGTGTACGTCATTCCGCTTTTCGTGCGGATCGTGCCGTCCTTTCCCGCGACCACCGATTTTCCGTTCGAAGTGTGAATGCCGGAAACGGTTTGTCCCTGCGGCGGAATCAACCGGATTGCTCCCTCGCTCTTCGCGTGGAGTTCCATAGAGATGAGTTTTCCCGCCTTCCATCGCATATCGAGAGTTGCGCCTCCCCGAACGTGAACTCCCTCGATGGACCCCGCCGACCACTGCTCAGGCAGGGCCGGGAGGAGTTCGACCTCGACGAAGTCCGGCGTCCAACGTGACTGGACCAGAGCCTCCAGCATTCCGTTTGCCGCTCCCAGGTTGCCGTCGATCTGGAACAAACCCGGTGGATGGGTATCCATGAGGTTGGGAAATGTGGACTGACGGAACATCACCTGCAGGTTATCGTAAGCCTGTTTGCCGTCGTGCAAATGATCCCAGTAGTTCACAACCCAGGCTCGAGACCATCCCGTTTGTCCGCCACCGAAGGAGAGGCGTCTTTCCAGAGACACTCGTGCCGCCCTGGCCAGGTCGGGCGTGTGTTCAAGGGAGATCTGAGTGCCGGGAAAAAGCGCCCAGAGATGCGAGATGTGACGGTGCCCCGGCTCAGGCTCGTCATAGTCCCGCTGCCATTCCTGCAATTGACCCAGCTTGCCGATCGCAAACGGGGGCAGCTTACTGCGCGCGTCTTCAACCTGTTTCAGGAAGGCCGCGTCTTCTCCCAGGATTTTCCCCGCATCCAGCGTGCGCGTGAACAGCTCCCGCAGGATCTCGATATCCATGGTTGGAGCCATCGTCAGGGAGTGTGCGGTACCATCCGGCAAACGATAACTGTTCTCCGGTGAAATCGACGGCCCGGTGACCAGATGTCCCGAGCCGTCGTCAACCAGATAATCGAGATAGAATTGTGAAGCATCGTGCAGAATCGGCCAAGCTCGATCTCGAAGAAAGCTCTTGTCCAGCGTGAAGGCGTAGTGATCCCACGCATCCAGTGACAGCCACGCGCCGCCCATCGGCCAGACACCCCATTGATACCCATCGATAGGTTCGGCATCGCCCCACAGGTCCGTGTTGTGATGCATCACAAAGCCTCTTGCCCCGTAGTATTCCTGGGCAACGCGCATTCCCGTGCCGCTCGCAGGTGTGCGGACCATGTCGATGAGGTTGATCAGGGGCAACACGGTTTCCCCCAACCCGGCGGGTTCGGCGAGCCAGTAATTCATCTCGGCATTGATATTGATGGTCCACTTCGACCCCCACGGATTACTGATGCCTGCGGCCCAGATCCCCTGCAAATTCGCCGGCAGACCGTCGGGACGCGAGGAGCTGATGAGCAGGTAGCGGGCGAACTGAAAATAAAGTTCCTGCAAGCCAAGGTCGTCGGCCCCTGCACTGACGCGATTTACTCGCTCATCGGTGGGCAGATTTTCGTTTGCGCCAGGCGCTGCTTCAAGATGGAGAGCCATGCTCCGGTACATCGGCTGATACACGGCCTCTTGCCGGGCGAGAATCTCCTCGGCGCTGTGCATCCGCGCCCGCGCCAACGCGCGCTCGCACTGTGCCTCGGGATCGCCGCCCGCGAATGGCCCGCCTTTGAAATCGGTGGCTGCCGCAATCAGGATTGTGACAGAATCTGCATTGGCAACTGCGAGCTCCGATCCGTCCGCTTGGACACTTCCGCCGGACGGCACAACCAGCGCTTCGCCGGCAAATCGTATTTCGTCCTTATGCTCAGGTCCCTCGCGCAGCACGAGAGTATCCTGCCCGCGCGTGTGGACGCTGAAATCCGCGGGCCGGTCCATACTCATCCGGTAACTGATTGCGCCTTTCGTGTCGGCGCTAAGCCGCACGATAATCACTTCGTCCGGTACCGAGGCGAACACCTCGCGCGCATAGCGCACGCCGTTCATCGCGTACGTAATCCGCACGACGCCTGTTTCAAGGTCAAGCTGGCGACGGTAATCGCTGATGGTCGCTCTGCTGGATGAGCGCAGATAGAGATCGCCCAGCGTACTGTAGCCGGGCATGCCGGGAGGGATGCCGATCATGCTGTCTTGCGCGAGCTTCTCAGCGGCAGAAATCTTGGGGCTATCCAGACCTTGCGACTCAAGCAGAAGCCTGCGAATCTCAGGCACGGCTTCGTGCGCCCGCGGATTCAGGCGATTCGCACGGCTGCCCTGCCACAACGAGGATTCGTTCAACTGCAGGTGTTCATCCGCGCCGGAAGTTTGGGAACCGTCCATCAGGGGATCATTCTGGCGGGAGAATTGCAGATCTCCATTGTTTTGGCCGGAGTTCGCCCCGCCGAAAACCATCGCTCCCAGACGGCCGTTGCCAACAGGAAGAGCGTGATCCCAAATAGGAGCGGGAGACCGGTACCAGAGCACCTGATTTGTGCTCTGCGAAGTCGTCTGCACCCGTAGATCGGAATGTCCGAGAAGGACTAGGATGCCAGCAAGTGCGATCAGCTTTGCGATGCGAATCATCGACATGGATGTGCCAAAGAGAGATGGCATCCGCGATGCGTCTTACGCGCCGTCAGTACGGTCTATGCCCTTCCGTCATGCCCGGCCAGGTATCCGTCCGGAAGGGGCCGGCTGGCAAACCGGCTCCGTTGAACAGGGTCGCAGCCGGATTCGACTGCCAGGCATAGCGGACCTCTTTCGGATTCGGAACCGAAGGGGATGAGACAACCACGGTATCGCCTTCGATGTGTGCGTCGGCCCAATACCACTTCCGGTCCTCTCCGGCAATGGAGAACTCTTCCAACTTCTGTCCTTTCACCACCAGGCCGCCGTCCGTGTTCGCGAAATGCAAGCGGATTGAGCCGGGGAGGCGATCGACCGACGTCAGAGTCGGGCCCGCATACACGACTTTCTTGCCGTAGTATTTCGCCAGCGCGCATAGGGCCAGACGCTCACCTACGGGCTGTTTGTCGGGTGAATGAATGCTGTTCGGATCGCCTGTATCGATGGTGACCGCCAGGCAGGAATTGGGAACCGTGGCCGCAGTCAGCGCCTGAGACTCCCGCGTTTCGGCCCAAGTGTCGTCCACCGGGGTCGCGCTGCGATGCTGGAAGGCCGGCAGGCTGACGATGTAGAACGGGAAATCGCCCTGTCCGAGGAGCTCCCGCCAGTCTGCGATCATCACTGGAAGAAGTTTGCGGTACTGGTAGCCGCGATCAGAGTTTTGTTCGCCCTGATACCACAGGGCGCCCGTAATCGCGAGAGGCGCAATCGGCTTCAGCATTCCTTCGTAAAGAACGGCTGGCATCACCGGCCAATTCTCGTAGGCAATGGGCAGGGGATGAGGCGGACGAGCGTCCACGCTGAGCATCCCTTTCCACTTGCCCGCCAGTGGAATGCTCGTCTTGCCTCCAAGCAGCAGATGCAATTCTTCCGGCTTGCCAAGGAATCCGCCCTCCGGCTTTGTTTTGAGAACACGGATGGCGACCACGTTTCGGCCCGGCTTCAGCACCCCGTCTGGAAGGAAATAGACGCGCGGGTTCTCCACCCAGGAGCTGCCGCCGACGAATTGCCCGTTGATGTACACCGAGTCCATTCGCTCAATTGAGCCGAGGAACACCAACGCGCGTCCTGCGGGCAGCGGGTCCGGCAGAACGATCTCTTTTCTGAACCAAGCCACTGCGGGAGTGTCGGGCACGCCCAATTCAGCGAACCCACCCGGAATGTCCACGACCTTCCAGCTCGAGTCGTCCAGATCGGGAGCCGCCCAGTTTCCTTTGAGCCCGATGTCGTACTCGTCGTACCAGTGCATCACATAGTTGCCGTACTCGGGCGCGCCCTCGGCGGCCAGTCTTTGCAGCTCCGCCAGCGGAATATCGAAATCGTGGAGAGGCCGGAGCGCCTCGGCGCTGGTCCACGCCTCCGCGGGCGTTCCACCGACCGCATCCACGACCAGGCCAATGGGAACGTGGATCTCATTCTGGATTTTGCGAGCGAAGTAATACGCGACCGCCGAAATCCGGTCTGCCGTCTCCGGAGAGACAATCTTCCAGGTTCCTTCGATCACGTCGACATGCCGGTAGGCAGGATGTCCCTCCACGGCGAAAAAGCGAATCTGCGGGTAGTTGGCCGCCTTCGCTTCGTCCTCTCCGTTGCGCGTGAACCGGAGCGGGAGCTGCATGTTGGACTGGCCGCCGCACAGCCAGACGTCGCCGACCAGGACGTTTTGCAGTTCCACAGTTTCGTGGCCGGTAATCCGGATGGTGTAGGGGCCGCCGGCGGGAGGCGGCTGAATCCTCACTTGCCAGCGACGGTCCTTGCCCGCAACGCCCTTTGCGGTCTTGTGTCCGATCTGTACCCGAATATGGTCACCGGGTTCAGACCAGCCCCAGATGGTATTCGGTTTGCCGCGCTGCAAAACCATGTTGTCGCCGAAGATGGGGCTGACGAACGGGAGCGGCTTGGCTGCCGTTTCCGGTACGCCCGGGACCTGAGCGCTGCAATTGATCGCCAACAGGAGCGCTACTGCGGTGGCCACACGATAGATGCATTTGGAAATCATGAGTTCGAGTCCCTTTCACCAACCCAGTTCAAAGCAATGCATCGAATGCGCCCGTTACTCGGGCAGCATCTTGGTACCCTTCACACGGAACGTTCCCGTCACCGTCGGCGCTCCCGTGTCCGGTTGACCTCCGCCGATAGACACTGAATAGGTTCCTTTCGCAATGATCGGCTCACCTGCTTCGCTTACCATGCTCAGATCACGATCCTTAAGTTCGAAGCGCACCTTCTGCGATTCACCCGGCTTCAGGTGCACGCGCTTGAAGCCGCGCAGAGCTCGCCGCGGGGCTCCGGGCACATTCGGGAAGCTGAGGTAGAGCTGCGCCACTTCATCGCCCTCGCGCTTTCCGGTGTTTGTGACCGTAACCTCCGCCGCAAATGAATCACCGGCGTTGATCACGTTCTTCGGGAGCTTCAAATCGCTGTACGAGAACGTTGTGTAGCTAAGGCCATAGCCAAACGGATACAGCGGCTTGCCCCTGAAGTAGCGATAGGTTCGGTTCTGCATCGAATAGTCTTCGAAGGCCGGCAGTTGCTCCACACCGGTGTAGAACGTCACCGGCAAGCGGCCCGCGGGATTGTTCCTCCCGGAAAGCGTCTCCGCAATGGCTGCGCCACCCTCCTCGCCCGGATACCAGGACTCGAGAATTGCGTTCACGTGTTCGCTGGCCCAGTTCACCGCGAGCGGGCTTCCGTTCGCGAGCACAAGGATCACGGGTTTTCCGGTCGCCGTCACGGCTTCCAGCAAAGCCTCTTCCGGTTTCGGAAGATCAAGGCTGGTGCGGTCACCGCCCTCGAATCCCTCCTCATGGACCGGCATTTGTTCCCCTTCGAGATCGCTGGTAATGCCGAGGACCGCAATGATGACGTCCGCGTCCTTCGCCGCAACTATGGCCTCGGGGCTTGGCTTGGGATCGTACTTTGCCCAGATCAACTGGGCCTCGACAGGCCCGGCGCTCGACAGCCGATACATGACGTGGATTGCCACTCTTTTCCCTTGCTCAAGGTGGACACGTGCGGTCTTTGCTTGCGAATGCTCGCTGTCCCAGTACTGCATTGCAAGCGGTCTACCGTCGACCACGACCATCGCGAAGTCGCCTTTGCCTCGCATCCCAATGCTGTATTCGCCGGTTTCGTTTGCCGTGAGAAAACCGCTCCACTCGACCGACAGCGGATACTTGCCCAAGGCCTCCTGAGGAATGTCCTCCGATTTCAAATCAACGTCGCTCACCTGTCGCTTCGCCAGAATGGTGCCTTCGCTCGGATACCCATTTCCTGTGGAGAACTGGACGGTGAGCCCCGGCTGGCCCTCCGGCGTTGTCAGCGCGGACGCCGGAACCGTGTCTCCGTCGGTCCGCAGATACTGCGTTCCGGGCACAAACGTGATCTGGGCCTCGGGATACTCCTCCCGAAGTCCTTCCAGCACCGATACAGTGTGCGTAGGAGTGCCATTCCAGTTGCCAAGCAAATATCTCGTCTGGTCTGCCAGCGGTCCCACCACCGCGATCTTGATTGGGCCCGGTTTCAGCGGCAGGGTGCCGTCATTCTTGAGGAGCACCATCGACTCATTCGCCAGCGAGCGGGCGAGCGCGCGGTGCTCCGCGCTATCGAGCTGTTTTTCATCGATCTTCGAATACGGAACCATCTCGGGCGGATCGAACATGCCCAACTTCATGCGCGCCGTAAACAGCCGAATCAGCGCCGTATCGATCTCGCTCTCCTTTAAGATGCCTTGTTTATACGCGTCGTAGTACGCCCTGTAATCGTGATCGTCATTTACTTTCGCGAAATCGATGCACTCGTTGTCCATGCCGCGCTGCACGGCCAACCCCGAAGCTTCGGGCTGAGTCTTCGTGAAATGATGATCGCGGAAGATGTTAACGACGGCATCGCAATCCGAAACCACGTAGCCCTGAAAATTCCACTTGCCCCGTAACTGGTCCTGCAGAAGGAACTGGTTTACACAGGCAGGCTCACCATTGATGCTGTTATAGGCGCACATGACAGAATCGGCCTTGCCCTCGATTACGGCGGCGCGGAACGCCGGCAGGTAGGTGTCCAGTTCGTCATGCTTGCTCACCTGCACGTCCGCCGAATGCCGCGTCGGCTCGGGTCCACTGTGCACAGCGAAATGTTTCGGCGTCGAAATGACGAGATAGTATTTCGGATCGTCGCCCTGCATGCCCGTGACAAACGCGACGCCCATGCGCGCTGTCAGGAAGGGATCCTCACCGTAGGTCTCCTGTCCGCGTCCCCAGCGGGGATCACGAAAGATGTTGACGTTAGGCGCCCAGAAGTCGAGACCTTCGAAAACATTGCTATGCCCGTCACGCATTGCTTGGGCGTGCTTGATTCTTCCTTCGATCCCGATGTCTGTGGCCATGAGATGAATTGGATCTGGATCGAAAGTCGCGGCCAGACCGATCGGTTCGGGAAATTCGGTGGTGCCGGGAAGCTCCACGCCGTGCAACGCCTCGCTCCACCAGTCATAGGCTGGAACGTTCAACCGTGGTATTGCGCGGGACTGATTCACAAGCTGTGAGACCTTTTCTTCCACGGTCATGCGGTGAACCAGATCCGCAGCCCGTTGTTCCGCGGGCAGCGCGGGATTCAAATACGCAGGGTGCTCAGAGTTCTGGGACCCCAACCGGCACACACACAGGAAAGCAATTATCGCAATGGAAACTCGGAATTTGACTGTGCGCACGTTTCTCCTCTCAAGGCCAGAGCGGTGAGTACAGATCCAGTGGAACGTTCCGCTCCTAGGACAATTGAGTCTAACTCTCGCTGCATGGACCTAGAGTCTAGGGCGTCGAGGAGCTTTCCTGCAAGAGCTTTGGCGCGAAGCTCTTCGGATCACGACGGCCATGTTTGCCATTCATGCGCTGTGCCCGGCGATTCGTAGAAGACGTGCTTGATACCTGCCTCCGCCAGCGCGCCCGCGCAAGATTCGACGGATTCCCCACTCGAAGAGTGCGCCGCGCGAGTGCGTCCTGAACTCCGCGAAGAGCGCGCGAAGAGTCGCATTTTTAGACCTCACATATCGATTTATTGGATGTACTTCTCGGGCATGAAGACGACCCGCGATGAATGGGAAATCCTGCAGGCCGTCGTTCAGTTAGGCGGATTCGCACAGGCGTCGAGCGCTCTTAATTGCCTCCGGTGGACAGTCGGAAATTCGACTGCCGGTGGACAGCATCCTTCCGAGAGAGGGCCCCTTTGCCGCTCTTGCGGAATTCGCCCGGCGCCTCGGACGATCGACCGACTTATCGATAGCGTCGATGAGAATAAGGCGATTTATTCTTCTTGCTCTCCACAAAATGACGTTTGTATAGTTGCGGCGCTTGGAAGTTGAGACCATCATCTTGCCGCGATCAGGTAGGGACGTCATGCAGTGGTCTGCGACTCGAGCAGGCATCAGGCCCTGGTGTGTAAGGGCCTACAGACAGAATCTTCTGGAGCACGGTGGAAACATCGTCGACGAAGGTGTGTCGTCTCATCTTAACGCCCTCGTAAGCAGAGGGTGTGGATTTGCCGGCCGGCAAACGCCGGGCCTGAAGTGAGCCGATCAACTAACGCGGAGGGAGCCTTTATGTCCAAATCGAATTCTCGCAATGGCGTGGGTCTTAATCGTCGCGACGTCCTGCGGCTTTCAGCGACCGCCGGCCTTGTCCTCGCCGTAGACAAGCCGAGCGTTGCGCTCGACAACACCAAGACCGCGGCGCACCAGGAACCGGGAAACTGCAGTACGCCGCGGACCGCAGTGGCAAACACTCAATACGGTAAGGTGCGCGGATTTGTCGATGGGGGCGTTTTCACGTTCAAGGGAATTCCGTACGGCCAGGACACCAGCGGCGAGAATCGCTGGCTGCCGGCAAAGTCTCCAAAGCCTTGGAAGGACGAATACCCCGCTCTCATCTACGGGGCCAACTGTCCTCAGAACCTGCATAACTACACCGCGATCGAGCAGTCCTTCCTGCAGGACTGGGACGACGGCTACATGAGCGAGGACATGCTCAAGCTGAACATTTGGACCCCGAGCCTGACGGGCTCGCGCGCCGTGATGGTGTACTTCCACGGCGGAGGATTCAGTTTCGGCTCTTCCTACGAGCTGCCCTCGCATGAAGGCGCGCAGATGGCGCGTCATCACGACGTCGTGCAGGTCTCAGTGAATCACCGCCTCAACGTCCTGGGATTTTTCGATGTGTCCGAAGTAGGCGGCTCCGCTTACGAGGACTCGGTCAACGTGGGAATGACCGACCTGGCGGCCTCGTTGCGGTGGGTGCAGGAGAATATCGCGAACTTCGGCGGCGATCCCAACAAGGTGATGATCTACGGCCAGTCCGGCGGGGGATCCAAAGTGACGTGCCTCCTGGGCATGCCGTCGGCGGCAGGATTGATCCATCGCGCATCCGTGCAGTCGGGCGGCGGAGGCAATATTCCAAGCGGCGAGCAGTCAAAGGATTTCGCCAGGCAGTTGATGAAGGAACTGGGGCTTCAACCCAATGATATCGCTTCGCTGCAGAAGATGGACTGGTCCCGGCTCGTCGCTGCGGGGAATACCGTGGCGACCAAGATCAACCCGCCGATGCGAGGCATGTTCGGACCGGGATCGCCTCCGGGCGCGGTTCCGCGCGTCGGCTGGACGCCCACGCTCGATGGCCGCGTCATTACGGTCCGATCCTTCAACGACGCCGCTCCTGATCTGTCCAAGAATGTGCCAATGCTGATCGGCTCGGTTACTGAGGAAGGCATGCGCTACAGTTCCAATCCTTCCGAAGAGGAGTGGCATCAGACGCTGGCGGGAATGTTGGGAGAGGCCAAGGCCACCGCGCTCATCAGCGCAATGAAGAAAGCGAACCCGGAAAAGAGCATCCGGACTTTGTCCTACGGTGTCGCGGGTTTGAGCGCGCGCAACAACGTGCAACGCATGGTCAAGATGAAGTTCGAACTGGGCGGGGCGCCCGTTTACCAGTACCTGTTTAGCTGGCAATCACCAATGCTTGACGGCGTTGCGGGCGCATGGCATACGGCCGAGCTCGCCTTCTGCTTCGACAACACGAAACGATGCGAACAGGGCACGGGCAACACCCCTGAGGCACAGGCGCTGGCCAGAAAGATGGCCCATGCATGGGCGAACTTTGCCCGCACCGGGAACCCCAGCCAACCGGGCTTGACCTGGACGCCGAGCGATCCGACCCGTTGCCAAACTATGGTCTTCGACAATGAATGCCGCATGGCGGACGATCCTGGAGGGGAAGTGCGCCGGATTCTGTTGAGCTAAGTGCAGCTTCCGAAAAGTGCGGCGCGATCGTGCTCAAGGCGGTGAGCTTTTCCACGTATCCACGTGCGGTTAGACGTCCGTCGAAGGACTCGATCGGAATGATAGCGATGTAGTGTTTTTGCTCCGGCTTGCGCGGGTTCTGTATATTTCGGGAGTTTCGGAAGCGGTCCTGAAGTCGGAAGCGGGTCTGAAGAATGACGATGGAATGGCATGGCCAGGGTTTGCCATGCCGCAGTCGAGTTCCTTTGTCAAACCGACGGCCCCTCTTCCGCAAGGAGGCATTCGTGGTGCGTCGGCTTGTTGTCGCAATGGGTTTCGTGGCTGTGATCCTGGCTGTGCCGGTCATGGCCCAAGAAGAAGCTCACCTGTCCATCGACGCGTCCAAGACCGGGGCCAGGATCGATCGCCACATCTTTGGCCAGTTCGCTGAAGATCTTGGACACGGCGTCAACGAAGGCATTTGGGTGGGGCCGGACTCCACGATCCCGAATACGCGCGGCATTCGCAACGATGTTGTGTCCGCACTGCGAGAGATCAAAGTGCCCGATGTCCGCTGGCCAGGCGGCTGCTACGCAGACGAGTACCACTGGCGCAACGGCATCGGCCCGGCTGACAAGCGAACCGCAACGCTCAATTCAGTCTGGGGCGGCGTCATCGAGCCCAACACCTTTGGCACGCACGAGTTCATGGACTTTCTCGACCAGATCGGCAGTGAAGCCTACATCTCCATCAACGTTGGCACCGGAACTCCCAAGGAAGCTGCCGACTGGCTGGAATACATGACCGCGCCGCAGGAGACCACATTGGCCAGAGAGCGCGCCGCCAATGGCCATCCCGCTCCCTTCAAGGTCGGATTCATGGGCATCGGCAACGAAAGCTGGGCCTGCGGCGGCAACATGACCGCTGACTACTATCTGAGCCAGCTCGGGATCTACAGCCACTTCGTCAGGAACCTGGATCCGGCTCAGCAGGCCAAGCAGCCGATGCTGCGGATCGCCGTCGGCCCGGGCGGTCCCTCCACCGAGTGGACCGAAGCCATAATGAAGGCTTACCAGCACCACGGATGGAGCTGGGACATTGACGGGCTTTCGCTCCACTGGTACACGATGAGAGGTTGGCCGCCCTCTTCGGCCTCGACGGGATTCGGGGTGGGCGAGTATGCCGAGACGCTGAAGTCCACACTGGCCATGGACGATCTCCTGCGCAAGCAGGAGGCCGTCATGGACAAGTACGATCCAAAGAAGAACGTTGCACTCGTGGTGGATGAATGGGGCGCCTGGCACGCGCCACTGCCCGGCACGAATCCTCAGTTTCTGGTCCAGCAGAACAGCCTGCGCGACGCCATCCTGGCATCGCTCAACCTCAACATCTTCGCTCGCCATGCCGACCGCGTGCGCATGGCCAACATCGCCCAGATGATCAACGTGCTGCAGGCCATGATCCTGACCGACAAAGAGAAGATGGTCCTCACGCCCACGTACTACGTCTTCAAGATGTATGTGCCGTTCCAGGACGCGACTTTTGTTCCCGTCACTTTCGACGCCGGCACCTACACGCAGGGCAGTGTCAGTCTGCCTCGCGTGGATGCCATCGCCGCAATGGACGCAACCGGCAAGCTGTGGCTGGAGATCACCAACCTGGATCCCGTGGAGCCGCTCGAAATCGAGGCCGACCTTACCGGCATCACGGCGAAATCGGCAAAGGGAGAGACATTGACAGCGCCCGCGGTGGACAGCATCAACACGTTTGAGGCGCCCGATACCGTCGTGCCGAAGCCCGTTGCAGCGAAGGTTCAAGGCGGTAAGCTGGTTCTGAAACTGGAGCCCAAGTCGGTGACCGTTATTTCAGTCGAGTAAGAAACAAGAATGAATGTCCAGACCTGTAGCTCTGGGCACGATTGCAGGTCTTGATGTGTCAGATCGATTCCAAGTCGCGCTTGATGCCGAGTATTTCCGCAAGAGCATTGAGTTCTCGGCTGCCGAAGCTTAGATCCTTGCAGACAATATTGAGACGCACCTCTCTGGTGCCGCCAACCGGCATGCGAAGCGGAAGCAATTCGCCGCTGTCCAGATAGGGCTGGATGCGGTAAAGCGGCAGCCATCCAAAACAAAGCCCGCTGCGAACAGCGTCAATCGCGGCTTCTATCGTAGTGACCGACAAAAAGCGCTGAGCAGGACTGCGAGGCTGCCGCTTGGGAATGCCGGCAGTGACTCCTTCGATCGTCACGACTGCATGCTGGATCAGGTCGATCCGCGACAGCGGCCGCAGAAGCGCGTGGAGCGGGTGATCCACCCGGGCGACTGCGAGCATCTTGATTTCGAGAATCGTTTTGACGGGGTACTCGCGAGACGTCAGCGCCGAAACGCAAAGGTGGGCGCGATGCGCGGAGAACTCTGACTCCGGTGAGAGAAACGTCGCTTGCCGGAGTTTAGGGTGGACGTAAGGGAATCGCCGTGTGAATTTGGAGAGAGCCGCAAAGAGCCGATCGTTGGGGAAGATGCTGTCCACGGATAATCGAATCTCTGATTCGCCGCCGGAGGCAAGTGATCGAGCCCTCTGCTCGAGCTGGTGAAACCCAGCCAAATGGGGTTCGGCGTCCGCAAGGAGCACGCGGCCCACTTCCGTCAACTGGGCTTTTCTGCCTTTCAATTCCAGCAATTTGATTCCCAGCCGTTCCTGGAGCCGAGCGACGGCGTAGCTGACCGTGGATTGAGAGCGATTGAGTTGTTCCGCTGCAGGCGCAAAGCCGCCCAATTGCACGACGGCTTGCAGGATTTCCCATTCATCGAGAGTCGTGTTCATGAGGGAAACATTATATCGAACAATTCGATGTATCGCGCCCAAAAATACGACTTTCACCTCGATATTCCCTGAGCGTAGTATGCGTTGCTTGAGATCAAACGAGCCGGGAGTTGGGTCCTGTTTAGTGGCGGGCTTGCTTTTCCATGAAATCGATTTCTCAACTTTGCGTATCTACGTCATAGGCGAGCGCGAAGCCCGTCAGCTTAGGCGTGCGGCGTGATCGGAATCCGGACTTGAACGAGGAGGCATAAGATGAAGCTAGTTGGCCTAGTTGGTATCGTGGTGCTTCTATCCGCGAGTGTTTGTTGGGCGCAGGCGCCGGACAGTTTTCAGCCCGCTGCGACCAACGTATGGGACGCTGCATATCCCCGCATTGATAGTGCCGGCAGGGCGCAGTTTCGCGTGAATGCTCCAAATGCCACCAAGGTGCAGCTGAATTTTTGGAGCGGGCCGAAACTGGACATGGAGAAGCAGCCGGACGGATTTTGGACTGTCACTACTCCTGCCCTTGTTCCCGGCTTCCACTACTACACGTTGATCATTGACGGCGCTGAGTTCAGCGATCCCAACAGCGCGTCGTATTTCGGTGGCGGTAAGTATGCAAGCGGGATTGAGATTCCGGAACCGGGAAGCACGTACTATTCCCCCCAGGATGTGCCTCACGGGCAAGTCCGCGAGATTTGGTACTACTCGAAGGTGACGGGTAGCTGGCGGCACGCACTGGTCTACATTCCACCGGACTATGAAACGCAGACGAAGGCTCGCTATCCGGTGCTCTATTTGCAGCACGGCGGCGGCGAGGACGAGACCGGGTGGATTAGGCAAGGTCACGCAAATTTCATTCTCGACAATCTGATCGCGGCTGGGAGCTGCAAGCCGATGATCATCGTGATGGCGTATGGTTACGCGCGGCGCGCCGGTCAACCCGTCCCCGATTTGACGGGGAAGCCCTTTGGTTCACCAGAAATGATGCGGGCCATGCAGGATATGTCCGCGGCATTCGAGGATGACCTGACGCAGGTCCTGGTCCCATACATCGATTCACACTTCAGGACCGTTGCGGATCGCGATCACCGCGCCATGGCGGGCCTTTCGATGGGCGGGATGCAAACGTTCCAGGTCACTTTCGATCGCCTGGACATGTTCTCCTACATAGGTGGGTTCAGCGGAGCAGGCGGGATGCAATTCCTTACCGGTCAGGGCCTGGATGTGAAGACCGCCTACAATGGCGCCCTTGCTGACCCGGCCGCTTTCGCAAAGAGAGTGCATTTGCTCTGGCTGGGCGTCGGGACAGAGGAGCCGGACAGAATGCGCGCCGGAATCGAGGGGCTGCATAAATCGCTGGATGAAGCCAACATCAAGCATGTCTTTTACGAATCGCCGGGCACGTCGCACGAATGGCAGACCTGGCGTCGCGATCTCAAGGATTTTGCGCCCAGGCTATTCTGACAGGACGCCCGGAAGACATTGATCAATAGACTCTGGGGGCTTCGGGATTGTTGTGGTTCATTCGTAAGGCATGCGCAGTGATTGCAGGCCGCTTCGTTGCCTACAAACCTTGACGCTGTGCCCGGGTTCAAAACAGGAGGCACCATACCGTGCATTCGAAAGTTAAGAGTTCAACGCGTTTCACTAAGCTGGCTTTGCTGCTGACATTGTTTTTCTTCCCGTCTTTCTCTTCCGCTCAAACTCCATCGGTTCACGCGACCATTGACGCCTCGAAGACCGGACCGCCAATCTCGAAATACTTGTACGGGCAATTTCTGGAGCACGGCGGAAACATCGTCAACGAAGGCGTATGGGCGGAAATGCTGGGAGACCGCAAGTTCTACAATCCGGTGACCTCGAAGCCGCCTGCGGAGCCCCCCGCCATGCCGGGCCGGCCGCCGCGTCCTCCGCTGCGCCATTGGACGCCGGTCGGCGGCGACGAAGTGGTGACGATGGATACGAAAAATCCATACACGGGCGATCACACGCCGCTGATCAAGCTTAGCCCGACTGAGGCGCATGGAGTTCAGCAAACCGGCCTTGCCGTGCGCAAGGGGAAGGCGTACACGGGCCGCATCGTGCTGGCGGGCAGCCCCGGCGCCGTCGTGAAGGTGACTCTGGCTTGGGGCAGCGAACCCGGTGATCGTCAAACGGTGACCATTGGCCCCATCGGCGCCGCGTACCGGAAGTTCCCATTTCACTTCCAGGCCCAGGGTGACAGCGACAATGGGCAGCTCGAAATCACGGGAACAGGTACAGGCTCGTTCCACATCGGCGCGGTCTCGCTGATGCCGGCGGACAACATCGAGGGCTTCCGCGCGGAAGTGATTGCCGCGCTCAAGCAATTGCATTCCGGCGTCTATCGCTTCCCCGGAGGCAACTTCGTTTCCGCGTACGAATGGCGCTATGGCGTCGGCGATCGGGACAAGCGACCGCCGATCTACGATCCGGTCTGGCATGCCGTTCAGCCCAACGATGTGGGCACGGATGAGTTCCTGACGCTCTGTCGTCTGCTCGACGTGGAGCCTTACATTACCGTCAACGCCGGTTTTGGCGACGCCTGGTCCGCAAGAGAACTGGTGGAATATACCAACGGCGCGATTACCACCCCAATGGGGAAATGGCGCGCAGCGAACGGCCATCCGAAGCCTTACAACGTAAAGTTTTGGGGGATCGGCAATGAGCCCTGGGGTGACTACCAAATGGGGGCCATGTCGCTTCCGCAATTCGAGTTGAAGCACAATCTCTTCGCCAAGGAGATGCGTAAGGTAGACCCGTCTATCAAACTCATCGCCGGCGGAGCCATGCCCGACGTGATGGAAGGAGCTGACCAGGCCAGACGCATCAACGGCCAATATGTTCCCGACTATCTTTCTGCAGCGGACTGGACCGGCCAGATGCTTCTCAACTGCCTCGACAACATCGATATGGTCAGCGAGCACTACTACGCATCCGGCACGCAGCATACCGATTTGAAGCTGCAGAAGAAGGTGCCTATCGATCCCCCTCTGTCCTTCATCGAATGGGAACGCGCGCCGGCCGTCCAGGTCCGCGCCAAGTACGAGCACTACCAGGAGTACCTGAAGCGCATCCCCGCACTCCGCGCAAAGCCAGTCCCGATAGCGATCGATGAGTGGGCATACTTCGGCGGCGGACCAAACTCCTACAAGACCGTTCCCGCGTACGCATGGGCCTTTCATGAGATGTTCCGCCACTCCGATGTATTCCAGCTGGGCGCCTTCACCTTCGCTACGGCCATGATGAGTGAGTCCAGGACGGAGGCCGTTTTGAATCCAACCGGCCTCTTGTTCAAGATGTACCGCGATCACTTCGGCACCATCCCCGTCGAAGTCTCCGGCGACTCGCCGCAGCCAAAGCCGATTTTTCCGGCCGGCGGCGACCAGCCCGCGGTCAATCCGGGCAGCGACACCTATCCGTTGGATGTCAGCGCCGCGCTCAGCGAGGATCGCAGGACGCTCACCTTCGCCGTGCTGAATCCGTCGGATGCCGAACAGAGCATGAAGCTTTCGATCGTCGGAGTGAAGCTCGCAAGCGAAGGGCACCTGTGGCAGATGGCCCCGAAGTCCGTGGACGCCACCATCACGGTGGGACAACAACCGGGAGTCGAGGTGCAGGAAAAGGCGCTCGATGCTGTGCCCGAAACGATTGTCGTACCGCCGTTCAGCGTCAACATCTATTCGTTTCCGGTACAGTAGTTAGTTTCTATTGCCTCAGCACGAATGCGTGCGCACGGCAGATTTGGACAGGCGATCAAGAAGAAGCAGGCAGCGCGATGGACAGGGGGCCGGCATTGCCGGCCCTCCGCCGCCGCGTGAAAGCAAACAGTTTGCGAGTGAGGACAGACGGCGATGAAAACTAAGAAGTTGTGGTGGGCATTGGTGCTGGGGATGGTCGTTTCACTGAGTTCCACGCTCTCGGCGCAGGTTCAGACGGCCGCGCCACCGGTGGTTCCGGGCGCGAGGCCGGTTACGGTGGAGCACATCAAGGTCCACGGCCAATCTCTGGAAGGCAATCTGGAAGGAGATGCCGTTGATCGTGAGGTGATCGTCTTCCTGCCGCCCAGCTACGCGAAGGACAAGCATCGCCGCTACCCGGTCGTCTACGCGCTACACGGCTACTCGATCGGCGCAGAGCAATGGACGCAAGAAATTCATGTG
>Ga0326728_10009806_pt1 | contig 22800 bp, 13 predicted proteins | sample MB3enrmetagenome_FD_207602 | JGI IMG/M metagenome (GOLD analysis project Ga0326728, IMG submission 207602) | Lab enriched peat soil microbial communities from McLean, Ithaca, NY, United States - MB31MN | ecosystem: Environmental > Terrestrial > Soil > Wetlands > Peat | place: USA: New York... | reverse complement strand
CGCCCGATTTTCTGCAAGGCCTGCGATGCGGCCCAACGGACCTGGTAATCTCTGTCGTCTTGCAGGCGGACAAGGGCTGGCACCGCCGGCTTGCCTTCGGGCCCGATTCTGCCGAGCGCCCACGCGGCGGCCTGCCGAATGTCCGCGTGTTCATCCGCAAGTAATGGCAAGAGGGCCGGCACGGCGCCTTTGGCTCCTGGGCCGATCCAGGCCACGGCCCGGGCCGCGCTCGACCGAACGAGCCAGTCCTCGTCCGCTAGCACCTTGGAGATCGCGGGGATGGCGCTCTTGGCGTCCGGGCCTATGCCTCCCAGGGCACCGGCGGCCGCGCCGCGGACCGCCGCGTCGCGGTCCCCGAGCGACCGCACGAGGGCGGGCAGAGCGGCTTTCGCCCCGGGGCCGATACATCCCAGGGCCGAAGCCGCCTCCTCGCGCACTCCCACGTCCTCATCCTCATCCTCCAACGATTTGGCGAGGGCGGCGACGCGCGGCGCCACCTGCGCAGCGGTGCTGGCAATTCCCGCCTGTGCCCTGACGCTGCCGAGGCCGTGGGCGGCAGCCTCCCGAAGGTATGGCATGTGGTTGCCGAGCAAGCCGAGGAGAGACGGGACCGCCTCGGGACCAATGTCCCCCAGGGCGCACGCTGCACGGAACCCGACACCTTTATTCCTGTCCTTGACCGACTCCCTGAGGAGCGGAATTGCCGCGGGACCAATCTGCCCCAGGGCGCCGATGGCGTCCAGTCGCACCTCAAGGCTCTTGTCCTTGAGCGGTCCCTTCAACGCCGGAATTGCCGCGGGACCGATCCGGCCGAGGGCCTTGATGGCACATCGCTGTAGACCCTCATCCTTGCCACTGGCCAATTCGGCGAGGGCCGGCACGGCGGCGCTGGCCGCAGGGCCGATTTTTCCCAGGGCCCCGCTCGCGGCCTCCGAAAGCCCCGAGTCTTTTAGCGAGGCAACGAGGGCCGGGACGGCGACCTTGGCCCCCGGACCGATCTTGCCGAGGGCTTCGGCAATGGCGTGCCGAGCCTCCCCGGACTCGCTCACGAGCAACTCGGCGAGGGCTGCGGCGGCGATCTTGGCCTCAGGGCCGATCTCCCCCAGAGCGGATGCCGCGTATTGCCGAACCTCGCCGTCCTTGTCCTTCAGCAACTCCGTGAGAATCTGGAGCGCCGGCCTGACCTCAGGGCCCATGTCCGCGAGGGTGCCGGCGGCAGCCCGCCGAATCGTGGAATCCCCTCGTTGGAGCAAGCCCGTGAGGCGGGGGATAGCCGCGGGGCCTATCTGTCCCAGGGCCGCTGCGGCGGCCCAGAGGGCCTCTCCATCCTCCCGGTTGACCAGGTCTGCGAGGGGATCAATGGCCGCTCTCGCCTCGGGCCCGATCTTGCCGAGGGCCTCGGCGGCGTAGCAGCGAATTGTCTTATCCTCGTCCTTGAGTAATCCGGCCAGCGCGGGCACGGCCGCCTTCGCGTCGGGGCCCACTCCCCCGAGCGCCTGGACACCGTCCCCCCGAAGCTTCTCGTTCTTGAGCGATTCGGCGAGGACGGGGACCGCCTGCGGGCCAATCATGCCCAGGGCGTAGACGGCGAGGCGCGGGAGGGGCGAATCCTTTTCCCTGAGCGATTCGGCCAGGGCCGGAATTGCCCCCGCCGCCTCGGGACCGATTTTTCCCAGGGCCACGGCGGCGGCCTCCCGAACCTGCTCGTCGTCGTCCTTTAGCGCTCTCGACAAGGCCGCCGCCGCGACTCTCGCTGCCGGCCCGATCTCGCGCACGGCCTTCGCGGCACCCCCCACCGGCGCACTGTCATCCGTGAGCGACGCAATTTCCTCCGGAGGCGGTGGCTTCCTGGCGTCGGCGGCGATCGCGCCTAGTGCCTCGGCAGCGGCCCCGCGAACCTGGGCATCCTTGTCCGCAAGCAGTTCCGCGATGGCGGGGATGGCGACCCTGGCCTCGCTGCCGATGGCCCCCAACCCCCCTATGGCGATCTGCCGGGCGCGGCCGTCCTTTTCCTTCAACAGTCCCATGAGGGGCGGGAGGGCAGCCGGGCCGATCCGCCGCAGGGCCTGGCCAGCGGCCTCGTTGCCGTAAGGCCCCACCAATCCGGCGATCGCAGGCACGGCGCTCTGCGCGCCGGGACCAATTTCCCCTAGTGTCTGAGCACCTAGCCATCGGAGGTTTTCATCTTTGTCGCTGAGCAATCCGGTAAGGGCCGCTACGGCTGTCTCGGCGGAGGGAGCTATCCGTACCAGGGCCTCGGCAGCCGCAGAACGGACCGGCTCATTATTATCCCTGAGCAGATCGATAAGAGTGGGGACGGCGGCGCTCGCCCCAGGGCCGAATTCCTCCAGTTCGCGGGTGGCGGCGCACCGAACCGTGGCATCCTTGTCCCTGAGCAACCCGGAAAGAACGGGCAGCAAGGCTTTCGCCGGGGGGCGGTTCCAAAACAAGGCCGAAACAGCGCTCCGTCGAACCAACGCGTCCGGGTCTCTGAGTGACTCGATGATCGCGGGCGCAGCGCTGCGGCCAATCGTGACGAGGGCCGTTGAGGCGGCCTCGCGGACATGCTCGTCGCGGTCCTTCAGCAATCGCACGAGGGCGGGGATGGCGCCCCTGGCCTCGTCGCCTGCGTCGCCCAGCGCGTAGGCCGCTTCCACGCGAACCCGCCCCTCCTTGTCCCCCAGTAGCCCCAGCAGGGCAGGAATCGCCGGGGGACCGATCACCCTCAGGCACTCGGCGGCGATCTGCCGAGTATCCCCGTCTTTGTCCTTGCTCTGTGCGACCCAGTAGCTAAGGGGCCTACCCTCGCACTCGGGCTCAGGCTCCTGGGCACGGGGTGCGGGCGCCCGTTGCGGCTCAGCGCCAAAGCAAACGGCGACAACTACGAAGGTCAACAGCAAGCCGAGAGTTTTCATGTTCAATCTCCCCTGCCCGTCCTTTATCGCGAATTACCAGGACGGCGGATGCGCGGGGCTGAACTCGTCGAGGATCTCGATTTCCTCCGCGGGCACCTTGGCGATGATGTGGCTGCCGGCGAAACCGTAATAGCGGCGCCACTTGCCGCCTACCAGAACCTCTTCCGCCTGCCAAATATAGCCCTCGCGGTCGAAGAACTCCTTGGGCACGTGATCCCATTTGGCGAGGCCTTTTGCGTCTGCTTCCTTGGGCCACTCCATGTACCCTGGCTCCCGGAAAGGAAACTGCCTGAGCGTCTTCCAACGCGCGATACTGGGGTACGGCTTGAGTGGAACGGCGCGCACCTGGGCCTCGGGCCGGTCACGCAGCGAAAAAATGGCCCGGCCGTCGGCAACATCTTCCGGCGTCGCCGGCCGCGAAAGCGGGGCAAGATAAAAGCGCGGCCGATAGGGAAAGAAGACGGCCTCGGCCGGAAGACCTTGGCGAAGATCGCGGAAGCAATGGCCCCAGCGGTCGATGAACGCGGCGAGCTCCGCCAGGGCGGCGTCGCGCTTCTTCTCCGGCCAGTATAGCTCGAAGCGTGGGGAACCCGCCAGTTCCGCGATGGACAACGCGCACTTGTCGCACGCCCTGAGCGGCTGCCTGGCGGACTTCGGCAACTCACGCTCCGGGGCGTAGGGCGAGCGGTTGCCCGTCGTAATGGCCGCCCCAAAATTGCCAGGAATACCGCCGACCTCAACCGTCGCCTCGTCGTGATCAAAAGTGACCGTGCCGATCGGCGCGGCGTCGGTCAGCTCACGCTTCAGCAGCTCGCGGAACTCCGGGACCACCAAGAGCGGCGAGGCCCACGACACCTGCCAACCGCGGCCGTCCGCGCGATTGGGGTGCCAAGGCGATTCCTTCGGAAGAAACGCCCAATGGGCCACCCCGGCCAGTTTTGGGTTTTCCGGATGGCGCCAGACGGGGAGAAACTCGCCAAACCACGCCTGCCGGGCGTATTCGGCGGGTACCCCCCGGATCCACGCGGCGTAATCGTCGACGACGGTGTCGTCGCCGGCCTGAGCGCCGGCTTCGGCGAGCAGGGTCAGCGAATCGGCTACGTATTGCTCGATTGTGCTGTTGCTGACGCCTCCACCTGATAACTGCGCCTGGTAGTCCTTAAACCGGCGGTGGATGGCCGGGAGGGCTGCCTTGCGGTCCCACCTTGCCAGGCACACGGTCAACTCGCAGGCGGATCGCATCGCACCGTCGGCGACGTCGGCGTCCGGAGAGCTCGCCAACTTTGCGATATCATCGGCCCTTCGGGCCATCGACTCCGCAACGCTGGGATTCTTCCGGCTGCGCAGTGCTTCGCCCGCCAGCGGCGGGCTCTCCTCCTCGGGCTCGTAGCCGGGCGCTGCCTCCACGTGTGGGCGCTCCGCGGCCGCGGGGGGTGGCGCAACCGGCTCCACGATAGCTCCCGCCACCTCTAACCACTGCGTTGGCGTAGCCTCTCGGTCGGCCAGCACTCCCAGCCAAACTTCCTCCCCGGTTCGGCCCTTGTGCCTCTGCCAGAAGCGGCGGATTTCGTCGGCCACCGCGCGGCGCTCCTGCGGCGTTAGCTCGGGTCCACAGCGGTACCCGTGCTCTGTCTTCGGCCCGAAAACGTCGACCTTGAGAATGCCCCGCAAAGCGGCGAACGCCGCCTCGTCGACCGCGATGAGGTCGCAGCCCTGCGGCACGAACTTGCCATGGTAAACGACCGCCAGGGTTAGCCGGCGGTCGCTGGCCAGGCACTCCAACAGCGGCTCCACGGCGGGTGGTCCCTCTTTGATGAGCGCCTTGACAACCGGCGACCCGGCGACCAGCACGTCGCGGCTGCTAAAGTACGCAAAGGGAGGAAAGTCGTCCGCGTCGACCACTTCCAGGTCGCGCACCAGCGCTGCGATCCGCTGGGGCTGGTCGGGGAATTTCTGTAACCCAACGTCCAGCGCCCGCTCGACCGGCTTGGCCTGCAGACGGCGGCTTTCGTCCTCCACTAAGCGGACTGGCGAATCCGCGAAGCCGAGATACAGCGCCTCCCGCTGTCGGATCGAATTTCGGCCGGTCGTATGCGAGGGTCCCCGCCGGGCAGCAATCCGCTCGGCGGCCTCCTGCATCGCCACCAGCATCCTGGCACTGGTAAGGGAGATCACGTGGTCGCCCAGGAGATGCGCGCCGGTGGCACGCTTGTACAGCGCCCAGCCCCACTCCTCGGTAAACAGCAGGTAAGGATCGCCAGTTTGCCAGTTTGTCGCCCGCGATTGTTCGACCCATGCCTTCCAAACGCGCTCGGCAAGGGCCCCCTCGCCAAGGCGGCATAGCAGGCAGCTCTTTAGCGCGAGCAGCGAGTTGTGGGACACGATCTCCACCTCGGGACACTCGCGCGCCAAAAAGTGCGGCCCGCCGACGAAAAGACGGCTGTTGCGCAGCCCCACGTCGTGCGGGTCCATCTTGGCGGCCGCGGCCAGTATTGCCTCGACATCCGCCTTGAAGTCTGCCGCCGGGCCGAGCTCGACCACGGGATAGACCAGCCCGTCCCATGCCACGGCAAAACGCTGCTGACCCTGCTTCTCGCCCGGGGCTTGCGGGATCGCCCAGGCGTGGGCGGCGACCAACCTGCCGCCGCAGGCGAATTTCACCTGGCGGTACTCGCAGCCGCGGGGATCGGCAAAGCCGTGCCGGACAAGCTCTTCGAGTGCGCTCGTCCATTTCTCCGAAAGCCCGCTGGCAGGCGGCTTCCAGGGCTTGCCCTGCTCGGGCGGCAGCGGGAGGGCCGTCCCCATAAACAAGGGCGCCGGCTCCTGGGCACGGTGTGCGGGCGTCCACTGCGGCTCGGCACCAAAGCAAACGGCGACAACTACGAAGGCCAACAGCAAGCCGAGAGTTTTCATGTTCAACCTCCCCTGCCCCTCCTCTATGATACTCCGGTTCGGCAGGCTCCATGAAGGGGTGCCCGCGTTTTGGAGTCGGGCGGGGCAAACTCCACAGGGGGGTTGCCAAACGTGGCGAAATCGGGCACATTAAGGGTTGTTCAGCAGGCGAGCCTGCCCGAACGTCCCGCCTGATTCCCGCCCGCCGCATGATTGGGGCTTTCCGATGCCAGCCAAAGCCCTTTTGGCCGTCGCGCTGGGGCTAGCCGCCTGCGGCTTGCTTGTGGCCCGAGCGGCCCCACCGGCCGCGGACCCGGGGGATGCCGCCGCGAAGTCTGAGGATACCTCGGCAAAGGCCAAGAATGCCCCCGGAAAATCCGGCCCTCACCCCCTGCCCCTCTCCCGGAGGGAGAGGGGAGCCGAGAACGCAAAGCCTAAGGATGCCCCTGCGGCAAAGCCCGTGGCCGCGCCGCTGCGGATGGAATCGCACTGGGTCGACGAGGAGCCGCTGGCGGGCACCGTCTTGTTCCGGCCGGACGTGATGCCGCTATTGAGCCGGGCCGGCTGCAACCAGGTCGATTGCCACGGCGGCTTCCGCGGCAAGGGCGGGCTGAAGCTCTCGCTGTTCGGGGCCGACGCCGAGTCGGACTACGAGGCGGTCACCCGCGGCGGCAAGGGCCGCCGGATCAATCCGGTCGAGCCCCGCCAGAGCCTGCTCTTGCTGAAGGCGGCGGGCGCGGTCAAGCACGGCGGCGCGCAGCGGCTGGAGCCCGACTCGAAGGACTACGCCCTGCTGGCCTCCTGGGTCGCCCAAGGCACCCGCTGGGACGATGCCCGGCTGCCCAAGCTCGTCGCGCTGCGGGCCGGGCCGAAGGAGCAGATCCTCGCCGCGGGCCAATCCGGCCGGCTCACCGCCACCGCGGTGTTTTCCGACGGCACGGAGAAAGAGGTCACCACCCAGGCCGTGTTGCGGCCCTCGGACCCGAAGGTGATCGGGCTGGGGCCGGCTGGGACAGTCAAGGCGCTGGCCCCGGGCGAGTCCACGGTCCTGGTAAGCTACATGCGGCAACCGGACGTCTGCCGCGTGATCGTGCCCCACACCCTGCCGGGCGGATTCCCCGAGGTCCAGCCGCTGGGCAAGATCGACGAACTGGTGCTGGCCAAGCTCAAGAAGCTGGGACTGCCGCCAGCGGAACTCTGTGCGGATGAGGTCTTCCTGCGGCGGGTCTACCTGGACGTGATCGGCGTCCTGCCCACGGCGGACGAAGCCCGCACGTTCCTGGCCGACAAGGACCCCGACAAGCGGCGGAAGCTGATCGACCGCCTGCTGGAGCGCGACGAGTTCGCCGACTTCTGGGCCCTGAAATGGGGCGATCTGTTGAAGATCAAGAGCGAGTATCCCAGCCGGCTGTGGCCGAAGGCGGTGGAGACGTATTATCCCTGGCTGCGGGAGAGCATCGCCCGCAACCAGCCCTACGACCAGTTCGTGCGCGAGCTGCTTGTGGCCACGGGGAGCAACTTCCGCATCGGCCCGGCCAACTATTTTCGCGCCGTGCCCAACAAGGACCCGCAGACGATCGCCGAATCGACGGCGCTGGTGTTCATGGGGGTGCGGATCGGCTGCGCCCGCTGCCACGGCCATCCCACGGAGAACTGGTCGCTGGACGACAATTTGGGGCTGGCCGCCTTCTTCGCCCAGGTGGCCTACAAGCCGACCAGCGAATGGAAAGAGGAGATCGTCTACCTCAATCCCAAGGGCGTGCTGCGGCATCCGAAGAGCAAGGCGGCGGTGCGGCCGAAGTTCCTGGGCGCGGCGGCGCCGGAGATTGCTCCCGGCGAGGACCCGCGCGTGAGCCTGGCCCGCTGGCTCACCGCGCCGGAGAATCCGTGGTTCGCCAAGAACATCGTCAACCGCATCTGGTTCTGGCTGCTGGGGCGGGGGATCGTCCACGAGCCCGACGACCTGCGCCCGACGAACCCGCCGGAGAACCCCGAGCTGCTGGCCTATCTGGAGCAGGAGTTGGTCGGCCACGGCTACGACCTGCGGCACATTTATCGCCTGGTCTTGAACTCGCGGACGTACCAGCTTTCGTCGCACCCCAACCCGGCCAGCGCCGACGACGCCATCCACTTTTCCCGCTACTACCCGAAGCGGCTGGGGGCCGAGCAGCTCCTGGACGCGATCGTGGCGGTGACGGGGGTTCCGGACCGTTTTTCCAGCCGCATCCCGGAGCCGTACACGAACCTTCCGCCGGGCCACCGGGCCGAGCAGCTTTCGGACGGAAACATCGAGGAGGCCCCTTTCGCCTTCCTGGAGCTCTTCGGCCGGCCGCCGCGGGATACCGCCTACGAGGAGGAGCGCTGCTCCGCCCCCTCGCTCCGCCAGGCCCTGTACTTCGTCAATTCGGAGCACCTCGAAGGGAAGATCGCCGTCAGCGAGCGGCTCAAGCAGCTCGCCGCGCCGGGCAAGAGCGATGCGGAGGTCGTCGAGGAAATCTACTTTGCCATGCTCGCGCGGCCGCCGCGCGAGCCAGAGCGGCACACCGCCGCCGAGTACTTGGCCCGCAACAAGTCCGCCCGGGCGCAGGCCGTGCGGGACCTGGTCTGGGCAGTCTTCAATACCAAGGAATTCCTGTTCATCCATTAGACTTCGTCGCGCCGCCGCTGTGGGGTCTCGCTGGCCGCCCCGAAGGCGAGGACTCCGCAAAGCGGAACCCCTGCATTACGCCGGTTTCAATTCGCATCGGACGGCCGGGCGTGCCGTTGCAAAGGCGATCCAAGTCGCCTCGCGTGGAGTGCTCAAATACCAGGGGCCGCAGGAATGAGCCCGCCTCCGCTTCGTTGGGTGTTGCCTCCTGCCGGTCGCATGACCGGCCCTCTCTCCGCGGTATGCTCGTGCCCGTCCGCTGGATGCGGCCGCTGATCGCAAGTCGTGGCCTGCGCTATGCTTACGGAGCGGCGCAGGGCCTGCCGCCGTTCTTGCAGCGACGATTTTCCGGGTTCGGAAGCCGCTGCGAGACACCCGCTTGGACGGCCGGGTCAAGGCAGCCGCGCCCCTGGCGGCGTAGCTTGGATCGGCACCGCACTTTTCCGGAAACGGCGCCGGTCGTGACACCCGGCCCTTATCGCCCGCTTTGCGAAGCCGGTGCGTCTTGCGGGAACCCGCAAGAACGTGCGCCTATTGCTACTATCCGGGGCGTCGATCCGCCTTACCATGAAGACAGACGCGGTGGCACTGAAGACGGACAACGAACATGAAGACATCCCAAGACACCCTGTTTGTCGTCGACGATGATCCCAAGGCACGCAAGGCCATGGCGGCGCTGGCGTCGTCGCTGAAAATCAGGTGCGAGACGTTCGCTTCCGCCGAGGAATTCCTGGATCGTTATGACCCTTCTTTGAGAGGCTGTGCGCTTGTCGATTTTCGCCTGGGCGGCATGGACGGCCTGAAATTGCAGGATCGCCTGCGGGCCCTGGACAGCGTGCTGGGCGTGGTGCTGATCAGTGCTTACGCCGACGCGCCCTTGGTGGCTTGCGCCATGCGGGGCGGGGCGGTGGCCTTTATCGAGAAGCCCTATCAGAACGACGACCTGGCCGACGCAATCCGCACGGCGATGGACCGTAGCGGATACGCGCGGCGGCCGACGCCGAAGTCTGCCGCTGGCGGGTCCCCGGGAAGTCTCTCGAACGCGGTGCGCGGTGCGCCGCATCAAGGATAAGTTCTGGAATGGAGCAGCAGCAACGGAGCAGGGACATGAAATCTCTTCAAGGCCATTTTCTGGTGGCGGCTCTGCATCAGCACGATCCCATTTTCGCGAGGGCGGTCATCCTGGTAGTGCAACACAGCCGGCGGGCGGCCTTCGGCGTCATCGTGGATGACAGCAGCGAAAACCGCGGCCGCCGCGAGCAACGCAACTTCAAGCGGCGCCTGCCCGCAAGAGCCAGGCTCTACTTCGGCGGTCCCGTGACGGGGCCCTTGATGGCCGTCCACACGCGGGCCTTGTTCGCTGAGCGGCAACTCCTGCCGGGGGTGTTCTTCTCCGCCACGGAGAAGAACGTGCTCTCGCTCATGGGACAAACCGAGCACCTCTGCAAGGTCTTCACCGGCTATGCCGGTTGGGGTCCGGGGCAATTGGATTACGAGCTGGAGCAGGGCATTTGGCGGGTTGTTCCCGCCACGCCCGCGCAGATCTTCTCCGACGGCCGCGATCTCTGGCAACAGCTTTCCAGACAGGTGTCGCGGTTGCAATTGCAAACCGTTTTCAACATGAAGCACATTCCGGCAGACCCGTTGCTGAACTGAGAGATTGCAGGCGTCTTGTCGCAATTCGTAGCGCATCGCCACAAGCGCAGCAAGGAAAGGGCCGAAGCCATGACACGCTGCCGATCCGAGGCCGGACGCGGGCATCCCGCGTGCGGCGCCAAGCTGCCGCTCGCCGCGGGAAGAGAACCCCCCTGGTCAAAACGGCCGGATGAAGACCTGTTGGTCGAATACACGCGGAAGGGGACTCGACAGGCGTTCGAGGAGCTCGTCCGCCGCTACGAGCGGCCGTTGTACAGCTACCTGCGCAGGTATTTGGGCGACAACGGCCTGGCCGAGGACGCCTTTCAGGCCACCTTTCTGACGGTCCACCTCCGCCGCCACGAATTCGATCCGCGGCGACAGTTCCGGCCATGGGTTTACCGTATTGCCAGAACGCGGGCCATCGACCTGTTCCGGCAGAACCGGCGACATGGCCGGCTCATCCTGGATGCGCGGTCGCGGGGCCATGATCCCCGCGCGGATGGGCGGCCCCTGGAGGATTTGCCGGACGTGCGGGCGCTGTCCCCGTCGGATCGGTTGGAGACGAGCGAAGACCGCGAGCGACTCAGGCGGTTGGTCGATTCACTCCCGGCCCGCCTGCGGGGCGTTCTCGTCCTGGTCATGCTGCACGGTGCTGCATACCAGGAGGCCGCCGACACGCTGGGCATCCCGCTGGGCACCGTCAAGAGTCGTTTGCACGAAGCGCTGCTCCGCCTGCGGAAAACCCCGGTTGCCGCGGCCTGAGGCCCCTCTTCCCGGACGTGTTGAGCCCGGTCGCGTTTTGCAGCAGAAAAGCCTGTAGAAAGGTAACGCGGCCGTCCGTTTAGTGCCTCATGCGGAGCAGCCGGTTCGGGGTGCGCGCCTGCCTCGGCTGCGCCACCACCATATTGGGGGTGGATCCGGCCTGGAAGTTCGCTCTGCGTTGTCAGGAGAATACTCATGATTCGTTCGTTTCGACTCGCTGCGATGGCGTTGGCAGCGTCGGCCGTGATCGTCCTATGCGCCGCGGCGCTTGCCCAACCGGGCCTCGGCCCTGGCGGGCCCGGCTTCGGAGGACCGGGTGGTACGCCGCCGTCGAGCACCATGCTGCTCGGGTTCGCCGAAGTCCAGAAGGAAATCGCACTGAGCGACACCCAGAAGAAGCAGGTGGCAGGATTGCTGCAGGACCTCCAGGAGCAGATACGATCGGCGTTTGGGAGCCTCAACTTCCAGGAACTCCAGGGCCTTGGCCAGGAAGAACGCGAGAAGCGTTTCGCCGAGGTGCGCACGAAGGCCGACGAGGCCGCAAAGCAGGGTGAACGAAAGCTCGGCAAGATTCTGGATGCGAAGCAGCTCGAGCGACTCAGCCAGTTGCAGTTGCAACTGGAGGGTCCGGGCGCGCTCGGTCGCCCGGAAATCGCTGCACAACTCGGCCTGAGCGCGGAGCAGCAAGCGAGAATCAGGGAGCAGGAGCCGAGTGAAAGGGTGCAGGCCGAGATCGTTGCCATCCTGACCGACCAACAGCAAGCCAAGTGGTCCGCAATGCAGGGCAAGGAGTTCCAATTCCCACTGCCGCCGGGCCCCGGCCGCGGGTTCTCATCGGCCGGCGGCGACGTAGTCGCCCTGGAGTCCGTCAAGACCCGGCTTCGTGCCAGTGACGAAGAGTGGAAGGTAATCGGACCCAAACTGCGCAAGCTCATTGCCGCTCGTCAGGCGGCGGAGGCCGGCATCAACACCGGCAGCTCGGGCGAGGGTCGCAGCCCGCGCGGCGGCTTCGGCGGTCCACCGAATCGAGGACGCGGCGGCGGTCCGGACCGGCCGGGTGGCCCCGCTTTCGGCCCCGACAGTTTCGCGGGCCCAGCCGATTTCGGCCCGCGTGGATTCGGACCGCCGGGTGGCTTCGGACCGGGCGGACCCGGGCCGGGTGGCTTCGGGCCGCCGCCGGCTGGCTTCGGGCCGCCGCCGGCTGGCTTCGGGCCAGATGGGCCGGGGCCGGGGGGGGTCAGGCCTCCCGAGGATCCCGGCCGGGGTAACGCCGATCCTGCGGCGCGCGGCACGCCGAGCAAGCCCGGCAGCGATCGGCCGCCCGGCGGTGGACCGCCGCCAGGATTCGGCGGCCGCGACAGCGTCCTCACGTTGGCGCTGGCCGATCTTCAGGCTGCCTTGGCCGACGCCCAGACTACCCCCGAGCAACTCCAGGACAAAGTCAACGCCCTGCGCACTGCGCGCCGCAAGGCCCGGGACAAGTTGCAGGCCGCGCAGCAGGAACTCCTGGAACTGCTCACCCCCGATCAAGAGGCCGTGTTGCTCGGCCTCGGCTACATCGACTGATCCGAGTGTCCGGCCATCCCGCTGGCATCCCTCGATTATTCCGGAGTATCCGATGTTGTGCCCTGAAAGGTCATGCGTGCGAAGCCTGCTCGTCGTCTCACTGTCGGCGTGCCTGCTGTTCCTGTGGCTGACAAGTCCGGCGCAGGCTTATATCGACCTGGCACCGACGCTCGCGAAAATCATTTCAGAATCGAAGAAGATCGCGCTGGTCGAGGTCGTGGCGTTCAGCCGGGAGAAGCGTGTGGTGGTCCTGAAGGAGGTCCTCGCGCTGAAAGGGGAGATCTCGTCAAACCCGCTTGTGCACGTTGTGGCGTCGGGCGGGCGGCCGACGATCCCGCGTCCGATCCTGCAATGGGCTTCGCCCGGCGCGCGGGCCGTCCTGTTCAGCGCCCGCAACATAGCCTTGGTCTGCCTGGGCCAGGGCTGGTACCAGGTGCATTCGCCGGGCAATGGCCCGTGGACGTTGGGCAAGGATCGCCCTGATCTGCCGTTGGCATACTATGGGACGGTGTCGCGGCTGGTGGAAAGCGTCGGGCTGATGACCGCGGGCAAGGACGCCGTCCTGACGGTCGTGGCCCATGGGGCGGACAACGAGGGAGCCAGTTTCGACCTGGCGCTGAACCGCGCCAGCGTGCCCGGACTGGTGAGGGTCGAGCGCATCCGCGCCAGCGCGAAGATGCCGCCGATGGTGATGGCCGCGTCGGCGAACCCCGCGTACGTTGTCGGCCCGGGGCCGGTCGACGAGGGGGACCTGCCGGCGCTCGTGGCGAAGCTCGATACCGCGGATCCTATGGTGTCCGCCGAAGCGGCCAACGATCTGCGGTGCCTCGGCCGCAAGGCCGGCGCCGCGGCGGTACCCCTGGCGGAGCTGCTCCAACACACGGTGCCGCAAGTGCGGCTGTCGGCGGCCGCCGCGCTGGTGCGCATCGACCCCAAAGACGCGCGTGCCCTCACAGTGCTCTCGCGGGGCCTGCAGAGCGCCAATCCGGCCGAGCGCCGCGAGGCGGCTAGGGCCACGGGCTTGGCCGGCCCCGGGGCGGCCGCCCTGGCTGCGAAGCTCGCGGGCCTGTTGCAGGACCCCGATGAGCCGCTGCGGGTCGTCGCGCTGCAGGCCATCTCCATGCTTGGACCGGCCGCCGCCGATGCGGCCCAAACCGTTACGCCGCTCTTGGACGATCCCGAGTTGGCGATCGACGCCGCAGATGCGCTGGGCCGCATCGGTGCGCCTGCCCGCCCCGCCTTGCAGCGTCTGGCACAAATGCTGTCGGTCAAGGAGCCGGCCGTGCGCTGGGCGGCCGTGCGGGCGATGTCGCAGATCGGCGGCGAGCACGCCCATCCGGCGGTCGACTTCATGGTCCGCGCCCTGCGGGACGCGTCCGAGGTGGACGGCTACAACATAATGATCTACCTGGCCCTGTTGGGCCCGGTCGCCAAGGATGCTGCGCCGACAGTCCGGAACACGCGGATCAAACATCCGCTGCTCCCCTCGGCAACCCTCTGGGCGATGGAGTTGGACAAGAGTCTTCCTTGGGCGGGCCGCGGGCGGTTTGGGCCGCCGGGTCCCGGCGGTCCCGGCGGCGAAGGTCCGGACCTCGGTTCCTTGGTCTACGAGGCCTTCGTCCACGAGCTGGGGGAACGGCTCCGTCCCTCCGCCCGCCTGTTGGCCCGGAAGATCATGGATGGCACGGCCGGCGACGTGCCCGCGTGGGGTTACAAGATCCTGGCGACCTGCCCCGCCACGGCGATCGACCTCCTCGCGCCCCATCTGGCAGACAAAGACATCGCGATGCGCGAGCGCGCGGCCGTGGCCCTGGGTTATATGGGCGCGGCCGCCGCACCGGGAATCGACCGGGTCAAAGCCGCATTGAGCAAGGCCGCGACCGATCGCGAGCAGCGCCTGCTCGCATGGTGCCTCCGGGAAATCAGTCGCGAGTGAGCATCGCTGCGACCTTTGCTCGGGGAAGTCTACTTGCCCATGAGATGATCGAGCACGGCCCATTCCAGGCCTTCGTAGTCGCGGGCGGCGATGCACTGCCGCTCGATATCCTTGGGGAAGGTGCGGACCTTCTCGACCAGGCGGAGGAAGATCGCGCGGCTGTTGGTCAGGTGGCGGCAGGCAAGGTCGGCCGGCTGGGTCCGCATGGCCTTCACGTCCAGGCCCACGAAGCGCCCGCTGGCCGGGTAGCCGCCCAGCTCCAGCACGCGGACCTGGTTGTAGGCCCCGCGAAGGTTCGCCGCGGCGAACGACTTGTCCTGGTCGAACTTCAGGCCGTTCTGGTCGTTCAGGTGTACGCTCCAGAGCTTGCCCAGCGAGAGGGCGAAGGCCATTTCGTCCGACGGATCGAGCCCGGCCAACAGGGCATGGGCCGTCTCGATCAGCCCGCCGACCCGCTTGGGATCGACGGCCTGGCCGGCCAGGGCCAGGGCGTGACCGATCGTCGGCACGTAGGCATGGTCCATCGGCTCGTTGGGCTTCGGCTCGATGGCGATCTCCACGTGGTCGTTATAGCGGAGCACCTCGTTGATCGCCTGCAACTGCCGGCCATAGGCTTCGATGGCGTTCTTGGCTTCACGGATGTAGGTGCCCTCGCGGGCGAGCCAGAGCACGATCAGCTTGGTGCCCAGGCAGTCGGCAATGTCGGCGGTTCGTTTCAGGCGGTCGGCAGCCCAGCGACGGTCCTCCGCCGAGTTGGACGTGAAGCCGCCGTCGATTCCCCTGGGGCTCTCCCACAGCCGCGGCGCGACGAACTCGGCCGTCAACCCCTCGCCGTCGAGGACCTTGCGGACTTCGCGGGCTTCCTGCTCGACCTGGGCCGGCGACTTGTCGTCCACGTCCGGCACCGCGTCGTCGTCGTGAAACTGCACGCCGTCGAAGCCAAGCTGCTTGTAGAACTTGATCTTGCGGGCGAAACTCAGGCTGGGGCGGACGGGCGGCCCGAAGGGATCGGCGCCCTCGTGAATGTTCCACGGCCCGAACGAAAAACGGTAGTCGGCTGCCATGATCGCATGTTCTCCTTGTTGCTGATTGGGGGCTTCATTTCACCGGCTCTTCAATCCATCGCCGGTAGCAGGGACCACACAGATAGAGCACGAGCCGCCGATAGACCTGGTCGAGCAACTCTTGCTCGGACAATTCCCGCATCTGCTCGAACAGCCGGGCTATTTCCCGTTGCGGATCGTGTTGCAGGTCCTCTTCGGAAAAGCTGGGCGGCGTGGGATCGGCCAGGGCCTCGATCCGCACCACGTAGAAGTTGCCCTTCCCCGGCGTCAGCTCGGCGTCACAACGGGCGCAGAGCAGCGCGGCTTGACCGGGTTGGCTGGGGCCATACATGGACGTATTGTACGGTATCCCGCCGGTGCTGTGCAGGAGGGGCGGCGGCCCATATCCGCGGTCGCCCCGGGCGCGGCCCGCTGCCGCCCATGCCCCGCGTCACGGCTGCTTTTCGCCGCCCTTGAGGCTCAGCGCGTAGAGATACCGCATCGAAGCCACGTACAGCACGCCGTTGGCTGCCACCGGCGAACTGTAGCAGCCGCTGCCGATCTTGATCGTCCGCAGCAGATGCTTCTCTCTGCCGAGGGCGAAGGCCAGCAGTCCGCGGCTGGTTGGCACGTAGAGGCGGCCGTCGGCCACGAGCGTCGAGCCCCAGATCCGCCCGTTGACCTCGTGCGTCCAGCAGGCCTGGCCGGTGGCGGCGTCCACGCAGTGGACCACACCGAACGTCTCGCCGACGTAGAGCAGTCCGCCAGCCACGGAGACGGTGGACATGCTGCGTCCGATGTGACCGTAGCTCCAGACAAGGCGCCCCTTGACCGGATCGATGCAAACGAGGTTGCCCTTGCCCTCGCCGCGTTGGGGATCGCGGCCGATGGTGACGTAGACGCGGCCGGCGGCCCAGGCCGGCGTGCCCACGATCTCGCTCGGACCGTTTTCCTCGCGGTAGCCGACGGGCCTGCCATTGCGGAACTTGCACTCCGGCGGCACGCAATCGACCGCCCAGACTTTCTTGAGCGTGGCCGGCTTGCCGTCGCCTGGCGGGGTGACCGGTTCGAACGCGTAGCACAGGCCGTCGCCCGCGCCGAAGAGGATCAGCGTCTTGCCGCCGGCCTGGCAGAGCGAAGGGCTGGACCACTGGCCCTTGAAGAGCCGCGTGCCGATCCGCTCGTCGTCCCGGGCCACCAGGCGGCCGGTGCGTTTGTCCAGGACGATCAAGCTCGGGGCGAGGGGGTTGAGCACCTTGTTCTCCGCGCCGTTGATGCCGTTGCCCGTACAAACGTAAACATAGTCGCCGTACACGAGCGGCGAACAGGCCGTGGCGTCGTGCGGATGGGCGTCAAGCTGCTCGAAGATGTTGTAGCGCCAGATGATGTCGGCGTCGGTCGGCCGCAGTTGGACGGTGGGCCGCTGCCCGGCGGGGGCGTCGTCGGCCGCGGCCAGGTACGAGGCCTCGTCCAGAAACGGCCCGTCGTTGCCGTTGGCCAACCCCGCCACGTCCAGGCACAGCACGTCGGTGCGATGGCTGACCACGTAAGCGCGATTGCCCTCGACGGCGACCGAGGAGCAGACGCCGTAACCGTTGTCGGAATGGGGCGCGCGGCGCTCCGGCAGGCGGGGCATCGCCAGCTCCCAGAGCAGCTTGCCCGTCTGCTCGTCCAGCGCGAGCAAGCGGCCGCCGGCGTCGTCGCCGTTCCAGGTGGTCTTGCCGTCGCGGGAAACGGTGTTATTGGTGCCGACGAAGACCCTCCCACCGGCGACAGTCGGGGTCCCGTGGGTTCGCGCGCCGAGCTTCACGACCCATTTGACATAAGGTCCGCTCAGCGGCTCGTTGCCGGATTTCTCTTTCTCGCCGGCGGGCTGAAAGCCGTCGGGGAGCCCTTTCTCCTGCGAGACCATGTTGCGCTGGGGCGTCCCGCCCCACTGGGGCCAGTCTCCTCCCGCGGCCGGCAAGCTCCGTGCGAGGACCATCGAACCGAGGCAAAGCAGCAGGGCTGGCTTCATGAAACTTCTCCTTGCCAAACGGCATTCTTTCCGCCTGGGGAGGGTGGACCGGCGGATGTGGTGGGCCCCGGGCGACAGCCGCGGAGCCCCGGGCGTCAGCCCGGGGATGGTCGCAAATTCTTCGCAAGGCGGCGGGATAACTGCGGCAGGACCGACGCGGTTTGTGCAAAACGCTCCCTCAAGTGTAACCGCAGCCGTCGCCGGCCGCAACGCGCCGCAGTTGACGCCGGACCGGCCGGCACCGACAATGGGGTAACATGTAGGTCCCGCTTGCCGAGCGGGACTTTGCGCGCCGACGATGGCTGGCGATCATGCAAGTCCGTTCCGGCAGAACGGACCTACAAGGTTCAAGTCCCTTCCGGCGGAAGGGACCTACGCAGTATGGAGGTATCCTTGATGCAACGTGCGTTCTTTCTGCCGCTGGTGCTTGCCGCTGCGGTGCTGTTGGCGTGCGGAGACTGCCGCGGGGCCGCGCCGGGCGAAACCGCGGCGGCAGACGATTGGCCGCAGTGGCGCGGCCGGGACCGGGACGGGCACGTGCCGGCCCTGCCGCGAAACATGCCCCCCTTGCGCCTGCTGTGGAAGCAGGCCGTCGCCGGCGCCTGCGATGCGGGCATCGCCGTCAGCGCCGGCCGGGTCCTCGTGCCCGATCACGACGAGAAGCAGGATGCCTACCACTGCCTCGACGCCCAGCAGGGCACGGACCTCTGGACCCGCACCTTCCCCAACGACCGCGAGATGGACTACGGCGCCGGTCCCCGGGCGACGCCGCTGGTGTACCAGGGCAAAGTCTACGTCCTGAGCGCCTTCGGCGAGCTGTACTGCTTCGATCTGGGGAGCGGCAAGACCGTGTGGCAGAAGGATTTCAGCAAGGACTTCGGGGCCCAGGTCCCCAAGTGGGGCTTTTGCGGCTCGCCGCTGGTGGCGCGGGGCAAGTTGATCGTCAACCCCGGCGGCAAGGCGGCGGTCGCGGCGCTGGAGCCCGAGACGGGCAAGGTGCTCTGGCAGGGCGCGGGCGGCCGGGCCAACTACTCCAGCTTCATTGCCGGGGTCTTCGGGGGCGTCGAGCAGGTCGTCGGCCACGACGACGCCTCGCTGGGCGGCTGGGACCTCGCCACCGGCAAACGCCTCTGGTCGGTCGCCATGGAGCAAGGCGACCCTTACTTTATCGTCCCCACGCCGGTAGCCGTCGGCGGGAAGCTTCTCGTGGCCGACAACAAGAACGACACCCAACTCTTCGCCTTCGGCAAGGACGGCGTCATCATCGAATCGCCGGTCGCCAAGAGCGAGGATCTGGCCCCCGAGGTGATGACGCCGGTGGCTACAGGCGATCTGGTGCTCGGCCAGTCGAAGAAACTCGTCTGCCTGGACGCCGCCCACGAACTCAAGACGCTCTGGACCGAGCCGGCCAAGGTCTTCAGAAGCGCTTGCCACCTGATCGTCGCCGACGGCGTCGCCCTGGGCCTGGACAGCCGGGGCGAGGCCGCACTGTTCTCTTTCGATCACAACGGCATGAAAGTCCTGGGGCAGGCAAAGCTCTGCCAGCGGACGCAGATGCACCCGACGGTCGCCCTCGGGCGACTCTACCTCCGCGACGGCGAGTTCCTTTACTGCTACGCGCTGCAAGTACCGTGATGCCCAGACTCGTCCTCACCCTCGTCGTGGCACTGCTGGTCCACGCGGCCCCGGCGGATGATACGCTCGGGCTGCACGGGAATCGCCGGCGCAAAGCAAGAGGTGGATCGCATGAACGCCGCTGACAAGCAGCACCGCGCTATTCTGCAGAGGATCGCCCGGAAGGCGATGCTTGACAGGGGATTGCTCCCCGACTTCTCCGCCGAGGCGCTCGCCGAGCTCGACAGGATTCGGGCTCCGGCAACCGTGGACGGAGGTCAGGTCCGCGACCTGAGGCACCTCCTGTGGGCTTCCATCGACAACGACGACTCCCGCGACCTGGACCAGCTCAGCGTGGCGGAGGCAATGCCCGGCGACAAGGTGAAGATACTCGTTGCCGTGGCCGACGTGGATGCGGTCGTCAAGAGCGGCTCGGCAATCGACGAGCACGCCCGGCACAACACGACCTCGGTCTATTCGGCTGCCGCCATATTCCCGATGCTTCCCGAGAAACTGTCCACCGACATCACGTCCCTGGGTTTCCACGAGGACCGGCCGGCGCTGGTCGTCGAAATGGTGATCGGCACGGACGGCTCCGTCGAGGCCTCCGATCTCTACCGGGCAGGTGTGCGGAACCAGGCGAAGCTCGCCTACGACAGCGTTGCCGCATGGCTCGAAGGCGGGGCAGCGCCGGAAGCCGTGGCCGCCGTGCCCGGGCTCGACGGCAACCTGCGCCTGCAGGACAGGGTCGCTGAGCGCATGAAAGGCCTCCGCCAGGCCCACGGGGCCCTGACCTTTGAGACCCTGGAGGCGCGGGCGGTTTTCGACGGCGACGAGATCCGCGAGCTGCGGGTGGAAAAACCGAACCGCGCCAAGAATATTATCGAGGACTTCATGGTGGCGGCGAACGGCGTGACCGCCCGCTATCTCTCGTCAAAACGCTTCCCCTCCCTGCGTCGCGTCGTCCGCACTCCCAGGCGCTGGGACGGCATTGTCGCGATTGCCCGGCAGCACGGCTGCCAGCTTCCCCGCGAGCCGGATTCGAGGTCGCTGGACGAGTTCCTCAGCGGGCAGAAAGCAGCCGATCCGTTGCGGTTCCCCGACCTCTCCTTGGCGGTGATCAAGCTCATGGGACCCGGCGAATACGTCGCGGACTGTCCCGGAGACGCTGCCCCGCCGGGGCACTTCGGGCTGGCGGTCGGGGACTATACCCATTCCACGGCCCCGAACCGCCGCTATCCGGATATCGTCACGCAACGGCTGCTGAAGGCTGCGCTGGCGGGGCAGCCCGCGCCCTACGGCAAGGCCGACCTGGAGGCCCTGGCGGAGCACTGCACGGCAGAGGAGGATGCCGCCAAGAAGGTCGAACGGCAGGTCGGGAAATCGGCGGCGGCCATGCTGCTGGCGTCGAGAATCGGGGAACAGTTCGCTGCCATCGTCACGGGCGCAGCCGCCAAAGGCACGTGGGTCCGTCTGCTCGATCCTCCCGTGGAAGGCAAACTGGTGCAGGGTTTCCAGGGGGTCGACGTCGGACAGAGGATTCGCGTGCAACTGGTGCACACCGACGTGGAGCAGGGATTCATCGACTTCAAGAGAGCCGACTGAGCAACCGCGTCGCCGGGCAGCCCGCCCGCTATTCCAGCAGGATCAGCTTGTCCTGCTCGGGGCCGGCCACGCAGACATTTCCTTGGCCGTCCACGAGCACGTCGATTTCCGACCTCACGCCGATGCCGTCTTTGTAGATGCCCGGCTCGATCGAGAAGCAACTGCCGCAAATAAGCCGCCGCTCGTCCTTGGTTTCCAGGTTGTCCAGGTTCGCCCCGTTGCCGTGCACGCTGCGGTGGATCGAATGACCCGTGCGGTGTACGAAGAAGTCGCCGTAGCCGCGCCGGCTGATGTAGTTGCGGCACACGTCATCGGCTTCCCAACCGAAAACAGGCTGCCGGGCGGCAACCCGTGCGGCGATAAACTGCTTGGTGAGGTCTCTGGCGTTTACCACGACGGCGAATAGTTGCCGGTACAGCTCGTCCGGCTGCTTGCCCATGAATCCGCACCAAGTAATGTCGTAATAGATGCCTTGCGGCACGTTCTCCCGCGCCCACAGGTCGATCAGCACCCTGTCGTTTTCCTTGATGGCCGCACTGTTGCCGGGCGAGACCTCGAAATGCGGGTCGGCGGCATGTTCGTTGACCCCCACCATCGGCGGCGAGTCGTCGCAGGTCAGGTTCTCCCGGTCGAACTCGGCCAGGATGAATTGCTGCACGTCGTATTCGCTGACGCGCCGGCTCGACTTGACGGAGCTGATAATGAGCCGGAAGGCGTCGTCCTTGATTCTCTGCACCTTCGCGCCGGCGGCCCGGTGCGACGCGGCCCCCACTTCGTCCACCCTGGCCTCGAAGAACTGCACCAGCTCGGCGGAAGACCGCACCTCGGTGCCGAGGGAGCGGACCAATTCCACCGTGCCCGCATCCACGCAAGACACCATCGGAATGTTGTTCATGGGCGAGTATTGCATGAAGACCCGCTGCCGGCCGGCCAGCAGGCAGCGAAGCTTCTCGTGCAGTTCTCTCCACCCGACATACAGCACGGTGTCGCCCGGCAATGCGGCGATGCGTGCCTGTTCGACCCGGTGCGCCAGCTTCGTCGGCGTCCCTTCCGGCGGGATGAAGTAGTACCATCTCCTGGTGGTCATTCTTTCCAAGTCGAGCCCCAGGATGCGGTAGGCGAGGGTGTCCCGGTGGTGGATGTCGCAGAACAGCCACCCATCCCCGTTGTTGTCTCGGATCGCCTGCTGGATGTCGCTCAGGTTCATTGCTACCCACCTCACGCTTGGGGTTCAACACACACCTGCCCTATCGACCCCCGCAAGCTCCGTTGGCTGGCCGCTCCAACCCGCCCAGGGTACGTCGCGGCACGTGCCGCGACCGGAGCGAGTGGGCCCGTGCAGGCCGCCAAGAAAAATCGCTGCCGTGGCAGGACCAAGCTCGGGAAAGCACAGGCGCCGGGGTGTCGTAGGGTCGGTCCGGCACGGAGAGAGCCTCCCAAGAGGCCTTCCCAAAATGTCTGCCTGCCACGGCAGCCGTAGAGTTATCAGTTCTCAGTTTTTAGTGGTCAGTTGTCGGTCGTCAGCTCTCCAATCCCTAATCCCCAATCCCTAAGCCCTTCTCCTTTTCCGCCACGCGGCGGCCAGAGAGCAGGCGGCCGCGGCCGCCAACAGGGCCAACGTGCCGGGCTCCGGCACCGGGTTGACGCCGCCGCCCAAAGCCGGCGACGCCACCTGACCGCCACTGCCCGACGGCTGCAAGCCGGTCAACGGGCCCGCGCCCGCGAGCGAGCCAACCGGTTCCACGGCACCCGGCGTGCCCAGCACCACCGAGCCGTTAGCGCCGACCGCCAAGAGCGACCCGCTCGGGATCGCCGCAACGTTCTCGGCCGCCAACTCCCCGCCGAGGACCGCGGTGTCGCCCGTGTAGTTGTTGGCGGCCGTCAGCGCCACGGCGCCGGGGCCCAACTGCACCACGGTGCCTTGACCGGCGCCGGGGTCGCTGATGGCGTTGGACACGGTGTTCAACCTGCCGCCGGAGAGCGCGGGCTGGTTGAAGACCAGCGCGGCGCCCCAGCCGTTGTTCCCGAGCAGTACCGGCCCGCTGCCCAGGCTCCCGGCGGTGGTGCCGTTACCGACTTGCACCGTGGCGCCCGCGGTGACGGTGGTGCCGCCCTGGTAGGTATTATTCGAGTTGGTCAGGATCAAGGTGCCGCCGGTCGCCTCC
>Ga0326728_10009800_pt1 | contig 22817 bp, 18 predicted proteins | sample MB3enrmetagenome_FD_207602 | JGI IMG/M metagenome (GOLD analysis project Ga0326728, IMG submission 207602) | Lab enriched peat soil microbial communities from McLean, Ithaca, NY, United States - MB31MN | ecosystem: Environmental > Terrestrial > Soil > Wetlands > Peat | place: USA: New York... | reverse complement strand
GCGTTGGACTTCCAAAGCCGGCAAGGAATCGGGCATGAGGGCTCCTTCTTCTGAGTATTCTACAACACTCAGAACCATTACACAAAAAAAGGAACGGAGCGAATTGCCCCGTCCATGTCGCACACCCGCGCCGTTCAAGAGATTTGTCGCCTCGCGGCCGAATGTGATATACTTTGCCAAAAGTTTTGCAGCAGTTTGCGGTCTGTGTAGTGCCCCGCTCGTTTGCGGTGGCCTTCGGAGGGATTTATGTGTCGTACCGAATTCCCGCGGTCCCTGGCGGCCGCCGGCGTAATGTTGCTCGCACTGGTTCTCCCGGCCAGGGCACAAACGACGTTCGATTGCTCGAGCGTCTCCGGAACCAATTGCGCGTTGTCCGTGAGCGCGGGGAGTCCGGGTCAGACGTCCTCGAACAGTTCCACCCTGCAGGTGTCCGGCGCCACCGGCACGGTTGCCAGCGTGCAGGTCGTGCTCAACGGCGTCAAGTCGAGTGCCGCTAATGGCCACCAGAGCATGCTCTGGGCCTCCTTTATGCTGCAGGGCCCGGGCGGTCAGGAACTGGAGTTTTTGGGAGCTACGGGCGATGGTAACGACGGCGGCGGGCTGAACGGCCTGAACATCACCGTTGCGGACGGGTCTCCGGCCGCGCCGCTCAGCGCTTGGCCGCGAACCGGTTCGACCCCCGTCGGGCCCAGTTCGTACTACGGTTGGTATGGTCTCCCTCCACAGGGCACGCCGGCGAACTGGCCGCAAACCGACGGCAGCCCCGGCGCCACGTTCAACAGCAGCAACGGCCAGTTCAGCGGAGCTTCCGCCAACGGCACGTGGACGCTGATCCTCGAGGACAACGACCCGACTGGCCCTGGCCCCGATCCCGTCTCCATCACCGACTGGCAGTTGATCCTCACCTATAACACCGGCGCCGGCACCAACACCGCGATAATGGTGAATCAGAATCCCTCCTTCACCAGCGGCGCAAACAGCTCGGTCACGATAACCGCTACAGTCACCAGCAGTGAAAATCCGGTCACCACCGGAACGGTGGCCTTCACCGACACGCTGCTCGGTGGCTCCGCAACCACCATCTCCGGCTGCGGCGCGGTGAGCCTCAACTCCCAGGGCAAGGCCACCTGCACCACCACCTTCACCAACGAAGGCAACCAGACCCTGCAGGCCGTGTATTCGGGGTCGGCCAGCTACGCCTCAGGCTACAGCCCCACCATCAACCAGTTCGTGAAGAATCACTCGACGAACACCGGAAACACGTACTGCAACCCGGGCGCCATCTCCATGCCCGGAGTTCCCGGCAACCAGCCCATCTATCCTTCCGTCATCAATGTCGGAACTCTCAGCGGCTCGGTGAACAACGTCGAAGTCACCTTCAAGAATATCTCCGGACCGCAGGGCCTGCTCGAGGGCCGGTTCCTGCTCGTCGCCCCCGGCGCAAACGGCGCAAACAATCTCGACTTTATGGACCTCGTCGAAAACAATCCTCAGCCCGCGGTGACCGTGAACTTCGCGGACAATAACCCCGCCCCGCCGTACGGCGACACCAGTGCGACGCTGACCAACGGCGCCACCTATGAGGCTACCGACGGCAGTCAAACCGCGACCGTGTTCCCCTCCCCCATTTCTCCCGCAAGCACAACCGAGCCTTTCCCCACCACGGTCAACTACGCGCAGCCCTTCGGCGGGATCAACGCCCTCAACTTCGCCCAAGCCTTCGGCGGCATTAGCGGAACCGGGGACTGGGCTCTCTATCCCTACAACAACGGCGGAACAGACGAAAACGTCAGCATTGCCAACGGCTGGTGCCTCACTTTCACCCTCAACACCGGCGCCGCCACCACCACCACCGTCAGCTCCGGCACCAACCCCGCGCGCACCGGGACCTCGGTCACCATTACCGCCACGGTGACGAGCAACCACACCGCCATCACCTCCGGGACGGTGACCTTCACCGAAAACGGCTCGCCCCCCGCCGGCGTCTCAACCAACACGGTCAGCCTGAACGGCAGCGGCCAGGCTTCCATCACCACCAGCTCGCTCACCGAGGGCGATCACAAGATCGTCGCCAACTACAACGGCGTCAGCAATACCTACTCTCAGAGTTTCGGCTCCGTCGTCCAGCGCATCGACAACAGCTCCGTGATAACCGGCGGAACGGGCGCCCTCAACACCAACCCGGTCGAGTTCTGCAACACCGGCCAAATCCTCAGCCCCGCCGGATCGGGAGGACCCGAGAACTCAGGGGCGGCCAATCCGAATCCGTCCAACATCTTCGTCTCCGGCTTGCCCGGCACCGTCCAGGACCTCAAGGTTTCCATTGTCAACTTCCAGTCGAAGAGCGGCAACGTGGTCAACACCGAATCGCTTCTGGCCGGCCCCGCGACCGCCGGTGGAACCAGAGGCCTCGACTTCTTCTCCGGCACCGGAAGTGCCAGCGACGACTTTTCCAACGAGACCTTCGCTTTTGAAGACAGCGCCGGCGGCACCCTGGGTAACGGCGCCCTCTCAGCCGGCACCTACAAGCCCACCAGCTTCCCGCAGCCCGGCCAAGGCAACGACACCGATTCGTTCTTTGCCAGCCTGAGCGGCTTCTACACCCCGCCCTCGCCGTTCAGCTACGCCACCACCCAGGGCTCGTCCACTCTCGACGGCATCTTCGGCGACGGGAACGCCAATGCCAACGGCACCTGGAGCCTCTACTTCAACCAGACCGTCCACAACGACAACAATCCCAACGGCGGCTGGTGCCTGACATTCACCCAGAATCCGCCCGATATCGCCATCCAGACAACCTCCATCAACCCCTCCGAGTTCACCCAGGGCGGGACCGGATCCTTCACTTACACCGCCACCAACAACGGCCCCGGACCCACCGGCGGAACCCTCACCCTGGTGGACACGTTCCCCACCGGCTTCAGCTATTCGAGCTTCAGCGGAACCGACTGGTCATGCACCGCCGGCAGCGGCAACGTCACCTGCACCAACAGCGACGTGGTTACCTCGGGCAACCCGTACCCGGCTCTCACCATCACCGTCAACGTCGCGAGCAACGCATCGTCCCCCCGGCAGAATTCCTCAACCATCTCCGGCAGCATGGACAGTTGCGCCACCAAATGCACAGCCAACGATACGGTCACCATCCTCGCCTCGCCGTTGCTCTCCATCACCAAGAGCCACACCGACACGTTTACCCAGGGTGGGACAGCCCGGTGGGACCTCAGCGTTGCCAACCAAACAGGATCCGGGCCCACGGCCGGGACGATCACCGTAACCGACGTGCTGCCCTCCGGCTCCAACCACAGCCACCCCTACACCTACACTCTCAACACTTACTCCTCCACCGGCAGCGCCTGGACCTGCACTCCCACTGGCACCACCACCGTTACCGTGACGTGCACCTCCACCACCCCCATCGCGGGCGGCGGCAACTCGAATATCGCGCTCACCGTCAACATCCCCAATACCTCGCCCACATCCGTTAACAACGGCGCCAGCGCGTATGGCGGCGGCGATCCGACGCACTCGAGCTCGGGCAGCCAGGCGCTGAGCAACACGGACACCGTGTTCGGCGTGATGCAGGCGCCTGCCAGCGTGACCGTCAACAACAGCGGCAGTCCGCAGTTGGCGGTGGTCAACACCAACTTCGGAACAGCGCTCAGCGTGACGGTATTGGACGCCGCCGGCGTAGAGATACCGAACTATTCGACGGTGACATTCACGGCTAACCCGGGCGTCGGCGGGCAGAGCGGGACCTTCTCGAACAGCAGCGGAACCATCAGCATTAATACCAATGGCGTCGGCGTCGCCGGTGCGGGGACATTCCAGGCAAACGGCAACCTGGGCGCTTACACGGTGACGGCCGCGGCCGGAAGCGCATCCGCCACGTTCAACTTGACCAATGTAGGGCTGCCCACCTTCAGCAAGGCGTTTGGGACCTCCTCGATCGTGGTGGGCGGGACCACCACACTGACCTTCACTATCAGCAATCCGGCGGGCAACGCGACACTGCACAACCTGACCTTCAGCGATGGGTTCCCCGGCGGCATCGCCGTCGCATCGACGCCCGGCGCGAGCTCCTCGTGCGGCGGTACGTGGGCGCCCAGCGGCGGAGCAACCTCGGTGAGCTTTTTCGGCGGCACTCAGGCGGCCGGCGGCCCCTGCACGATTTCGGTCAGCATCGTGGGCACGTCCGTCACCACGGGGGCCGTGACCAACACCACCGGCGACCTGAGTTCCACCGAGACGGGAAGCACATCTCTCACCGCTTCGGCGCAGATTACGGTGAATCCGGCGTCGCAACAGCTCACGCTCAACGTGTCGCCGAGCGGCGGCGGCACCGCCTCGCCGAATCCCACCAACAGCACCGGACTCCCGGCTGGTAACTACACACCGGGCGCCAGCGTGCAGTTGACGGCCACGCCCAACACCGGCTACGTGTTCTCCAGTTGGAGCGGCAGCGCGGACCTTACCAGCACCACCGCCAATCCCACCAGTATCACCATGAACACGAACGAGACCGTGACGGCCAACTTCACCGGCGGCGCAACCAGTCTGCAGATGACGAGCAGCGGGAAGAGCGGGACCGAGGGCGGCTCGCGCACGTGGTCTTTCACGGTGACCAATGCCGGCAGCGGGGTGGCGCTCTCCACGCAGATGACCAGCTTTTCGCTGGTGCACGTGGGTGGACCCTCCTGCACGCCGACCGTCACCACCAGTTTCCCGCTGGCGCTCGGTACCATTGCACCGGCCGGCACCGCGCCGGCCAGTGTGGTCATCAACTTCACCGGCTGCGCCTCCACCTCGCGCTTCAACATGACGGCGGTGCTGTCGGCCAACAGCGGGGCCACCACGGTGACCGTGTCGCAGAATAATCAGTACCAATAGGAGGATGCGAATGACGCGCGGGCTTTGGCTCTTGATTGTGGCAATCGCGGTGGGGACGCAGGCGCGAGCCACGACCATCATCATGCTGAATCCGTCGGGAACCCAACTGACCGAACCCGGCCAGTTGGTGGGCTGGGGATTCGAGGCCTGGGACGACACCTACTATCTGGTGCCGGTGGCTTCGGATTTCTGTCTGAGTTTCAACACCATCACCGATGCTTTGCCCTGCCAGTCGCCGCCCTACGACGCCAATCCGGTGCCCGGCGGGACCTACACCGACTACATCACCAACTCGCCCTTCGTCTTCTTTGTCTCGGCGCCGGGGGTTCCCGACACCTCGCAGGAGAACTTCAGCGTGGGGGCAACCGGGATCGGGCAGTTCGTCGTCAACAACGATCCAACGCTGGTGGGGCAGACGCTGAGCGGGGTCATCGTGCTGGACTACAATCTCTTCACCTGCAATCCCAACGATCCGACCACCTGCCCCGACCCCTCCGCGGCTGAGGTGATCAATCCCGCCAACAGCAGCTACGACTTCTTTGTCACCGCGCCGACTCAGATCCTGGTGACGCCGGAGCCGGCGACGTTCGGCCTGGTGGGGGCCGCATTTCTGCTGGGGAGGACGGTGAGGAGGCGGGCGGGGCGCAAAAGGCAAAGCGGTTGCCCGGCGCCGGGGAAGCGGGAGCTTCGGAGAGCGCCACCGGCTATCGGAGATGCCCATGCGCCTCGCATGACGACACCGACGCGGCAGCAAATCGATGAAGCGATGTTTGGCTGACGTCAATGTCCTGGTGCCGCTGCTGGTGCGCCACCACGAACACCATGAGCTGGCGTTGCGCTGGTTCGACGGGCTGGCGCCGGGAGAAGCGGTGCTTTGCCGCTTCGTGCAGTGGGCGTTGGTGCGTCTGCCGGGGAACCGGACGATCATGGGGAAGTATGCCGTTTCCGCTTCGGCGGCATGGGACCCGATCGCGGAGCTGATGGAGGACGAGCGGCTGGAGTTCGCGGCGGAGCCGCCGGTGGTCGATGCTGTGCTCCCGAAACTGCTGAGGTACGCGGCGCCAACCAACAGACTCGTGGGCGACGCATATCTGGCGGCGTTTTCTATCGCCGGGCAAATGCGGCTGACCAGTGTCGACAAGGGCTTCGAGCAGTTCCGAGACGTGGATCTCCACTTGCTCTCCCCGTGAAATCCGGCATCGCAGGCAGTTTCGACAGCGCGGTTCCCGGACCGGATCAGGATTGGCGCTCTCCCACCCTGACGAGGCCGCTGGTGACGCACTTGGTCATGATGTTGCGGAAGCGGGTGCGGCTGATCTGGTGATCGGCCAGCAACCGGCCGTTGTAAATCAGAGCAAAAATCGCGTAAGGGGTTGGCGCATTCTGGGCATCGCTCCACGACTCCAGATCGACCACCGTGGGCCTGATACCGTACTCATTCTCCGCCGTCGCAATGATGTCATCGGCGAATTTCGCGATGTGCGGACACTGGCTGGAGCGGATGATGGTCAGGCCCTGGCTATACCGCCCGAGTTTCCGATCCCAATCTTTCTTGAAGGCCGGGTTGACGGCGCCACTATCGAACTTCCGAACAAGCAATTGGTAGTCCGGCGGCGCGGTATCGACGGGTTCGAAGCCGTTTGCCAGGAACAGGCGGCGGTCGGCCAGCCATGGACCGTCCCGGACCATCGCGGCGGCGCCGCGCATGCCGGCCTTTCTCGCATCGTCCACACAGCCTTCGACCATGATGCGCCCCCAGCCCTTTCGCTGATGCTGCCTGGAGAAAACCCAAACGCAGTGAATGAACATAAATCCAGTGGCTTCCACGCCACGCCATGCGAACTCGCCCGGAAGGTATTCAATATAGCCGCCCGGTTGTCCGTCCGGGGCAAGCAGCATCTTAGCCCGCAGACCGAACTTGGCGTTCGCTCGCAGCCAACATTGCTTCTGCCGGCGGCCAGGATGAGTGGGGTTCTTTATCCCGCAACAGGGCAATCTGCCGAAGCTCGCCGCATCGACATCAATCAGGCGGGGCTTGGGTATCAATGGAGGCCGGCCTTTCATGGTATCTGTCACCTCCACTGTACTCCTCCGTGCCGCGGTTCGAAACACGTCCACACTAACTGATGAGACCATCCTGGGTTGACAACTCGAAATACGGGCTGTCTCTCCCCAGGGGACCTTCCGCTTCGGCCACTTCGAGCGGCCCGCGGCCGGCGAATTGCGCCAACGCTCCAGTAGACTTTTCTGTGACCTCGGTCACCGATCTGGCCGCGCCGTGGCCCTAACCTGGACATCAGGGAGGTATCCAGGATGTCCGCCGTCATCGCTCCGCCGGCCGCCCGCCCCCTGAAAAAACTGCGGAGGCGCACGGCTCGCGACTACTCCCAGGCGCTTCGCCACGGATTCCAGTCGGTGTTTCTGGCGCTGAACGTTTGGATCGCCGTGCAGTTCTACCTGTTCGTGCGGTATTACGAAACCGGTGGGCGGAGCTTGTGGACCAGCCGTCCGCCGGGCGTGGAAGGGTGGCTGCCGATCGCCTCCCTAATGAATCTGAAGGTGCTGCTCGCGACCGGCGCCATGCCGCGTCTCCATCCGGCAGGGCTGTTTCTGCTGCTGGCATTTTTGGGGATGTCGTGGCTTTTCCGCAAGAGCTTCTGCTCGTGGCTTTGCCCTGTGGGGACGGTATCGGAATGGTTGTGGCGGCTGGGGCGGTCGGCGCTGGGGCGGAACTTCCGCCTGCCGCGGGGGCTCGACGCGGGCCTGCGCGGCCTGAAGTACATTCTGCTGGGCCTGTTTCTGTATGCCGTCGCATCCATGTCCGTGCCCGCCATACGGGCTTTCCTGGAAGGCCCGTATGGAATCGTGGACGACGTGAAGATGCTCAACTTCTTCCGCTTCCTCGGGGTGACGGGCTGCATGGTGATAGCCGTGCTGACGGTGGCATCGATTTTGGTGCCAAACTTCTGGTGCCGCTACCTGTGCCCCTACGGCGCGCTGATGGGCCTGGTTTCGCTGGCGAGCCCGTTACGCATCCGCCGCGACGCGTCCTGGTGCATCGATTGCGGCAAATGTGCGAAAGCCTGCCCCTCGGCATTGCCGGTGGACCGCCTGGCCGCCATCCAATCGGCGGAGTGTACCGGCTGCCTGGAGTGCATCGCCGAATGCCCCGCCGCCGGCGCGCTGACGATGGCCGCGCCGCGGCGGCGCCCCGTCCCCGGCTGGGCCGTCGCCGCGGGCGTTGCCACGCTATTCCTTGGCTTGGCCGGCTACGCCCAATGGTCCGGCAACTGGCGCACCGACCTGCCGGACCGGGTGTACCAGAACCTGATCCCGCACGCCAACGAATTCACGCACCCGTGAAAGAGCCGCCGGTTCACGGTCTTCCGGCCCCGCCTCGCCGCCGCCGCCCGGCGGGTTTGGCGGGCGGCTGAAGGCCGGAGGTCGAAGGCGGAAGGCACAAGGCCAGCAACTGGTGGGCCAGCGCTCCGCCGTGTTGGGCGGCGCGGCGAATCTCTTCCAGCGCGCTGCGCTGGGCCTGGTCCAGCACGCGCCGGCTGAGCAGCAGATCGCTGTAGCCGGCGACGATGGTCAGCAGATTGTTGAAGTTGTGCGCCACGCCGGCGGCCAGGCTTCCCATGGCCTCCATTCCCTGCGCCTGGCGGCACCGACTTTCCAGGCGGAGCCGCTCGCGGCGCAGCTCGCGCGCCACGGCGGCGTTCAGCCTCGTCAGGTTGCCGCGGGTAAGATGGTCGGCCGCGCCCGCGGTCAACGCGGCGAGGACTTCGGAATTCTTGATCTTCCCGGATACCACGATCAACGGAAGATCGAGACCTCGCTCCCGAATGGCGCGCAACGCCTCTAGAGCGCCGCAATCGCCGAATACGGAGTCGCAGATGGCAATCTCCGAATTGCCATCGAGGGCCGCCGCCAGATCGGACTTGGCGCGGGCGCACCGCATGAGCGGCTCATAGCCGCCGCGGCGTAATTTGGCCGCCAGGAATTCGGCGTTTCGCTCACCCAAGAATAGGACCCGCACTGGATCCGGCATGCACTCACCCCCTCGCAAGCCGCCGAATGGCCATCCCCGTACGTCGCTCAGACGCGACGCTCAACTTGCCGGAAGAGGAGTGTTCCGCAACCTGCTACCGGAAGAGACTGAAGGGGTGGGGCGCAGGTTACCTCCGGACACTTCCAACCGGGCTGTATTCTTCCGGCCGTTGTGAGATTTCGAACGGTAGCGGCCGTTTTCCAGACTATAGGGGCATTTGCTTCAGGAGTTGGGGAAATACCACCTGGGCGAACCGCGCGGCAAGCTGCGTGGCGGCATCCACGTCGCCTCCGCTTACCGGAACCGAAATGCGGACCAGGGACGTATCGCTTCGGTGATACCGTAACGCGTCGGCGACCAGCCAGAATTTGGCGGAGTACTCGCTGGCAATCACCCGGCTGTGGCTCTGGTACCAATATAAGGTGACGTTTTTGTCGTCGCCCCTCTCCACCACGTAACGGTTGACCGCGATAGGAGTCGGCCAGCCGGGCACCTGAATGCTGGGCCGGTCGGTGTACATGGGCTCCCACCCCGAGCCAGGCAGGCAGTTCTTGGGAGAGTGCGGCGATTGACCGAACCGCTGGGTTTTGAAATACGCGACGAAGAGCAGGACCTGATGCGTGCCGGAAGGGTCCGCGTAGACGCGGTTCATGGTGTCGTCGGCTTTCAGCAGGTCCCGAACCTCCGGCTCCAGCGGAACGCTTTGGACCATTGAGAATCCGCCGATGAACTCCGGGAAGACCGAAAGAGGCGCGATGGCGGGAACGTCCTCGGGACGCCCGGCCACGGCATAGAAGAAGCCCGCCTGCAAAACCAGGACGGCGGTAAGAATGAGCGCGTATCGGTTTCGCAGAAAGCTCACGCGGGTTTGCGCCTCTCTATCCTGCGGCAGCCGAAGACCAGGATCCGGTGGAACACGATCAGCAGCCCCAGAGAAATCATGAAGAGAATCCAGCCGGTGGACTCATGAAAGAAACCCTCCGCCAAGTCGGGCTTGATCTGGGAGAGGATTCCGGTGATGGTGACGCGGCTGCCATTCGCCAGAATGGCGATGGGGATGGTCGACAGGAAAAGCGCTACCCGGACCCAGAGCCGCTTTTCGAAGAAATAGCCGTAGACCAGCGAGAGGAAGGTCAGGGTCAGCAAGGAGCGGATGCCACTGCATGCCTCCACCACCGAAAGCCGCATATTGGGGAGATCCAGGATGTTGCCCTCGCGGACCACGGGGATGGACAAGAACTCCAGCGCGCCATCGGCCAGACGGCTGGCCAGCAACTGCAGCCGGAAGGTGATCTGGTTGTACACCACCGCCGGGATCGGGACCATCAGGAACAGCAGGGCGAGCGGGAAAGCCAGTTTCTTCAGGAGCGGCGTGCCGCCCAGGAACCACACCGCGCCGATGACCGTAACCACGAAGGCGGTGCGCGACGTGAACAGTTCCACTCCCAGCGTGCCCAGCATCATCTGAGCCGAGCCGAAAAGCACCACCAGCAAGCCCCACCAGTTCGGCCGGATCTCGGTTTCCGCCAGTTCCTCGCGCCTCTGCCAGACGATCGCTCCGACGACGAGGGGCACGAAGAACCCGTGACCCATGTCGGGATCTTCGCTCCATTGGATGGCCAGACGCTTCAGGATAGGAAAATAGCAGGCGATCGCCAGTGCGGCGAACCATGCGACCTGAATCCACGGGAGTAGCGTCTTTCGCGGAAAGTCGGTAACCGGGGTCATGGATGGCTAAACGCTATAATAGCAGTCCCGTCGAGCCGGCTGGACCGGAAGCCGGGTACTTGAAGTTGCGGGAGGGTGGCAACGGCTTCCAGAGGGAAAGAAACCGCGGGCTAACGCGCCCACCGGCGGCGGCGCGCTGGCCGCGCCGATGGAAGAGATCGACGCCGCTCGCCGGGTGCCGATCGCACGGGCCTTCGAATCGCCGGACACCGGTCTGTTATGATCCGTGATGGATATCAGTCACTGTTGGACAACATGAATCCAAAGAAGGCCGTAATCATCGGTGCGGGTCCCGCCGGGCTGACGGCTGCCTATGAGTTGATCACTCGGACCGGGATCAAGCCGATCGTCCTGGAGAAGAGCGAGTGCATGGGCGGAATCTCGCGCACGGTGAACTACAAGGGAAACCGCATCGACATCGGGGGGCATCGATTCTTTTCCAAGTCCGACCGCGTCATGGAGTGGTGGCTGCGGAGGCTTCCCCTGCAGGCGTCCGAACAAGGGGCGGCGGCCGTCAAATACCACGGCATGGAGCGGGCGATCGCGCCGTCCGCATCCGGTCCCGACCCGGCCTCCGAGGACCGTGTGATGCTGCTGCGGCGCCGCAAGTCCCGCGTGTATTACTTACGCCGCTTCTTTGAGTACCCGATCTCGCTCACCAAAGACACACTCCTCAAGCTGGGCCTGTGGCGAACCTTCAAGATCGGCGTGAGCTACATTCATAGCGCGTTGTTTCCCCTCAAACCGGAGGAGACCCTGGAGCACTTCTTCATCAACCGCTTCGGAAGGGAACTGTACAACACGTTCTTCAAGTCCTACACCGAGAAGGTCTGGGGAGTGCCGTGCAATCGGATCAGCGCCGAGTGGGGCGCCCAGCGCATCAAGGGCCTGTCGGTCTGGTCGACGCTGATTCACGCCTGGGGGAAAATGCTGAAGAGAGGCGGCGGCGACATCGGGCAGAAGGACACCGAGACTTCGCTGATCGAACAGTTCCTATACCCCAAGTTCGGCCCCGGACAAATGTGGGACGAGGTGGCGCGGCACATCCAAGAGAAAGGCGGGGAGATCCGTACCGGCTACCGCGCGGCGCGGATCGTAACGGATGGCTGGCGGGTCACGGCGGTGGAGGCCACCGATTCCGCGACGGGGCGGACGGAAACCTTCGAGGGCGACTACTTCTTCTCCACCGCCCCGGTGCAGGAGATCGTCAGGTCGTTCGACGTGGCGCCTCCGGCCAATGTGCTGGAGGTGTCGGACGGCCTTGTTTACAGGGATTTCATTACGGTCGGCCTGCTGGTTCGCTCGCTCCGGATCGGTGACGTCACGCCGCTGGGGAGGAAGCCGATCAGCGACAACTGGATTTATATCCAGGAACCCGACGTGTCGCTCGGCAGGCTCCAGATCTTCAACAACTGGAGCCCGTTCATGGTGTCCGACCCGGCGAATGTCTGGTTGGGCCTGGAGTATTTTTGCAACCAGTCGGACGAGATCTGGAAGCTCTCCGACGAACGCATGGCCGCGCTGGCGACGCAGGAACTGAGCGACATCGGCATCATCGACGCCGCCGATGTACTCGACTCGACAGTCCTGCGGATGGAGAAGACCTATCCCGCGTATTTTGGCACCTATCACCGGTTCGCGGAGATTCGCGAGTACATGGATCGCTACGAGAACCTGTTTCTGGTGGGCCGCAATGGCATGCATCGTTACAACAACCAGGACCACTCCATGCTGACCGCCATGATGGCCGTGGACCTGATCGTCGCCAACAGTACGGACAAGACCGGTCTCTGGGAAGTCAACACCGAGTTGGACTATCACGAGGAGAGGCGGGGATCCAAGTGACCGCCGGAGCCAGCGGGTCCACCAAGCCCCGGGCGGCCGCCTCAGCCGGTTGGCCGGCGTGGCGCGCATTTCGAGGCCTGTGGTTTGGACCGGCAGGGAGCATTCCGCACCAATTTGCCCGTTATGCGGTTGTGGGCGGCCTGGCCTTCGCGATTGACTTCGGCTTACTGTATCTGCTTACCGAGTTCGCGGGACTCCATTACTTGGTCTCAGCCGCGGTTGCCTTTCTGTCCGGGCTGGTAACGAATTACTGGCTGAGCCGGATGTGGGTGTTCGACCGGAGAACCCTGCAGAACTCCGCCGTGGAATTTGTGATCTTCGCCGCGATCGGCGTGGTGGGCCTGGCATTCAACGAAGGCATCATTTGGGCCGTTCGGGAAAAGATCCACCTCCATTACCTGGTGGCCAAGGCGATCAGCACCGGGATCGTGCTGATGTGGAACTTTGGCGCCCGAAGATGGCTGCTTTTTTCGGAACGCCCGATGCCAAGCTTCTGGATGAGGCTAACGCCGCCGTACCGGACATTATCGCTCTCCTCGGCCTGCATGGCCGCCGCGTGCCTGGCGTTCTGCCTGGCGGTACAAGGTTTCTCCGGCTCGTGGTCCGCCGACTTCGTGGCCTATCCGGACGAGCCCTCGCACTTCGTGGGAGCCGTCATGATGAGGGACTGGCTGGCGTCGGGCCGATGGCTCGCGCCGCTCGAATTCGCGCGGAACTATTACGCTCACTATCCCTTTTTCGCGGTTGGATACTGGCCGCCTTTGTTCAGCGCCGTGACGGGACTTTGGCTGCTGGTAGCCGGTGTCGGCCGGATGCAGGCCTTGCTGATCCCCGCGGTTTTCGCGGCGGGCACCGGCTGGCTGATATTCCGATTGGTCCGGCAGCGGGCGGGCCTGGTGGCGGGTTTGTGCGCCGGCGCTCTCTATTTGAGTCTCCCGGTGGCGAGGCAGTGGATGTGCGCGGTGATGGCGGATCATATGACGGCGTTTCTTTGCATCGCCACGGCCGTCTGCCTTCTGCGCTATCTGAGACAGCCAACCCTCTGGAGCGGGATCTGCTGCGCGGTTTCCTGCGGGTGCGCCATCCTTTCGAAGTACAGCGCCGCCTACACTCTGGCGCTGCCGTTTGCGGCGATCCTTCTTCTCCGGCGGTTCGATCTGTTGAGGAAACCGAGCTTTCTGGTGCAGCCCGCGGTGGTTGCGCTGATGGTTGGGCCGTGGGCCCTGTGGACCAGGGGGCTGGCTTTTTACGGCCTTCCATCCGAGCGGGAGGCCTTGACGGCGAACCGCGCGGCATCGTTCGTACTGGCGGCTTTCGAGATCTTCCCGCCGCCACTTATGGCCGTGGTGGTCCTGGGTTTGATCGCACTGCTGCTCCGGCCGAGGGCCTGGCGGGCGGATCTCGTGGTGTTGGGTCTTCTCTGTGCCGGGCATCTGGCCTGGCTGTTCCTCTCTCCTGTCGGCGGGGAGGAGCCGCGCTACCTGCTGGTGCCGGCCGCGGTCTTTTTGGTGGCCTCCTTCGCCGGTTGGTCGGAGGCGCTGGCGTCGATGTCGCGAAACCGGAGCTGGGCAGGCCGCATTTCGGTATGCGCCGCCGTCTTGACCATGGTACTGGTGGTTTCCCAATTCCATTCCTTCGCGCGGATGCCTCAGGATCACATCAGAGACGCGGTCGCCCTCATAGTGAGGGACCCGGCGCGGGCGGCCCAGCGCGTGGTAGTGCCCCCGGCCTTTGAAGGGCCGGCCATCGCGGAATTCGTGGCGCAGAGCCGCCATCGGCCCGACCACTACTTATTGCGCCCGAGCAAAATATTAGCCCGTTCGGATTGGTTCGGCCTCAACTATGCGTCCACCTTCGTCACCCCGGAGGAGACCATGGAGTATTTTCGCCGGCACCCGGTCGATCTTATCGTTTGGAACGAACGTCCGGGAGCGACCCTCCCAGCGCACGCGCAGATCTTAGGCGAGATGCTTCGGCGCTACCCGTTCTCGTGGCGCATCGTGCGGTGGCTTGGTCCCACAGGCGGGTCGGCCTCGTCTTGGACGATTTACGAGTATTGCACGCCGTTTGCGGAATCGAGGCGGGAAACCTGGCCGGCAAGCTGAACCGGATACCGGCCCGCCAGGTCCGGAGCGTATTGCGGCGCAACGGAAGCACGGCATCCTCCGCGCGGTCCCCGGAGACCGCCTCGCAGGGGCTACGGATCACGTCTTACGGCGCACCGAAGGCGCCGGCATGCGCGCGTTGACCACCGGAATCAGGCTGTTGCGCTCTTCGGCGAGAGCCGGCCGCGCGCCACGGGAAACCAGCTCGCGGTTGAGCGTGGCCACGAATTCCTGGATCTGGGCCTGCATTTCGCTCATCTTGGCGCGCATGTTGAGGATGATCTCGACACCCGCGAGGTTGACGCCCAGATCGCGGATGAGGTGAAGAATCACCTCCAGCCGCTCCAGGTCGTCCGGCGTGTACAGCCGGGTATTGCCTTCGCTGCGCGACGGTTTGAGCAAACCTTCGCGCTCGTAAAGCCGTAGCGTCTGCGGGTGGATGCCGTACTGCTCGGCTACGGCGGAGATCATGTACCCGGCTTTGGATTTAGCTTTGGCCATGGCTACGGTTCCTTCACCAGGGACCAGATCCCGGCGCGCGGATCCTCGGGGTTCAGCTTGGCCAGTTCGCGCAGCAGCTCGCGGGTGCGTTCGTCGCGCGGATCGGGCGCTTGGATGGCGACTTCGACGATCTGGTCGCCGCGAACGTTGGTCCGCGAATTCAAGACGCCTCTCTCGCGCAGCCGGAACTTCTGGCCGTGGCGCGTGCCTTGGGGAATCTTGAGCAGGGTCCGGCCGTCGATGGTGGGCACCTCGATCTTGGCGCCGAGGGCCGCTTCCCAAACGGTGATGGGGAGCTGGATTTCGATGTTGTCCCCCTCGCGGCCGAAGAACGCATGATCTTCCACGTGGGTGGTGATGTAGAGATCGCCGGGAGGCGCGCCCATGGTGCCGGCGTTCCCTTTGCCGGGGACGCGCAGCCGCGAGCCGATGCGCGCGCCGGGAGGAATGCGCACCTCCACGGTTTCCTTGCGCGTCACCCGCCCGTCGCCGCCGCACTCGGGGCAGACGTTGCGCAGCCGCCCGGAGCCGCCGCAGCGCGGGCAGCTCAGGTTGAACCGCATGGCCCCGGCCATCTGGGTGACGTTGCCCGTGCCCTTGCACTGCGGGCAGTTGACTTCACCGGCGCCGGTCGAACCGGAGCCGCGGCAGGTGCCGCAAATCTCGTAGCGGGTGATCTCCATGCGGGCCTGGGTGCCGCGGATGGCCTGCCAGAAACTAATGGTCATTCCGTACTCGAGATCGCCGCCTTTTTCCGGCTGGGGCTGGTGCGCGCCTTCGCGGTTGCCGAAGAACTGGGAGAAGATGTCGCGAAACCCTCCGCCGGTTTCGGTGCGCCGGCCGCCGCCCGGACCGAAAGGAGGCTCCGAAAAATCGAAGCCGCTGAAGTCCATGCCGGGGCTGGGGCCGTGCGCAGCGCCGCCCGGTCCGGGAGGGGGCATGCCGCTCTCGGAATAAAAGCCGTACTGGTCGTACATCGGGCGCTTCTTGGGATCGCCCAGAATATCGTAGGCTTCCTGGACGTTCTTGAAGCGATCTTCGGCGGACTTATCCCCGGGGTTGACGTCGGGGTGGAACTTGCGGGCCAGCTTCTTATAAGCCTTGCGCACGTCGTCGGCGGACGCCTTGCGCGGAATCCCCAGGGTCTCGTAATAGTCGTGCTTGGGAGCGGAAGGCATAATGGGAAACGGGCCGGGCAACGCGCCCGGCCCAGAACCGCTTGGCTTACTTCTTGTCCTTGTCGTCTACGTCCACAAACTCGGCGTCGACCACGTTGTCTTTGTCCTTCTTGCCGGAATCGCCGCCCGCCGACCCGCCGTTGCCGCCCGGCGCGGGGCCGGCGCCGGGAGTTCCCGCGGACTTGTACATGGCCTCGGCCAGCTTGTGGCTGGCGGTGGTCAGCCGGTCGACCGCGGAATTGATCTTGTCCGGGTCGTTATCGGCCATGGCCTTCTTGGTCTCTTCGATGGCCGACTCGATCTCCTTGGCCTCGGCTTCGCTGACCTTGGAGCGATGATCCTTCAACGTCTTTTCGACGTTGTAGACCATGGCGTCGGCGCGGTTGCGGGCTTCGATGGTGTCGCGCTGTTTGCGGTCGTCGGCCGAGTGCGCCTCGGCGTCCTTGGCCATCTTCTCCACCTCGTCCTTGGACAGGCCCGAGGAACTGGTGATGGTGATTTTCTGCTCGTTGTTGGTGCCGCGATCCTTGGCGGTCACGTTGAGAATGCCGTTGGCGTCGATATCGAAGGTGACTTCGATCTGCGGGACGCCGCGCGGAGCGGGCGGAATGTTGCCGAGCTGGAAAACGCCCAGCAGCCGGTTGTCGCGCGCCATGGCGCGTTCGCCCTGCGAGACCTTGATCTCGACCGAGGGCTGGTTCTCGGACGCGGTGGAAAATACCTCGCTCTTGCGCGTGGGAATGGTGGTGTTGCGCTCGATCAGCTTGGTGAACACGCCGCCCATGGTTTCGATGCCCAGCGAGAGCGGGGTGACGTCCAGCAGCAACACGTCCTTGACTTCGCCGCCCAGCACGCCGCCCTGCACGGCGGCGCCCACCGCCACCACTTCGTCCGGGTTCACGCCCTTGTGGGGCTCCCGGTTGAAGAGATCGCGCACCAGCGCCTGGATGCGCGGCATACGCGTCTGGCCGCCCACCAGGACCACCTCGTCGATCTGCTGGGGCGTCACGTTGGCATCCTGCAAGGCCTGCTTGCAGGGGCCGACGCAGCGCTGCAGAATGTCTTCCACCATCTGTTCGAAGCGCGCCCGCGTGAGCTTCATCTGCAGGTGCTTGGGACCGGTGGCGTCGGCCGTGATGAACGGCAGATTGATCTCCGATTCGAGCAGCGTGGAGAGCTCCATCTTGGCCTTTTCGGACGCTTCCTTGAGGCGCTGCAATGCCATCTGGTCGCGCGAGAGGTCGATGCCGTTCTCCTTCTTGAACTCGGCCACGATCCAGTCGATCACGCGCTGGTCGATGTTGTCGCCGCCCAGGTGGGTGTCGCCATTGGTGGACTTCACTTCCACCACGCCGTCGCCGACCTCCAGAATGGAGATGTCGAACGTGCCGCCGCCGAAATCGTAGACCGCGATGGTTTCGCTCTTCTTCTTGTCCAGCCCGTAGGCCAGCGCCGCCGCGGTGGGCTCGTTGATGATGCGCATCACTTCCAGGCCGGCGATTTTGCCGGCGTCCTTGGTGGCCTGCCGCTGCGCGTCGTTGAAGTACGCCGGCACGGTGATCACCGCCTGGGTGACTTTTTCGCCCAGGTACGATTCGGCGGCTTCCTTCAACTTGCCCAGAATCATGGCGGAGATCTCGGGCGGAGATTGCTTCTTGCCGCTGACGTCGATACGCAAGTCGCCCTGGTCGCCGCGGATGACCTTGTAGGGCACCATCTTCATTTCTTCGGTGACTTCGTCGTAGCGGCGCCCCATGAAGCGCTTGATCGAAAAAACCGTGTTCTCGGGGTTGGTGATGGCCTGCCGTTTGGCCACCTGGCCGACCAGCCGCTCGCCGCTCTTGGTGAAGGCCACGACTGACGGCGTGGTGCGGGCGCCCTCCTGGTTCGCAATCACCGTGGGCTGGCCGGCTTCCATCACGGCGACCACGGAGTTTGTCGTACCCAAGTCAATGCCAATAATCTTTCCCATGCTAGTGATGCCTCCTCAAACTGGATCGTGCCCTCCGCTACCCTCACGGTCGCGGCTCTGTGTCGGATTAGGGCCGGCTCAGGCCTGTCTGCCTTAAGCTCAAGTCCATTATCAAATATTAGCGTGATATTGTCAAGCATTCCTTGAGCGTAAGATGCTCAAGGATCGATCAAGGAGGATGTCAACCAAGGCCGGATGGCCGTCCAGAGGATCTCCCACCAAGACCTCCAATTCTTTGTAATGATTGGAGATAGATTGGGTCAGACGGGGCAGGTCGCGCTCCATGTGGAGACCCAGAGTAAGGAAGTAGGGAAGCACCAGAATCCGCTCCGCCCCCAGCTCCACGAGCTTGGCCGTGGCGCCCATCAAGTCGGGCTCCCCGAGTTCCAGGAAGGCGGCTTCCACGTGCGCGAAATTGCCTCTGCGCGCCAATTCCGAGGCCACCGAGCGCACCGCCTGGTTGGCCGATTCCACCCGCGAACCGTGCGCGAACAGGATGATTCCGGTGATCACGCGCTCCCGGTGACGTAGGCCCGTATGTGGTGCAATTCCTCCGTCTTGCGCGCCAGATCGTAGTTCATCAGGTCGCGCATGGAAAGGAACCCCACCACGTGATTGGCCCGCATGACCGGCAGGTGCCGGCACTGCTTGGCTTGCATGGCCGCCATGGCTTCTTCCAGGGTAGCCAGTTCGTCGATGGTCACCACCTCGGTGCTCATCACGTCGCGGACGGCGGTACGCTCGGGATCGAGCCGCTCCAGTACCACCCGTTTCATGAGGTCGCGTTCGCTAAACACGCCCCGCACTTGTTCCCCGTCCAATACCAGGATGGCGCCGACATGGAGATCCGCCATTTTCCGGGCCACTTCGGCCACGGTGTTGTGCTCGGCGACGTGGAAGAATTCCCGGTCGTGCACGATGTTACGAACGTGGGACATAGGCACCCCTCCCCATTATTGAGGTTAGGGGGACTATATCACAAGCGGGGGCGGATGGGAATGGCGAAGTGAATGGCCATAGCCGGCCGTGGCGTTGGGCTAACCCGGTCATCTCACACGGAACCACCGCAAGTACTCGGACGGGGCGAAAACACTGCTTGTCTTTGAGCCGGTTTTGCGACGGTTACGGTCCAGTCCATTGAGAAAATCGGTTAAGGATACAGACTCGCCGCGGGCAGTGGCGGCTTGGCCTTTATGAATCGCGGCCATTTCGGACTTGGTTGGCTTATAGCTGGATGGCCTTGCCGGCGCAATGGTGATGGCGCCGGAGGACACTCTGAACTCCAGCCGGCCGCCGCTCTTGATGCCGGCCCGGCGCTGCACGCTGGGCGGGACCACCAAGCTTGTCTGGCTTTTCACAGTGACGGTCATAAGGAAAACCGCTGACAGGTTCTGCCGTAAGCATAGCAGACAGGCGATTGCGGTATGATCCCCACAATATGAGATTCCGACTCCCGCTCCTGGCCCTGCTGGCGGCGCTCTACGCCTCGGCGGCCGACGATTACACCCTTGGCCCCGATTCCCAGCGCCATCCCGGCATTTCGCAGGGGAAGGTCGCGAAATTCACGTTCAACGCCTCCAAAATCTTTCCCGGCACAACCCGCGACTATTGGGTGTACGTCCCGGCGCAATACGACGGTTCCAAGCCTGCTTGCCTGATGGTGTTCCAGGATGGCGCGGGCTTCGCCTCGGAGACCGGGGCGTGGCACGCGCCGGTGGTGTTCGACAACCTGATCGCGCAGGGCGCCATGCCGGTCACCATCGCCGTCATGATCGATCCCGGCGTGCTCCCGGCCGCCGATCCTCAGACCCAGCAGAACCGCTACAACCGCAGCTACGAATACGATGGCCTGGGAGACCGGTATGCCCGCTTCCTGATCGAGGAGATTCTTCCCGAAGTGGGGAAGCGGTACAAGCTTTCCGCGCACCCCAACGATCGCGCGATCGCCGGGTCGAGCTCTGGCGGCATTGCGGCGTTCACCGCGGCCTGGGAGCGTCCGGACGCCTTCCGCAGGGTGTTGAGCTTTATCGGCAGCTTCACCAACCTGCGCGGCGGGGACGTGTACGCCAACCTCATCCGCAAGATGGAGCCCAAACCGCTGCGCATCTTCCTGCAGGACGGAGCGAACGACCTGAACATTTACTCGGGCTCCTGGTATCTGTCCAATCAGGCGGTGGCCAAGTCGCTAGAGTACGCGGGCTACGACTGCAAGTTTGTCGTGGGTACCGAAGGCCATAATTCCAAGCACGGAGCGGCCATCCTGCCCGATGCGTTGCGCTGGCTATGGCGCGGCTATCCCCAGCCGGTCGGCGCGGGTGCGGCGTCCAAACCGGAGCGTCACTTCATTTCGGAGATTCTGGACCCGGGGCGCGGCTGGGAATCAGTGGGCGGCGCCTACCAGGCAACCGACGCTCCGGCAGTGGATCTCGATGGAAACGTATACTTCTCGGATTACGGCGCATCCGTGATCTACAAGGCCGGCACGGATGGCCAAGTCACGGTCTTCCGCCGGGAAACGGGCGGCGTCAACGGCTTGATGTTCGGCGCCGACGGCCGCCTGTATGCCGTGGAAGGCGCGCGGAAGCAGGTGGTGGTGTACGAGCCCGATGGCAGCCTGAAAGTGCTGGCGTCGGGGCTGGACTCGCCCAACGACCTGGCGGTTTCGCCCGGCGGCGACGTGTACTTCAGCGAAACGTACGGCCGGCGGATCTGGCACATCGATGCCCACGGCAATCGGAGGCTGGTATACGACGGGGACCATGACCACCGAATCCTGATGCCCAACGGCGTGCGCCTGTCGCCGGACCATTCGCTGCTGGTGGTGGCGGATACCATGGCGCGGGCCTGGTCGTTTCAGGTGGAGGCGGACGGATCGCTGGGTAAGGGCGAGCCGTTTTACCACTTGGAACTGCCCGACGAAGTGGAGCAGGGCCCATTGCGCAGCGGCGCCGACGGGCTGACGTTCGACGACCAGGGCTACGCCTACTTCGCGACCAAACTGGGGGTTCAGATTTGCGACCAGACGGGGCGCGTGGTGGGGATCATCGGAAAGCCCGCCCCGGAGGATCTCAGCAACCTGGTATTCGGAGGAGCGGATCTACAGTGGTTGTACGCAACATCGGGCGGCAGGGTGTACCGGCGGCATCTGCGGCGGAGGGGTGTCTTGCCGTGGGCGGCGGTGAAGCCGCCGCGGCCCCAGTTATAGAGCAGGTGTGCCGGCACCGCCGCTACCCCGCGAAGACGATGCTCACGGGACTGGCGTTGTGGATGGGCTGCCCTCCGGGCGTCAGCTTTCCGGTGGCGGCGTCCATGCGGAACGGGACAATGCTGTCGGACTGCTCGTTGGCCACGTAGAGGAAACCGTGGGACGGGTCGAAGGCGATAAAGCGCGGGCTGCGGCCCTGGCTCGATACCCACTCGACCGGGGTCAACAGGCCGGTGGCGGGATCGGCCGAAAAGATCGCGACGCTGTCGTGCCCGCGGTTGGAACAATAGACGAAATGGCCATCGGGGGATGCCACGATCTCGGCGGCGGTGTTCTCGCCGGTGTAGTCCGCGGGCAGCGCGGGCAGGATCTGGGCGGGGCGCAGATGGCCGCGCTCCGCATCCCAATAATAAGTGGCCACGGTGCTGGAGATTTCGTTGAGCACCCACAGCACGGGCAGGGTGGGATGGAACGCCGCGTGACGCGGTCCCGAGCCCGACCGCGCCCCGGCGGAGCCCTGCGCGGTGGGCGTCAGCTTGCCGGTGGCGGCGTCGAAGGCGAAGACGAAAATGCGGTCCAGACCCTTGTCCATGACCACCACGAAGCGGCCGGTGGGGTCGAAAACGACATCGTGCGGATGGGACGAGGCCTGCTCCACGCGATGCGGTCCGGGCTGGCCCTGCAGCGCGACGACTTGCGAAGCATCGGCCAGCGACCCGTCCGCGCGCACCGGCAGGACCGAGACGCCGCCGCTGGCGTAATTGGCGACCACCAGGAAGCGGCCGGCCGGATCGATGGCCAGATGTACGCCGTTGCGCCCGCCGGTTTCGGCCCGATTCAGCACGCCGAGTTGCCCGGTCTGGCGGTCCACCGAGAATGCCGTGGCGTAGGTCTCATCGCCGTGGACGGAGTAAAGGCGGCGCTGGTCGCGGCGCATCGCCAGCAGGGAAGGATTGACCAGGTTGCCGACGTGCTGCACGTGGGTCCACTGGCCGGTGGCCCCGTCGACGCGGTATACGTGGATGCCGTCGCCGCGGGCGTAGCGTTGCGCGGCGGTGAAGGAGCCAACGTAGGCGAACACCGGCGCCGGCGGCGGCTGGGCAAGCGCGGGACCGGCCATCCGCGCGCCGAAGAGGGCGGCGCCGCCTTTCAGCAGGTCGCGGCGGCCAAGGATATTTGGAGGCATGTGAAGACTCAGGATCGCACGATTACCGGGCCCCGAAGCGGCGCAGAATTGTCCAATACAAGATGATCCTGAAATCGAGATCGTTTCCAATGCAGAGTGATCCTGAAATCGCAACCCTGCCACGCTGTGAGGTGGATGCGAATTCAGATGAAGAAT
>Ga0326728_10009799_pt1 | contig 22817 bp, 29 predicted proteins | sample MB3enrmetagenome_FD_207602 | JGI IMG/M metagenome (GOLD analysis project Ga0326728, IMG submission 207602) | Lab enriched peat soil microbial communities from McLean, Ithaca, NY, United States - MB31MN | ecosystem: Environmental > Terrestrial > Soil > Wetlands > Peat | place: USA: New York... | reverse complement strand
CCTTCAAGATCCCGTTTGTCTGTGGCGCAAGGAATCTGGGCGAGGCGTTGCGGCGTATTGCCGAAGGCGCGGCCATGATCCGCACCAAGGGCGAGGCGGGTACCGGGGATGTGGTCCATGCGGTCAAACACATGCGGCAGATCGTATCCGAAATGCGCCAGTTGACGGTGATGAGCGAAGAGGAACTGTTTGCCGCCGCCAAGAACCATCAGGCTCCGTATGAGTTGATTCGCATGGTGGCCAAGGCCGGGAAACTGCCGGTTCCCAATTTTTCCGCTGGCGGCATTGCCACCCCGGCCGATGCCGCGCTGATGATGCAACTGGGCGCCGAGGCAGTGTTCGTCGGCTCCGGAATCTTCATGAAAGACGGCACCACCCCGCTCGATTTGAATGTGAACAAGAATCCTAAGGAGTTTGAGAATACCAAGGATTTCGAGAAGGCTGTTGCTCGCGCCAAAGAGGAGCGCACGGAAGCCGAGACCCGCGCTCGCGCCATCGTGATTGCCACCACTCATTACAACGATGCCAAAGTGGTCGCCGAAGCCTGCGAGCTGGTGAACAGCGCCATGAAAGGCCTGGCGGTCGCCGCCATCGCGGAAGCCGACATGTTGCAGACGCGGGGATGGTAGAGAGCTGGTAGTTAGCAGCCAGTAGTCAGGGAACCGCAAGCTACCAACTGCAAGATGGGGGTCTGAGGCTTCCTCAGCGGCCTCTGCGTCCTCTGCGGTGAATACTTAAGAAATGGCGGCACAACCAACCATTGGGATTCTCGCCCTGCAGGGCGATTTCGATGCGCATCGGCGGCGGCTGGAAGAGCTGGGCGCCAAGATCGTACTGGTGCGAAAACCCGGAGAATTGGACAGGCTTGACGGTCTGGTGATTCCCGGGGGCGAATCCACGACGTTTCTCAAATTGCTGGGCGAAGATGGATTCCAGAAACTGCGAGCGTTTGTCCTGCGGCACCCGACGTTTGGCACCTGTGCCGGGGCCATTCTGCTGGCCGAGGAAGTGTTAAACCCGCCGCAGAAAGGGCTGGGGGCGCTGCACGTTACCGTCCGCCGGAATGCTTACGGAAGACAGGCGGAAAGCTCGATCCGCGAAGGAAAAACCAGCCTGGGGGAGGGGCCGCTGGAGATGGTTTTTATTCGGGCTCCCAGGTTTGAGCGGCTGGGGCCTCAGGTCGAGGTGCTCGCCCAAGATCAGAACGATCCCGTACTGGTGCGGGAGGGGAATGTCCTGGCCGCCACCTTCCATCCTGAATTGTCGGAGGATAGGCGGGTACATTCGGAATTTATGGCAATGATCAGTAATAAGTAATAAGTACCAAGTAACAAGCCAGCAGCCAAAGGCGTGGTCACCGGGCTTCAGTGGCCTGCCAGCAGTACTGAATAACCAGAAGTCGTGAGCGCGGGGTTGGCTTATTACCTGGTACTTATTACTTATTACTTTCTTCCTCGCTCACCATCCCTTTTGCTGCCGCAAGGCCGTGATGTGGGCAACATGGTGACGGCCGTGCCAAGCATAGATGCAGACCGCCTTTTCCAGGCTCACCACGCCCATTTCCGGATGGCGATAGGCCCGCTGCCAGTCCTCGGCGCGGAAGGATTGCAGAAGCATCACCCAACGGCGATGCATGGCTTCCAGCAGTTGCAACGAGACGTCCACCGGTCCGGTGCGGGCGTCGGGCAATTCCGCCCACAGCGCTTCCGCGTAGGGCTTGATCGTGGGTTCCGCTTCCGTCAGGGCCAGGCGAAAGCGGACGTATGAGTTCATGTGGCTGTCGGGCACATGATGAATCACCTGCCGCACGGTCCAGCCGCCGGGCCGGTAAGGGGTATCCAGTTGTTCCGGCGAAAGCCCCTGGATGGCAATTCGAAGCCTTGCCGGCGCCTCGGCGATGTCCTGAATCCACTTCTGCCGCTGCTCTTCGGTGGCCGGGCCGGCATACTGGAAGTCGCCAATCGGATATCGCAGGTCAGGCATTGGTTCTCCTCGTCGGATTCTCTTCTAGGAGCCGAATAGCCCTATTATTCACCACGGAGGCACAGAGACACAGAGGGATTTTAAATTTGTAATATGGCCTTGCCGTAGAATTGAGAGTACGTCCCACGTTTCAATTTGAAATTACAAATTTCCAAATCACAAATCTTCCTCTGTGCCTCGGTGTCTCCGTGGTGTAGGGGTTTTTGGCACAACAGCACAAGCCGGGTCCGCGCTATACTTTTAATGCATGTCCGAGGCTGCGCAAAAGACGTTTTATCTTGAGACTTTCGGCTGTCAGATGAACGTGCATGACTCCGAAAAGGTCATCGGTACGCTCATCCGGCAGGGCTACCGGCAGGTCCCCAGCGTCGAAGAGGCGGATCTGGTTCTGTACAATACCTGTTCCATTCGGGACAAGGCGGAGCAGAAGGTATTTCACCGGCTGACGGATTTTCGCCGGTTGCGGGGGCAGGGAAAGAAGTTCGGCGTGCTCGGCTGCGTGGCCCAGCAGGAGGGCGAGCGTATTTTCAGCCGGGCACCGCACGTGGACCTGGTCTGCGGATCGGCGTCTTACAGCAATTTGCCGGACTTGCTGGTGCAGATTGAAGCCGGGAAACGCGCCACCGGGCTCAACGACCGCGAGACGGGCCAGACGTTCGAAACCGAATTCACGGCCCGTAACAATCCCCATCGCGGTTACATCACGATCATCGAGGGATGCGATAAATTCTGCGCCTATTGCGTGGTTCCGTATACCCGGGGCAAGGAGCGCAGCCGAACCTCCGAATCCGTGCTGGAAGAAGCGCGCCGCATGGCCGGCCAGGGCTACAGCGAGATCCAGCTCCTCGGGCAGAACGTGAATTCTTACCGCGATCCCAGCGCCAAACGTACTTTTGCCGAACTGTTATTCGGGGTGGCGGGGATTCCCGGCGTGCGGCGCGTGCGCTTTACCACCTCGCATCCGCGCGACTTTTCACGTGACATCGTGGAAGCCATCGACGCGGCGCCAGCGCTCTGCAACCAGGTCCACCTGCCGGTGCAGAGCGGTTCTTCACGGGTCTTGAAGGCCATGCTGCGGGAGTATACCCGGGAGGAATACCTGGAACGGATCGCCTGGATCAAGTCCGCCCACCGGGACATCAGCGTGACCACCGATATCATCGTCGGCTTCCCCGGAGAGACCGAGGCTGAGTTCGAGGAGACGCTTTCGCTGCTGACCGAGGTTGAGTATGATTCGCTGTTCGCGTTCAAATATTCGCCGCGGCCCCATACTCCGGCAATTCAGTATGCCGACAGCATTCCGGATGGCGAAAAAGCGGCGCGATTGGCACGCCTGCAGGAAATTCAAAGAGGAATATCAAGTAATTGCAATTCCAGACATATAGGGCATAATGTGGAAGTTATGGTTGAAGCAGTCAATCCCTTGCGGCAGCAGTGGATTGGGCGCACATCCCAGAACAAGGTTTGCAACTTTGCCGCTCCCGCATCAGCCAACCTTTGTCCCGGCGATTACGTCCAGGTGCAGGTAACGGCAAGTTTTCCCAATAGTTTGCTGGGCGAGATGTCCTCCTAGGAGACCCCCGATGGAAGTCGAAATGAGAATTCGCGGCCTGATGATGGATCCAGTGACCAACATGCCGATTGTCGTGCTGAAGGACGTGGGAGGGGACTCCATCTTGCCCATCTGGGTGGGAATCTATGAGGCCAATGCCATAGCCCTGGAAATCGAAAAAGTGACGACTCCCCGGCCGATGACCCACGATTTGCTCAAAAACGTGTTGACCAGCATGGAAGCGCAGGTACACAAGGTGGTGGTAAGCGATCTCCATGACGACACGTTTTATGCCGTCATCTGGCTGGAAAAGAACGGCAACATCATCAGCATCGACTCCCGCCCTTCCGACGCGCTGGCGCTGGCGCTGCGCGTGGATTGTCCGATCTTCGTGGAAGAGGAAGTTCTGAAATCTTCGCGATTGGCCAATGCCGTGAGCGATCGTGTTTCCAGCGACGAATTGCGCAAGTGGCTCGAGAATCTGAACGATGAGGATCTGGGCCGTTACAAAATGTAAGTGCAGTTTCGAGTTTCAAGCGGCATACGGTCAGCTTGGAAGTTGAAACTGCACTTATTTGACCCGTTTCAGGGCGGTTTGGGCGGGTTCGAAGGAACTGGCCAGCGCTAATGCCGCGCGATATTGCTGGGCGGCGCCGCCTTTGTCTCCGGCTTTCTCCAGAATTGATCCCAGCAGGTAATAGGCCTGAAAGAGCGGAGCATTCTCGGAATGCTGGGAGGAATTGATATAGGTGCGCAACATCTGCATGGCGCCGTTGAAATTCCTGCCCGCGAGATACAGCGACTGGGCGCCTTCCAAAAAGATATAGCCCGGCTCGGATCCGGTGGCCGCCAGGAAGGCCCGATTGACGGTCGCTTCCACTTCAGTCATGCGGCCGCGCCGTTGGAGGAAATTAGCGAGATTGAGGATGGCGTTGGGATTGTCGTGGCTGACGCGGATTGCCTGGCGGAGTTTCTGTTCCGCCAAAGCGTAATTTTTGGCGGCCTCGGCGATTTGGGCGCTTATTCCCAAGGCTGAGGTTTCATCTCCCAGGGCGCGGATCTGATCCGCCTGGGTTTGGGCTTTGTCCGTTCCGCCCCCCAGAAAAGCCGGTGCCTGCACATAGAACTCCGCCAGATCGGAGTGTGCTTCTAGATTGTTACGATCCAAGGCCACCGCGGTTTCGAACTCGATGCGGGTTTTCCGCGCCAGCCCCACGGCCATCACCCAGAGGGAATGTTCCGCCTTTTCGCCATAAGCCCGTCCCAGCCACAGGTGGTACTGGCTGTTTTGCGGGTCCAGGGCGACGGCGCGGCGGCCTTCGGCGATGGCGTCATCCCATTGCTGTGTGGCGAAATAAGCGCGCATCAACAGGGCATGCGCAGCGGCGTCCTGGGGAGCGGCTTGAAGCTGCAGGCGCAACGCCGCCACCGCCTCATCGGCATGGCCGGCCGAAAGCAACTGAAGAACCGCGGATAGATTTGCCGCGTACACCGGTAGCGGCAGGACTCCAACCAGTGCGATCAGAAGCAGAGCAGCTATGCGCCGGGTCATTGGCTGACGACTCTGACCTGCATTCCGTCCCGCAGCGCCTGGAGACTGTTTACCGGGCCCAACGCCACTTCCGCGCCCTCTGCCAGTCCCTGCACAATCTCGATTTCGGTGAGGCTGGAAATGCCGGTTTGCACGTTGCGGCGGCGCAGGGTCCCGTTGACGATTTCGAAGACGAAGCGTTGTCCGTCCTCGGCATGCACGGCCTCCCGCGGGACCTCAATCACATCCTGCGCCCTGGTCGTGACCACTACCACGCTGACATTCACGTTGGGCAGCAGTTTCCGGTCGCTGTTATTCACGCGGCAGGTAATCTCGCCCACATTGCGCGCGCCCACCGATACGACGGTAAAGGGCACGCCGGTTACGGTCCCTTCCCAGGTCCGTCCGGGCAGGGCGTCCCAGCCGACTTCCACGGCTTCACCGGGGTGCAGGTGGCCAATATCGGGCTCGTCGACGTAGCCCACCACCTCCACCAAACTCAGATCCGCCACTTGAACCAGCAGGTCGCCGGGATTTACGAACTGGCCTGGGTGCACGGGCAGGGAATAGACGGTTCCCGCGCGTGGCGCCCGGATGTCAGAATGCAGCAGAACGTCCTGTGCCGCCAGCAGCGAGGCGCGCGCCTGGGCGGCCTGTGCCTGGACACGCTCAATTTCCGGCGCGGAATAGCGGCTCTGCTGTGTCTGTTGCGCCAGGTTCAGTTCCGCCTGCGCCGCCTTCAGGCGGTTCTGGGCGGCCTCGGTTTCTCCAGTGGAGGCCGCGCCTTCCTGTTGCAAGCGGCGCGTTGCTTCCAGACTGCGCTCCGCGGTATCGAAATCCGCCCGCGCTTTTGCCAGGTGCGATTGGGCAGTCAGGATTTCCTCCTGCGTTCCCCCCAGGGTTACCGCCTGCAAGTCCGCGTCGGCAGAGCGCAACTGTGCTTCGGCCTGGGCGGCCTGGGCGCGGGATTCAAGATCGTCCAGCTGCAGCAATAGCTGGCCGGGCTGGACGGAGTCGCCTTCATGGACCAGAATGCGAGCCACCGTAGTCGGGGCCGGTGCATGGGCTTCAAAGTTATCCACCGGCCTGATTTTGCCGTTTGTCGAAATAGAACTGGTAAGGGTCTGCCGGCGCACACGGAACCCGCGCACGGGTATGTCCTTTCGCCCCATGGACATGAAGGCGGCCAGTAACGCCACAAAGACCACGGCTGCGCCCACGATCAGCCACGTGCGGCGCAGGCCCCGGGTTTCGGTTTCTCCATTGCTCATCAAACAACTAAGTATATCTGGTGGCTTCACGTCTCACCAGCAATCGGCACCATACGGAGAAACAGGCGCAAGCAGGCGGGACGCCAGCCAGTTTTCCAGGGAGAATCGCCGGTTTGCGGGCGGCCGCCAGCGGTAATGATCACCGCCGGCAAGTGACCTTCATCACTGCGGGGCGTGCGGCGGCAGTGGACACTGAAGCCGAGGTGGGTCATGCCTATCCTGATGCTGGCTCTCGTAGCGCTGGCGGTTTTCCTCGCCATGGGGATCCTGTTGTTTAGTGCCACCATTTCCGAACGGCGCGACCGCAAGAAGCGCCTGGCCGCCGCCGGCCCGAACCGCCCCCAGGAGGGGGAGGAGTCGAAGGCGAAGCCAGCGCACGCCTGACAGGGGGAAGATCATTCCCGAAAGTTGAGGCAGGGAGAAAAAGGGGATGATTCCTGATCAGGTCAGCTCCCGCGGCGGCAATCGATCACGCCTTGCGCAGATTCAGGCCTGCGGCCAGGGAGCAAACACACCCCACTCCCCCGAGTCCCGATGCGCTGTCCTGGTGCTGATCTAGTTAGAACACCTTAAGACACAGCCAAATCATGAGGGCCCATAGCGGCAAGCTGAAGGTGACCGCCCAGGCCGTTCCGCGAATCAACGATGCCCCCGGAATGTTGTTGGCATCGCTGTCGTCCCAATCGAAGCGTGTTGCCGCGTGGTTAGTCATAGCAGTTACCTTTGATGCTTGAAGATAACTCAGAGTTCCTGTCCGGAAGATCTGTTTTCGGGCAATTCGCATTACCACGGTGCCCTTGAAGGTTAAGGTTTCTCATGAAACGGTTTTTCGACGGGCGGATCGAAGCTCTCACGGCGCAAACCTTTTCTTCGGCAAATCCTTTTGCTTCAGCCGGGTAGCAAGAAATAACAATATTTCGACATTTTCGGTTGCCAGCCGAGCTGTTGGAATTCTACGTGCTTAAGGTGTTTGCCGAGGGCAGCATTCATGTTAAAGATTGTCACTGTTGATTCCCCCGATCAACGGAAGCTGGTAGTGCAAGGCAGACTGGTGGAGCCATGGGTTGGCGAACTGCAACGGACGTGGGAAGAAGGGCGGGCAACGTACGAGGGGCGCAAGCTCATGATCGACCTCAAAGACGTAACCGCGCTTAATCAGCACGCCGAGAACATCCTGATGGACATGATGAGACATGGAGCTCAGCTGGTCGCCGGCGCCATGTTTACCAGAAACGTTCTGCAGCATCTGGAACGCCGCCGCCGGGAAGAGCAGGTGCCGCAAGATCAACCCGCCCGCACCAGGCGCAAGGCATGACACTGCCGGTATTTCCGGCGCGGTAGCCGTCCCGCCCGTCTTTGCCTGTCTGGGTTCAATTCCATTTCCAGTTCGATTGACCTCACTACAAGCCCGGCGCAGCTTGTCTCTCCGATCCTGGTGGTTTCCAGTACGCCGCAGCACAGCAGTACAATCACCTTAGCTGGTCCCAGCTGCGAGGAAAGAGGGCTGATGACTGATCACCGAATTCCGCTTGGGGAAGGATTCGTGGGCCTCGATGGCCTGTGCGGGAGCATCCTCAGGGGGCTTCTGCTGGCCGGATTGCTTATCTCCTCAGCCGCGGCGGGCGCGCAAAACGCTGCCCGGCTCACCGTAGCGGTGGCCGCCAATCTGGAGTCGGCCATGAAGGATTTGCAGCAGGATTTTGAACGGCAGACGGCAGAACAGTTGACGGTGGTGTACGGCGCTTCCGGCAGCCTGGTGGTCCAGATTGAGAACGGCGCGCCGTTTGACGTCTTTTTGTCCGCAGACATGGAATATCCGCGCAAGCTGATAGCCGAACATTTGGCGGATGGCGACACGCTGTATCGCTATGCGGTAGGGCATCTGGTGCTGTGGGTGCCCAGCGTCGCGGGTCTGGACCTGCACAAACTTGGCATGGACAGCCTGCTATCGCCCCAGGTTACCAAGATTGCCATGGCCAACCCGAAACATGCTCCCTATGGGCAGGCGGCGCTAAGCGCTCTCCGGTACTTCAAACTTTATGGGAAGGTTGCCTCCAAGCTGGTGATGGGCGAAAACGTCAGCCAAACGGCGCAATTTGTGGAGTCGGGAAATGCGCAGATCGGGCTTCTGCCGCTTTCTCTCGCCTTTACCCCGGAGGGAAAGACGAAGGGTGTGTATTTTGAGGTGCCGGCGGAGGCTTACCCGGAAATGGATCAGGGGGCGGTAGTGCTGGCCAAAACGAATAACCGCCGGCTGGCGGAGAGGTTTCTGGCCTACCTCAAGCAGCCCGCAACCGCACTGCTCTTGAAGAAATACGGATTTTTGGAACCACCCAGTCTGGGGCAATGAACGGGAACGCCTTACTGCTGACAATCCGGCTGGCCGGTATCGTGGCCGCGGTATTGCTGATCGCCGGCCTGCCGATCGCGTACTGGATCGCGTTTTCGCGGCGGCGATGGAAATTTCTGGTGGAAGCCATCGTGGCCTTGCCGCTGGTGCTGCCGCCTACCGTGCTGGGTTTCTATCTGCTGGTGGCACTGGGTTCGCGCAGCCCGGTCGGACGCTGGTGGATGTCGCTTACCGGCCACACCTTGGCGTTCACTTTTGAGGGGCTGGTGATTGGCTCCATTATTTACAGCCTGCCCTTTGCCGTGCAGCCCTTTGCGGCCTCCTTCGCCGCCGTTGATCCCGCTTTGCTGGCAGCTTCGGCAACCCTGGGCGTGGGCCGCTGGAAGACGTTCTTCCGGGTGGTGCTGCCATTGTCTCTTCCGGGCGTGATCACCGGTCTGGCCTTGAGCTTCGCTCATACACTGGGTGAGTTTGGGGTGGTCCTGATGATCGGCGGCAATATCCCGTCGGTGACCAAAACCGTCTCCATCGACATATACGATTTGGTGCAGGCCGGAGAGTATGGTTCGGCGAACCGCGCCGCGCTTTTGCTACTGGCGATTTCGTTTGTCACGTTGTCGCTGATCTATGCGCTGAATCGCAGGGTCGGGGCGGTGTGGCCGTTTAAGTAGACGCATGCCGGAAACTCTTCCAAATGCGGGGAATTCGCCCAGCGACGCGAATGCGTTGTCGGTAGCCGTGTGCGGACTGCTGGGCAACCCCTTTGCGCTGGACGTCGCTTTCGTGGCGGAGCCGGGGATTACGATTCTGTTCGGACCCTCCGGGTCAGGGAAGACCACGTTGCTGAATTGCGTTGCCGGGCTGGCGGCGCCGGCGGCGGGCAGGATCTCGGCCGGGGAGCGGGTGCTTTTCGATTCCACGCGGCAAATCGATGTGCCGGTGGCGCGCCGCGGTATTGGCTACGTGTTTCAGGACCTGGCGCTGTTTCCTCACCTCAGCGTGGGGGCCAATGTCGAATACGGACTGGGGAGTCTGGCTGCGGCCGAACGCCGTTCCCGAAGCCAGAGCTTGCTCGAATCGTTCCATATTTCTCATTTGCGGGAGCGCAAACCCGGCGACATCTCCGGCGGGGAACGGCAGCGCGTGGCCCTGGCGCGCGCGCTGGTGACCGATCCGTGTGTCCTGTTGCTGGACGAACCGCTTTCCGGGCTCGATGCGCCCACCCGCTCGCACCTGCTGCGGGATTTACATGCCTGGAATGATGCCCGTCGCATTCCCGTGCTGTATGTGACCCACATGCGCGAGGAAGTTTTTGCGCTGGGTGAACGGGTGCTGGTGCTGCAAGCGGGCCGGTTGTTGGCGCACGGTTCGCCGTACGAAGTTCTGGAGAAACCGCGTCACGAAGCCATTGCCGAATTTGCCGGGATCGAGAACCGGTTCGACGGCACGGTCGTTGCGCTGCACGAAGCTCAGGGTACGCTGACCTGCCGCTTGACCGAGGCGGAAGAAGGCAGGATGGTGGAACTGGAGATTCCCCTGGCTCATCGGCATCCGGGAATGCCGGTGCGGGTGGCGATACGCGCGGGTGACATTATGCTCGCCACCATGCCGCCGCAGGGAATCAGCGCCCGCAACGTGCTTCCCGGGCGCCTGATCAGCCTTGGGCGAATGGATACCACGGTGATCGCGCAGGTGGATTGCGGCGTCCGCTTTGAAGTCCATCTCACCCCGGCCGCGGAGAAGGCGCTGGAATTGCGCCCCGGCAGGGAAGTGTGGCTGGTGATCAAGACCCATTCCTGCCACATTCTGAGAAGCGGTAGCTAGTAGTCAGTAGCTGGTAGTTAGTAGCCAGGGGAGCCGGGAGTTCGGTTTAATAAGAAGTGCGGGGGGATCACGGCTTCAGCCGTGTCGGCCGAAAGTTATTTTTTGTCAGCAGCCTATTAAGCCGTGCCCTCTGAAACACAACCGTCCTCCAGGAACGGCCCCTGTCCCCTAGCTGCTAATGACTAACTACCAACTGCTATTTGGTGGACTCCATGCGCAGGGCATTATTGAAGCGATTGAAATAGTTGAACAGTCCGACGGCCGCGGCCAGTTCGATGATTTCGCCCTCGTCGAAGAATTGGCGGAGCTGGTTCCACATCTCATCGTCCACGTTATGGGAATCGACGGTCATGCGCTCGGCGAAGGCCAGCGCAGCCTTCTCGGCGGGCGTGAAGTCGACGCGTTGCGCGAAATCAGCCAAGTGATCGATCTGTCCCTGCGACCATCCCAGCCGCCTTGCCAAGGCGGTATGCGAGGACAGTCAATACTCGCAGCCATTAAGCTGAGAAGTACGCACGATCACCAGCTCTTTCAGTTTGACGGGAACGGTGCCGGTGTTCATGACGGCGCGGAAATGCGCAATCATAGTGCGGAAGATCTCGGGCCGGTGCGCCACCGTACGAAACATATTGGGCACGTTGCCGCGTTCTTTGAGATAGGTCTCGAAAATTCCGGCGGTTTCCGCGTCGACCTGGTCTTTGCTCAGACGGGAGATACGGGGAGGATTACCGCTTTTGTCCATGATGGCCTCCGGCACGACAATTCATTTCCCGAGCACAGCGGAGACGGAGGAGAAACACGCAAGTAACCGGGCCCTGCCCCTGCGTCTCGCAGGGGAGCGGTTGCTGCCGGCATGGTGCCCAGAGGGCGTCGCTTGTCTCCTCCGTGTCCTCTGTGACGAAAAATCCGAATTCCTACGCCCCGAAAGAAGCAACGGCGGCGGCTTCGTCGTCCTTGATGTCGAAAACCGTGTACAGCTTCGTGATCTGAAGCAGGTCGTGGACCTTCTTCGTAAGATTGAGGAGCTTCAAATCGCCGGCCTGATTGCGGAGGCTGGTATAGGCGCTCACCAGTTCGCCGATGCCGGAACTATCGATATAGCTGACCTCGGCCAGGTTCAGAAGAATCTTCTTCTGTCCTTTACGTATCAGCTCACGAACCGTGTCGCGCAAAACCGCGCTACCTTCACCCAGCGTGATACGGCCGCTCAGGTCCACAATGGTCACGCCATCTACCTGACGCGAAGTAACTTTCATCATTCTGCTTTCTCCTTGGTGCCGGCGGCGGCGCCGCGGACACGTTTGATCAAAACCAGTTCCGTGCCCGGGTCAAGATTCCGAAACCGGACTTCATCCATATATGTGCGGATGAGAAAAATTCCCCGGCCCGACTGCTTCAACAGATTCTCCGGAGCCAGCGGATCGGGAACTCTGTCAACGTCAAAGCCCTTCCCCTGATCGCGTACCGTGATTTCCAGCATACCCGGCTTGCGTTCAAAGCTGATGCCAATGGTCTTTGCCGGATCATACGCATTGCCATGAAGCACGGCATTGATGGCGGCTTCCCGCACCGCCATGGCGATTTCCTGCAGCTCGTCCCCCTGAAAGCCGGCTGCGGAAGCAAACTTCTCCGCCGCCGTCTCCGCCTGGTTGACGCTCTCCAGGTTCGATCCGAGCGTATAACTGACCCTATCTCCGGTCATCGTGCGAATCGCAACCGTCCCTTCGCGGGCATATCGCTCTTTGTCGCTCTTCCTGCATCGAGGCGAAGCCCCAGGTCAGGTAGCGGTAGTTTGCAGCTTTCGCGGGAATAAAGTCAAACTGTAGAAGCGCAAGCCCACCAAAGGCGCAATTGGCTATTGGCCCGGCAACGAAAGGCTGACAGTTTACAGTTTGCAGCCAGACAAAGGCGGGCACGCCACGATGCAGTTGCAATCGCGGCTGGTTGAAAACTGTAAACTGGCTTGTGGCCGCAACAATTTGCGCTTTACGGTTCATGGTTGCCGGCTGGACTACAGGCAACGCTGGCTCAAAATCATTAGCGAATCGCTGGTTGGCTGCAAACTGTAAGCTGTAAACTGTAAACCGTTCGTTTCGGCCCGTGCTACATTGGTAGCGAAATTGGTAGCGAAATCAGCATGACCTCGCAATTTGCACTTACGGAACTTTTGGGCGCTCCGGTTTACGAATCCGCCGGGGGCAAGGCCGGACGTGTGCGCGAGGTGGCGCTGTGTCCGCAGGAGGACCCGGTGCGCGTAGCGGCCCTGATTGTGCGGACCGCGCAGGGGGACCGGCTTTTGCCCTGTGCCGCCATCGAGCGCACCGATTCCGGGGTCTATGCTTCCACCGCGCAATCGGAGTGGGCGATTTACGCCGGACACGAGGGCTTGCTGTTGCTCGGGCGCGACCTTCTCGATCAGCAGATCATCGACGTGCACGGCCGCAAGGTAGTGCGGGTGAACGACGTGGATCTATATGAAGACCACGCCAACTACCATGTCATCCTGAAAGTGGGCGCGGTGGATGTGGGCGCGCGCGGCGCGGCGCGGCGTCTGCTGAAGGGCATGGTGCCGGCCCAGGCCCTGCGCAAACTGCTGAACCGGATTCCCGAGAAAGCCATTCCCTGGGATTTCGTGGATTTGATCGAAACCGACCCGGCACGGCGCGTAAAACTCAAGATCGCGCACGAACGCCTGGCCAAACTGCACCCCGCCGATATTGCCGACATTGTCGAAGAACTGACCCCCGCCGAACGGGAAGCGGTATTCGAGACGCTGGACGAGGAAGTGGCCGCCAATGCCCTGGAGGAAGTCACGCCCAAGGTGCAGAAGGCGATTCTTCGCTCCCTGGATTCGGACCGTGCCGCCGATATCGTCGAGGAGATGGATCCCGATGCCGCCGCCGATCTGCTCGCCGATCTGCCCGCGGAACACTCGGAAGAGATCCTCGAGGAAATGGAACCCGAGGAACGCAAGGATGTCGAGGAGTTGCTCGAGTTCCGGGAGAATACCGCCGCCGGCCGCATGACGACCGACTACCTGGCTTTGGAACGCGATGCCAAGGTGGAGGATGCCATCGAGTTACTGAGGAATCACGAGGGCGGGATCGAGACGGTCAGTACGATTTATCTGCTGGCCGAGGAAAAATTGGTTGGAGCGGTGCCCCTGCCCAACCTGGTGCTGGCAGCGCCCGGTACGCCGCTGGCGGAACTGGTTTCCCAGCCGCTGATTTCCTCCCAGGTGGGAGTCAACGAAAAGGAAGTCGCCGAGATTTTCGATAAATATAACCTGCTCACGCTTCCGGTCGTCGATGATGAAGGACGCCTTACCGGCGTGATTACGGCGGATGACGTCATCAGTTTGTTGCGCGCCCGGCTGTAACCGGCAGTTCGAAGCGGCTCCCGTGTCGAAGAGGAGGAGAGATGGCCACAAGGCTGGCGGACCTGGGACAGGTGATCGAACGCCTCCGCCAAGCGGCGGCAGATCAGCGCGGCACCGGAAAGCCGGAGATCGACCCGGCGCCCGGGCGGGAAGGTACCGGCCAGCAGCCGAAAAGTGAAGCGCCGGAGAGGGAAGCGGACGAGGCGCAAAAGAAAATCGCGCCGCCTGCGAAACCGGCAAATATCGGCGGAATCATTCAACCGTATTGATTCGAAGTTGCGGCAAGATCGTATGTCCTTTCACCGCAGAGGGCACAGAGGACACAGAGGAAAGCAATGGAAACTCTTCATTTGTGTGCCGGGTTGGGCGGGGATTTTCATGGTGCGCCGGGTAAAATTGAGACTTGGGATGACCAGCTAACTCCCGCTCGTACGACTACTCTATTACCCGCTTGCTCAAATTCTAAATTCTTCTCTGTGCCCTCTGTGCCCTTTGTGCCCTCTGTGGTGAATTAAGTAATGGATCAGCGCTTAATTCTCGTCACGTTGCTTATCAAGCTGGGCGTCGCCGCCGCGGTGGCCAGTGCGCTGGTGCGTTCCAAGGTATTCAAGAACCATTTATTCCGGGAGAACCGGACGCTGGCGCAGAAGCTTTACTTCGTCCTCTTCGCTGGTTTTCCGTTTGCTCTGGGCGTACTGGTGCGCGGCAGCGTCCATAATTTTCTGGCCGCCGACCTGTCCTTTGAAGCCTCGGTGCTGATCGGGGTGATTGCCGGCCCGTTTGCCGGCAGTGCGGCCGGCGCGCTGATGTCGATTCCGTCGCTGCTGCACGGCGAGTTTCTGAATGCCCCGTTCAACGTTCTTGCCGGGTTGCTGGCCGGCTTTCTGAGCGATCTGGCCGGGGACCGTGAAGTGATATGGACGTTTACCCCTTTTGTCGATCTGAGCATATACCGCTGGATCCGGCGCCACGTCCAGCGGCCGCGCCTGGACTGGCAATCGGGTTTCTTTCTGGTCGTCATCCTGCTGAGCTTCATTCACATCGAGTTGGGACGCGCCTTTCCCCGCCACTTCTTTGCCCTGGACAGTTCGCAATGGGCGGTACAGCTAGCGATTTATGCCACCAACGTGATGTGCATTGCCATTCCGCTGAAGATCTTCAACAACGTGCGCATCGAGCGCAAGCTGGAGGAACAGGATCGGGCGTTGCTGCAGGCGCGCCTGACCGCACTGCAAAGCCAGATCAATCCGCACTTCCTGTTCAATACCCTGAATTCGATTTCTTCCTTGGTGCGGCGCGATCCCGACAGTGCCCGTGACCTGATCGTGAAGCTGGCGAGCATCCTGCGACGGCTGTTGGCCAAGACCGATGCGTATGTCCCCCTGCGCGATGAGGTGGAGTTCATCGACGACTATCTCGACATTGAAGTCGTACGCTTTGGGCGGGACAAGTTGAAAGTGGTCAAGGAACTGGATCCGGCTTCGCTGGAGGTGCTGGTTCCCTGCATGGTTCTGCAACCGCTGGTGGAGAATTCGGTCAAACACGGCCTTTCCCCGAAAGTTGGAGGGGGCAGTATTTACCTGCGCAGCCGGGTTCAGGACGGTCAGCTGACGATCGAGGTGGAAGACGACGGCGTGGGCATGGGCGCGGTCAATCTTCTGGAGCCACCCACTGGCATTGGCGGCACCGGCATCGGTATGGCCAACGTGTTCGAACGATTGAAGGTCCTGTATGGCGCGGCTGCTTCCGTTCAAATCGATAGCCGCTCGGGCGAAGGGACGCTGGTGCAGTTGCGCATTCCAGTGGTGCAATCAGTGAACAGTAATAAGTGAAAAGTAATAAGAAATAAGCCAACAGGCGGGAGCTGTGCGCTGGGAACGCGGGCTGCCAGCCCGCCCAGGAATTTAGCGGGCTGGCAGCCCGCGTTCCCAGGAGCGTCTTACGTTGCCAGCAGGGCCACGCCCGCGGCGACGCAGACGGCGGCGGCCCAGCGCCGGTGATCGACGCGCTCGTGTAAGAAGATGCGTGCCGCCACGGCGTTGCTAACAAAGGTGAGGGAGCCACATGCCGGTCCCACAATGCTCACATCCGCCCAGGAGAGCGCAGCCAGCAGGCTGAAGAAGGCCAGGGACATAAACAGGATACCCAGCATCAGGGTCCCGCTGGTCAGAACCCGGAAAATCACATGCGGGATGCCGGCCCGCCGGCGCAACTCATGGAGATCGCCAATCTGCTTCATGGCGCGGCTGATGAGAATGTCGCCCGCCGTGGATTCCAGCGCCAGCACAACGATCGTGATCCAGGTCTTCAGCACTACGGTCTGCCTCCGGCGGCCAAACTTTTTTCCTCCGGCTCCGCCAGACGATGGTGCTTCTCGGTCAACGCCGGTCCCGTGGCCACAAAGCCCACACCGACGGTGATCAACATGATCCCCAGCCAGCGTTTCAGGGTGACGTCCTCATGAAGAAATACTTTCGATAATCCAGCTATCACTATGTAACCAAATGCAGTAGCTGGTAACACATAGGTGAGGTCAGCCCAGGATAGGGCGGTGAGGTAGGTGGCCATGAAGCCCAGCAGGAGGACAATTCCGCCCGCCACCCAGGGATTCGCCAGGGCGGCAAAGATGTGCGTCCAATGTTGCCAGGTAATGCCGCCGACGCTCTTCATGCCGCGGGACAGAGAGACATCGCCGCAGGCGCCCAGCAAAGTGACGCAGGCCAGGACGAGATATTTTCGCGGGGTCACAACCTGATGTCTCTCGACTCAGACATTGACCACTTCAGCTTTCGCTTCCTGCTCCGCCTGCGAAGTGGGCGTGGCGGCTGGCAGTGGCGCCGGTGTTGGATGCTGCTGCTTCTGTTCCACGTACCGCTTGCGTTGCTTGCGCAAGGCCAGAAAGCTCCGGGCTTCCTTGTACAGCCGCTTCCGGTCAACGGAATTGAAAATGGCTTTGCGGACGATGCGGAAAATGGCCTTGGGACGGAAATAGTATTCGTCGTAAAACTGGTGTACGGCTTCCAGAATCTCGTCCGCCGGGAGGTCGGGATACTGAATGTGCGCCAACTGGTGGCCCTGATCGTCCACCATGCTGCCGGGAACCAGAAATCCGTTCTGCACAACCAGGTCGTACAGCTCCGTGCCCGGATAGGCGTGTGCCACCGAAACCTGAATGGTTTCGCAATCGAGTTCCTTGGCAAAATCGATAGTCCGGCGGATGCTTTCGCGGGTTTCTCCGGGCAGGCCCAGGATGAAGTCGCCGTGGATGAGCAGACCGAGATCGTGGCAATCCTTGGTGAACTGCCGCGCGCGTTCGACGGTGGCGCCCTTCTTGATGTTCTTCAAAACCTGCGGATCTCCCGACTCATAGCCGACGATCAGCAGCCGGCAGCCGGCTTCTTTCATGGCCTTCAGCGTCTCATAGTCGGTGGTTACGCGCGAGGTGCAGGACCAGGTCAGCTTCAGCGGCTTCAGCTTTTCGCATAGCTCAATGGTCCGCGCCTTCTGGATATTGAAGGTGTCATCGTCGAAGAAGAATTCTTTTACGTCGGGCCAGTACTGCTTGGCCTTGGCCAGTTCCCGCACCACGCTGTCGGTGGAGCGCTTGCGCCAGGCGTGTCCCACCAGGGTCTGCGGCCACAGACAGAACGTACACTGCGCCGGGCAGCCGCGCGTGGTGTACAGCGCGACGAAAGGATACAGCAGAAACGGCACGTTGTACCGGTGGATGTCCATATCGCGCCGGTAAACGTCGGTGACGTCAGGCAGGGAATCCATCTCTTCGGCGGAAAGCAGCGGGCGGTCCGGGTTGTGGACCACCTTGCCGTCCTGGAGATAAGAGACGCCCAGAATTTCGGAGAGCGGCTTGCCCTGAGCGAACTCGACGGCGGCAAACTCGAATTCCCGCCGCACGATAAAATCCACCGCCGGGGCGTCCCGCAACGAGCGTTCGGGCAATACGCTGACGTGCGGGCCGACAAAAGCGATCTTAAGCCGGGGATTGGACTGCTTCATGGCCGCCGCCAGGCGCACGTCGCCCGGGAATCCCGGCGTGCTGGTAAACAGCACCACAAATTCGTAATCGCGGACCAGTTTGATGACGTCCTCGGCCGTAACGTGATGGGGAGGCGCGTCCAGCAGGCGGGCGCCTTCCAACATCCCCGTCGGATAGGCCAGCCAAACCGGATACCAATACGATTCGATCTCGCGCGTCGCCGGCCATCGCGAACCGGCTCCGCCATCGAAATTTTCAAAGGACGGAGGATTCAAAAATAGTGTTTTCAGTACGCTCATTTCCACTATTTATACTAGCATTCAGCTACCCCGGAGAGAAGATCAAAGCAGGTTCCCAAGTTGCCCAGCCCGTCCGTAATCCCTGTTTAATGCGTGGGTTAGGCCGTTCAGGCTAATTTAGGTGCCGCTGAATGTTGGGGGCTAAGGTGTTATTTTTGCGGGGTTGAAAGGCTAACAGTTCACAGTTTACAGTTTGCAGCCAGATGGGCCTGCCTATGGCACTTTCAGTTCTTTGCCCCTCGCTGCGTTCCTCGGCGTCAATCTGCGGCGATTCGGGGTTTTGTTTGGCTGCAAACTGTGAACTGTAAACTGCAAGCCTGTTCGGCCCTCGCGACTCGCAACTTGAAACTGGTTTTACTGCATTGCCCATCCTTCCAGCCCCCCGATGTTACGCAGCAACTGCAGTCGTGCCCGGTCCAGTTCGAATTGGGCATCGAAGAGGGCGCTTTGTTTATCGTCAGCCTGGATGTGCGCGTTCACTTCGTCCTTGATGGTGGCATTGCCGGCCTGAATCCGCGGTTCCACGGCTTCGCTTTCGGCCTGCGCCAACTCAAATTCGAGCTGGGCCACGTCGCGGGCGGCTGAAAGTTGATCGATGGTCCGCTGCAGCCGCAGCGTTTCATTGGACAGTTGCTCCCGCAGAGCCGTTGCCTGTTTTTGCGCCTTCATAGCATCAGCGTCGGCAGCGGCGGCGTGACTCCGCTGGGCGGAATTCAAGAAGGGAACACGAATGGCCAATCCGAGAGTTGCGTTGTTGCGCGAGAACTGGCCTTGCGGAAACAGCTGGTCCAGGCCGTTGTATTTCGTAAACAAGCCATAGTCTCCGACCAGATCGATCGTGGGATCGAGCTGCCGATGTTCGGCCCCGGCGCGCAAAGCCGCCGACTTCGCCCGTTCATCGGCGGCCTTGATGGCGGCATTGTTGGCGAGGGCGCGGGCGGCAAGATCGTCTTGTTGATGGACCTCCGGACGAGGGGGAACTGAAGCGATATCCGTAACCAGCCCGTGGGCGTCAAGCCCGGTCAACTGGGCAAGACGCTGGCGCAGCAGATCCACGTCGCCCTGGACTTGCGCCAGCCGCATGCGCACGCGGGCGGAATTCAGACTGGCTTTTGTGAGATCCATTTTGCTGTCCACCCCGGCCTGGAGCCGTTCGCGGCTGATGGACTCCAGCCGGCCGGATTCTTCCGTTTCGCGCTGCAGCGCCGCCAGCTTGGCGTTGGCCTGATCGAGTTGGATATAGGTCAGCGCCGTTTCCAGCAGGGTCGCCTGACGCTGGTCGTCAAACAACGTGGAGGCGGCATCCCAGTCCGTGCGCGCCGCCCGCAGAAAATTGTTCTGCCCGAAATTCAGCAGATAAGATCGCGCGGAAATGTTGAATACCGAAGGCGCAGACCCTTCAATGCTCATGGGATAGCCCCAGACGTTGGCCAGTCCCGATCCGAACGTCAGTTGAGGGATAAAGGCATTACGGGTCTCCAGGTAGGTCTGGTGGGCGTGTATCTGGTCGGCCTGCGCGATCCCCATGCCGGTGCTGTGCTTGAGCGCCAAATCCAGCGCGTCCCGGAAAGAAACCTTCTGCGCCTGCGCCCCGGGCGCCAGCAGCAGGCATATGACCGCCAGGAGTATTCGCCGGGAAATTCTCATTGCTTTTACCTTTCGGCAACTTGGACTAGAGTTAGTTGTAATCGGTATTGTGATTCGGCTCAAGAGGAGTTCTTTGGCCGTCGGCTTTCGGCCCTCGGCCTTCGGCCAGAACTTGAAACTCTGAAACCTTGAAACCTTGCCTTTATGAATCCCGCTGACCAGATTCGCCGCCTGCACGATTCCGGCTTTACGCTGGAGAACTTCGAGCGTTATCCGCGCCACCTTGCCGCGATTCGTGACAACTGCATTGCGCTGCTGGAAGCGACTCCCACCGGCCTGAAGATGACCGGTGTACCGGGCTGGCATATGGGCGAGCTGATGGGCGTGCTGGTGGAAAAGGGAGGCCGGAAGGTATTTCAAGCCAAGACCGAGATCGTGGAAGCGACGGCGGAACGGCTGGAAGCGCTGGAGCGCTTCCGCGCCGCCATCGAGGAAATCCTGATGCCGGCGGCGTAGCGCCACCGCCTGCGGGCTCTATCTGAAGTGGCCGAAATTCCACTTCGGCCGTTGTCACTTTTTGGGTATGATTCGTCCCATGTTTACGACGCAGTTTCGTTTGCTTGCCGGACCGGCCTTTGTTTTGCCGCAGGGGTCGTTCCCGCCAGGTTCAGGGAATTTGCCGAATCCCGCAATGGAGGCGAGGCGCCGTTTTCGCGCCAAGGAGGCCGGATGGATCATCGGCATTTTCCTTGGCCTCATCGTTCTGTTTGTCGTTGGCCTTTTCGTCCTGCTCAGCAGCTCCGAGGTGTTTCAACGCGCCGTCCAGCAAGCGCAATCGAACCCGGCCGTAGTCGAACGGCTTGGTCAGCCGATACGGCGAGGACTCCTGTTCTCTGGAAACATAAAAATCTCAGGGTCGTCGGGACATGCCGACTTCGCCATACCGCTTTCCGGGCCAAAGGGAAAAGGGACGCTGTATGGGGTGGCTACCAGGAGCGCCGGCGCCTGGAAGTTCGAGACGCTGCAGTTTGCCATCGAAGGGGAATCACAGCGAATCAATTTGCTGGAGGACAATAGCCAGCCACCGCCTCCACCTCCAGAGCCTTAAGTGCTCGGGAATTCTGCCCACAAGAGCCTTGCGGAGGGGCGATTCGCTGGGGTTTTATGGTACTAGACATAATATCTGTTATCGGACGCTGCGTTATTCTCGTCCTGTGCGGCTGTTCCTGAGCGTCGGAAACCGAAGACCTTGCGACTAGACACAATTCTCTGCGACTGGCGTCCAGAATCCAAAGAGGCTTTCGGGAATTCCTGTGGTACGCTTTCAGGCGATGAAGATAGACTCTGCCGTTGCGCTGCTGGGCTTAGCGCTGTTCCCGCTTGTCGCCGTCGCGGCAGAGGTCTACGACTTTAAGGTGGTCGGGGGCAAGGAGATCATGTGTATGCACACCGGCCTCACCAGTGACCTTCATGATTGTGGGGTGAAGTCGGATTGGTACACGTACGTCTTTGTTGGCTCTATCGCTTCCATCACACCGCTAAAGGAGGGGGATGGGGGGGAGTTTCAGTTGCAGATCACGCCCGTGGAGGTCTTTCACGGCCAGCCTCCGACCCCGCTGATCGTTAAAACATCACGGGGCCTTTGCTTTCCCGAACTGGTGATCGGGGACCACTGGCTGTTCTTTCTTCGTAAAGAGAAGGAGGAACCGATCGTACTCGACTACTACGGGAACGACAGCCGCCCGGTTGCGGATGCCGGGCAAGAAATCGAAACTCTTCGTCGCCTAAAAGCTATTGGCCATGCCGGCATTTTGCGCGGACAGGTTCTTGCGGGACCATGGTACGCCAAAAAACCGGTCGCCAAAACGCAAGTCATTGCACGGAGGACCTCCGACCATCGACAGTTTCTAGCCACGACCAGTGAGGATGGGCACTATGAATTTAACCCCCTTCCTCCCGGCGATTACGACTTGATTGCAAGAGAAAGCGGATTAAAGCGCCTCATCGAGGGGCCATCATTAACTCCCGGCAGTTGCTGGGACTTGACGGTGGCCATCCCCCCGAAAGGCCAAATCAGCGGCCATGTGCGACATCGGGACGGTGCCCCATTCGCGCATGCAACCGTACTCATCATCAACTTGGATACGACATCCTGGAGTGCGAGTGAGACCGACGAGAGCGGCCATTTTGACCGATCTGAGTTGGAGCCAGGACATTATGTGATCGGAATGTTTGACTTTAGGCCTGACCTCTTGGGAAGACACTTCGATGATTCGCCTCCACCCGCTGTATCCCTGTATTACCCGGGAGTGAAGAAGCGCGCCGATGCAAAGGTGATTACAGTTACAGATGATGGGAAGCGAAATTACGCCAGTTTCGTCGTTCCCTAGGCCCTCGGAACTCATCGAGGAAGAAATGTTATTATGGCCGCAGTTGGTCGTGATAGACGACTCGAACAATTCTCCCATTGTGCTCGACATCCCAGATGGAGACATCCCTGCACCGACGGAACAGCCGGCCCTTCCCTGTCTCGATCCGTTGAATAATCTTCTTAATTGTCGAGACTGTGAGGACGATGCCATACCTTTCCAAAGCACGCTGACGCGCATGGAGGAACAGCCATCGTTTTCGTTTATTCAACGACATCTCTGCTCCTGGCCGCTCGATATGCCTCGGCGGCAACTTTATACGAGTACGCCGCTGACAACGGGCCATCAATCACCTTGGATCAGGGCAAGTTGGTCTTCTCCGATCCCGGCATCGAAAAGGAATTCAAACGGCAACTAGACGCGAACAGAGCGCTCTACGATTCTTTCAGGGCTCAGGAGCGTGAACTGGCCAAGCGCCAGCAGGAGGCAGGTCGTAAGCACTAGATTGGATACTACTCCTCCATCGTCGGCAGCTTTGCGTTGTCCAGCGTATTGTCCACCAAATGAATGGACTGCAAGTCCCCTAGTCCAGTCGAGAGAAACGTTTGTGTTCCCGGCAACGCATGGCAGGCGCGTACGACCGCTCCCGGGCTCTTGGTGAGCCGCAATACCGGCGAG
>Ga0326728_10009798_pt1 | contig 22818 bp, 17 predicted proteins | sample MB3enrmetagenome_FD_207602 | JGI IMG/M metagenome (GOLD analysis project Ga0326728, IMG submission 207602) | Lab enriched peat soil microbial communities from McLean, Ithaca, NY, United States - MB31MN | ecosystem: Environmental > Terrestrial > Soil > Wetlands > Peat | place: USA: New York... | reverse complement strand
AAGCGATGAATGGCCACATTCTGGCCCAGACGGAGCTGATCGGAACCTATAAGCGATGAATGCATTACAACCATGGTGAAGATCGGAGCACATCGGTGCGACCAAATCCGACAGCCCCACATTTGCAGCTGTCTTAATTGCTTAAGGCAGACCGCAGAAAGCATCTTGATTGAATTCGCCTTCATCATCGGACGTAGGGGAAAGAATTCATTCGACGGCCGTTACAGGAGCGTCCGCTGCAGGATGCGAAGGCCCGGCTCAGGGTATACACCGAGCCACACCAGCAGAATCATAAGCGCCGCGACCGCGAGCCGGCCCGCTGAATGCGCATGTCGCCCGCCGTTTGACCCCTATTTCTATGAGTTCCCAACACCGATTTGATGTACGTCCCAAGTTTGTGCTACGTTGTTGTAGCCGCAAAGTTGTTTCCCCCCAACAAACCCGGAGGCATTGCCATGAAACCTAAGCTGATTCGCAAAGGTAAGGAGTTCCCAGATGAAACTCGGTCGTTCAAGGCTAAAAAGGGCAAAATTGAAGTATTCTATCTTGGTGATTTAACGGTTGGTCGCGAGGAGTTTGAACCCGGCTGGCGGTGGTCTCAGCACGTAAAGCCCATTGCTAAAACTCCGTCTTGTCAGGTCACACATACCGGATACATCCTGGAAGGGCGAATGGTTGTCAAAATGGACGACGGAACTGAAACAGAGTATGTTCCCGACGATTTCTTCTGTATGCCAGCGGGACACGATGCCTGGACCGTTGGCGACAAACGTTGCGTAATCCTGGATTTTACGGGTGTTGCGCTGTACGCCAAAAAGACCGCAAATTAGGAGAGACTGTCCTTAGCCAAAACCTCGTACGCGCGTAACCGGTTGATTCTTCAGGCAAATGGCAGCACAGTGACTTTTCCGCCGAAAAGCGGGAATGGCTGATCGCTTCGAATCAACCTTATCCCATTGATGCCGTGGCACGCGAGGCAATTGTAAACGTGCACTTCGATCCATTTCGGAAACCAGGTTCCTTCACATCGCACTGTTGTCATCAGTAAAATCACTCTCATTACAAATCCCCCATCGACACGTGGCACTTTGCGCAAGTAGCCTTTTTATCGCTCGCCAACAATGTTGGGCCTGATGAGGCCGAATGGGAATTGTGGCATGTAACGCAATTGAGTTCGGCCTTATCCTTTGTTGCAGCGACCCAAACGGGGTGTCCCGCAGTCGGGTGTCCAAGTATCCCATTGTTAAGATTGAGTATCATAAGTTTCTCAAATGTCTTTGGCGGCACAGTGACTTTTCCGCCGAAAAGCGGGAATGGCTGATCGCTTCGAATCAACCCTATTCCATTAGTGCCGTGGCAGGCGAGGCAAAGGTCTGTCACAGGCGCGTACAGATCCGCGGAATAATCGGAAGCATGAGCGTCGTGGCAGAATGAGCATGATACGTTGACCGGCTCATGAACATACTTGCCTGAGAGTTCAAAGAGCTTCAGCTTTTCAAACGTCCTCGGAGGCAAGCTCACAAGACCGTTAAAAAGAGGGGCTGGCTGGCTGCTTTGAACTATCTTCTCCGAATTCGGGCCATGGCAGTCCATACAGAGGTCGTGTATAGAGACTCGCAATTCCTTCGGAAACCGCGAGGCATGCGCATCGTGACATATAAGGCAGGATTTCCTTGCGGGCTCATGAACATATTTTGAGGACAGCTTCAGATACTGCAGGTCCGAACCGTCAGACGTCAGGAGAAGCGCATCTCCCTGGGTAGTCTGCTTCGGTGGTTCGTCGTGACAACTCACGCAAAGCTCTTGCGTGGGCTTTTTCAAATCGTATTCCTGGTTGGCCGCATGGGGATCGTGGCATTCCATGCACGACCGGTTGCTCTGCGACAAGAGCTTGTGCCGGCTTCCTGCGCCTGCCATCTCCGCCTTGAAATTGGCGTGGCAATTATAGCACAACGAGTCTACGTTCGCCGCGGTCAATCCAACTTGGCGGTTCACTGCCGCGGGGTGGCAAGCCGAACACAAGCGTGCGGCGTAAGGACCGTGGGAAAATTTGAGTAAGAGCTTTGGTGCATCCGAAGAATGCGGGTCGTGACATCCAGTACACTGGGATTTTCCAAGCGGCTGATTGTCATGTGCCGGCGAAAGATCCTTTCCCGAAGAAGCATGGCATTTCAGGCATAATGCAGGCTCACTTGCTTTCAGGTAATATTCCGGCGGTTGCTTCTTATTGGCTGGAGAGAGCTTGTCGCAATCCAGGTGACAAGCGATACAGCCCTTTTCCATCGCCGGCTCTATGAATTTTTTCATCGGCTCAATACTTTTCGGATCCTGGTATTTGTAGCAGCCGGCCTTGATGACCGCCTCCTGCAGCGGGCTTGCTTGCGCCGATTCGAAACACGCCAGGATGATCAGGATGCGTGCGGATTGCCTGATTAAACTGCAGAAGCCATGAACACTCATTTTCATAGTTTACATCCGCATATTTGACGAAATTGAAGTCTACTGCTTCCCGGGTTTGGCCGACTGGCGGTCGTATTTCTGAGCGGCGTGGCAACCCGGCGCGCAGCTGCCTCCGTTTTCAGTCGCCTCAAATTTTACCGGGAGTTTCCAATTTCCAAACGGCACGGTTTCCGCGACGTGTTCAGGGTTTGCGCTTGCGTGAACCTCGTGACACGAGCTGCAGGTTCTCCCATGAGATGCCTTGTTGACGTGAACGAAATGAAGATTGCGATCCCCGTCACGGAATTTGGTGGCGCTTGTCGTGCGTTCTTCCGTGGTCAGCGCCGCATCGTGGCAGCGGAAACACAGATCGTAATTTGAAATGAAAAAGGGAGCGTAAAAGCCCTCCGGGTATTGGCTTGTCAACAGCCGGAAATAAGGGGAGCCGTGCGGGTTGTGGCATGCGGAACAGTCCCGGTTTTGGATCGGGCCGTGAGGATACGGATTCGTTGCCAGCAGTTGCTTCATGCCGGGGAATTCCTGTTTCTCATCCTTGACCGTCTTGTCGTGGCACTTCAAACAGATATCGAGTCCGTCAGCCAAGATCAGGCTGCTCTTCTGCGCTGCGTGCGGGTTGTGACAGTTCATACAGGCAGGCTCTTCCGTGACCGGGGAATGCTTGACCGCCGCTGTTTGCAGATCTTTGGCGATATTCTCGTGGCACTCGCCACAAAGTCCAGGGACTGCAGACGTCAGCATGTATCGTTGCTCGGACATATGAGGAGAATGGCAATCGGTGCACTCAGTTACAGCGGCCTTGTGCCGGAATTTCGCATTCATGAACCGTGCGCTCATACCCGGGTGACATTCCAGACACATCTGTTTGCCTGGGATACGCAGCATTCCGGGAACATTTCCGCCATGCGGATCGTGGCAGGTAATACAAGCTCCGGCGGCGAAAGGTCCATGGACGAAACTACCTTTGAATTGATCCTTTTTGTGGCACTTAAAGCAAAGCGGTTCGGGTGTATCCACAAGCCGCGTAAGCCCTCCTTCGGCCGGCACCTCATGGCAGAACTCACACAGATCCTCTTTCGCCAGTAGACAGTTCGCGTTTGACGATACCACCCGTCGATGGCAATCGGAGCATTCCTTCCCGCCTAGCGGATCATGCGGCTTGGCCGTCTGAATCGGGTTTGCGGCAGACGTCTGCTCCTGGGCGGGAAGGGACTCGCTTACGCCAAAGAACGCGATCAGTGTAAGAAATAGGATTAGTGCGCCGGCAATCCAAACAGCGGTGTCTTTGTCGCAGCCGGAACTGTGCATCATCCTTGCCTTGAATTTCAGAAACGAGAAGTTTTGCATAATAAAAGGGATTGGCTCAAATGCCGCTCATATTGTGAATGAATCGAATAAAACCGTCGCGCAATTCTGTATTGGTATTCGTACCTCGCATTTTTCGTCCGTGCGGGCGCGAAGCGAGCCTATTGTGCCTTGAGTTGCACCGGATTGATACAGTCATAGACATACTCCCCGTGGCATCCTGTAACGCAGCTGCCTCCGGTATTGCTTTTCTTAAACTGGAACGAAAACTCCCACTCCCCCAACTGCATCTTATCGCGGATCAGCTTGGGCTGGTTGCCGGCATGATCGCCGTGGCAGGCCCGGCATGTCTGCCCATCCTTCTCCTTGTTTACATGAAGGTAATGCAAATTGAGCCGGCCGTTACGAAAATCCGTATCCGTAGTTGTGTAGCGATCGCGCGTGATTTTTTCCGAATGGCAAGAAAAGCAGAAGGCGCACTTGGCGCGGTCATACGCCGAGGAAGTGTCGGACGGATAATCGGCGAAAAGCAGCTTGCTGTAGCTTGAGTCGTGGGGCACGTGGCAGGAGAGGCAACTCTTGTCCGCCACAGGGCGATGCTTGAACTTTGCCGTCTCAACCAAGTTCTGCAACTTGTCATGGCAGGTGAAACACAAATCCGTCGCCGGTTTGCGGAGCAATCGACCAAACCTGTTGTCATGCGCTCTGTGGCACTCGGCGCAGGCCAATTCTTTTGTCATTGCGTCGTGCTTGAACTCGCTCGATTCCATGTTTTCCTTTATCTCCTTGTGGCATCCGTCCAGGCACAGCTCAACGGGGGACCGCGTCAGCAGCGACGGATAGTTGGAATCATGGGCTCTGTGGCACTTGGTGCAATCTTCGGATGCCAGATGCGTCTTCTGTTCCTTTCCCGCCACAATGATCGGGCTCATCTTCTCGTGGCACTGCTGGAGACACAGGTCGGATCCCGAGGCGTCGAGCAGATTCTTGGCCTTGCTTTCATGCGCTCGGTGACAGGACAGGCATTTACCCTCGGCAACAGGCTTATGTGCGTATTTCCTGGTCAGCACCGGCTTGTGGCATTCATCACACATTTTGACCTGAGGGCTCTTTCGTACCTGGGAAGGTTCTTCCGATCCGTGCGGATCGTGGCACCCCAGGCACTTTCCCTTCGCAACCGGGTCGTGCAGCATGTATCCCTTGGAATCCACGCGCTGATGACATAGCAGGCACAGCTTGACTTCTGTTTCCAAAAGTTTGAATTTGTGGTCGGTTCCGGGAAGCGGTGCGTGGCACACCATGCATTGCCCTATTTCCAGCGGGCCATGAAGATACTTGTGCCTGATGATTGGTGCATGGCACTGGCCTGAAACGCAACTCCTGGAGGGATCGGAATGCTTCTTTTCCTGGGAGAACACATTCCCTGAAGGATTCAGGATCGCAAAAAACAGGAGAAAGACTGTTCCGACCGGAAGTGTGAATCCGCTCATCCTGTAACCCGGGGCTATAGCTCGTCGGTTCCGGGAATTCCGATCATTGCTTTGAAACACGGGAGCCTGCTCCTCACTTTTCTTTGTGCACCATAAAATCGAACAGGGGAGGGTTCTCTTCCTTCAGCGCCAGGATGATGTGGCACAGCCGGCAATCTGTCCGAATTGCTTTCCCCTCGGCCGTTACGTGATTGTTGTCGTGGCAGCGCAGGCAACCCGGGCTGGTGGTAGTATGACCGATATGGTTGACGTACGTTCCCCAGGTAATGTTCATCCGCGGCCAGACGTTTCGGCTATAAATCTCCTGCACCTGCTCCGCAGCCTTCTCCAGTAACGCCGGATTAGCCTTTTCCTCCGGGCGAGCGCTGTACCACGCCAAAAGTGCTCGCCCGACTTCTTTGCGTTGGATTGCCGTCTCATCGAACCGCCGCGCCAGTACCTCTCCGGAAACTTTCTTTAAGTACGGGACCTTCTGCAGTTCCGGCCATAGGCTCAACATGCCATCCAGTTCCTCGTCGGCAGTGCGGTAGACGTGGGTTGGGCGGTTATGGCAATCGACGCATTCCATCGTCCTTTTGGGAGCGGCTGCAATCTCCTTGTCCGAAATTTTGCTTTCGGTGAAGCGGTACTCGGCCGGCCGTTCAGACTCACTCTCGAGACGCACCCATGGAATATCTTCGCGCTCACTCTTTTCGGACATGAATATCACGCGATTCCCTTTGCTCACATGCCAGTGAATGCCTCCCTTCCTAGCCCCGACCTCCACCGGCCCCCCGATTTTCAGCAGCAGCGCCGTGTAACGTTTGGTGTTATTGCGATCAGGATCATAGTGGGCCGTGATCTTCAGGTTATTTCCCTCGAACTTTTCGGGCCAGTGGCACTGCTCACACGTTTCGCGAGATGGTCGCAAATTCTCGATTGGAGTCGGGATCGGCCGGCTGTAAGTTCCGGCGAGCACTGCATAGACCTGGCGCAGCCCGGATATCTTGGAGCGCACGAACCAGGATGCGCCGGGGCCGATGTGACAGTCGACGCACTCGACGCGTGCGTGCGGCGACCGTTGGTACACTACGTACTCCGGTTCCATCACCTTGTGGCAGAGAAGCCCACAGAAACTGGTTGAGTCCATATATTCGAATCCGGCCGTTACGATGACCAGCGTGAGCACCACGTTAGCAATACTGAACAGGATGAAGAAAATTATCCGGTTACGAACATCCTGTTCTCCCGAGAGCCGCCGCAGTATTTCTCCAAGAGATTTATCCCTAAGACTCGGGTCCTTGAGGCACGCCCTTATGAACGCGAGATAAATGCCTATCGGAATGAGGGCAAGGCCGCAGAAAAAAGAGGAAGGAACAAGCAGCAGGAAGATAATTCCGGCATAGGCGCCTTGAGAACGCGTAAATATAGTTGCACCGGTGTAGCTGATAGCCGATATGGTCCCGAAGGTGACCATGTAACCACCCAATTTAGCGATGGGGTGGCAAGTGATGATCCCGACAAGCAGCCGGTACAAACGCCACATGCAGTTCTCCCGTTAAATCAACTCGCGGACTATATGCCTCCTTGCAATGCGGCAGCAAGCTGGTAGAACCGTCTCAGGTGCGATCATTTAGCCTTCTGTATAATTCCTTCTTATTCAGCATGCCTGGAAGGGTCACAAATTTCAGTCTTTCCATAATTGTGCACTTTCAGGGGATTCGCATCCCATTCATTTATGCGGCGCGACAACCGCAGGGCGCTGCTGAGAGCGCTGCCATTGCTTCCAGCGCTCTCGGTCAAATCCAAAATCTTCGCCTGTAAGTCGCTTGAGCGCCCACGACGCCTCAAGGCGGACAATTTCGCGCCTGTCCTCTAGAGCAGTAACAAGCAATCCCACCGAACCGAGGTCCCCCATTTTCCCAAGGACTCGTACCGCTGCCACCCGGACATCCTGGTCCGGATCCTCCAAAGCGGCGCCGACAGGACCAAGGACGCGTGCATCTTCAGTCTGACCCAATGTCTGAATCAACATCTGCCGGATGCTAGGTTCCTTATCTTTTAAAGCAGCAATGAGGGGGGCCACGATTCGCGGGTCGCTGAACTGAGCCAATGCCTGGATTGCGCCGGTCCGGATAGAGGGCGCCGGATTCCTCAAGGCGGCCTCGAGGAGATCGACAACCTGCGGATCTTTGATGCTCTTCAGTGTCCGGAGTGCGCTGCCCCGGACGCGAGCGTTATCGTCATTCAAAGCCGAAATCAGAGGAACTAGAATTTGCGGATCATTAATTTGCCCAAAAGCCAGGACAACGGCTTCGCGAATATCGGGGTCGGGCGCTTGCTGACTGGCAATCAAGGGTTCAATAGCTCGCCGATCTTTGATCTGCCCCAGCGCCTGAATCACTATCTTCCGTATATCGGGATTATTACCTTTGAATATTACAAGGAGCGGCTCCACGGCTCTCCGGTCCTCGATCTGACCTAAAGCTTGTATTGCGCCTTCCTGCCGGCGCCCTCCATCATCTTTGAGCGCAGTGATCAGGAGATCGATGACGTGCCGATCTTTGACAGTCCCCAGCGCCAGAATCGTACTATCACGAATTTGGGCATTCTCATCATCCAGGATCGGTATGAGGGCCTCTGCGAGGCGTGGATCTTTGACAGGAGCTAATGCTTGAACGAGGGTCTTTCTCAAGCCGTCATCCCCATTTTTCAATACGGCAACGAGGGGCTCCACCGCAGGTTCCCCAATCCCGGCAAGCGTTTCGGCAGCTTCTATGGCTGGAGAGACTGTGATCGTCAGACGCGGCACGCCGTCATCCACATAAACCTGTTTATCGATTCTTGGATCATAAAGCGTCTCGATGAGAGCCAAGATAGCTCCTTGGGCGGATGATCCTTCTTTCCTCAATTGAATAGCCACGCGGGCTTTTGAACTCGCATCACCGTTCCTGAGTTCTCTAATCTGTTCCTGCACAGATTCCGGTGCTGCCTTCTCCCACTCGAGCAGTTGCTGTTTCAGTGGAGAAGCATTCTTGAATAGAGATTCGGTCCCGAAGGATTTGTTCTGGCTGGAATCTTTGACCTCCAATATTCTCGTGCCCAAAACAGGTAAACTCGCGTTTTGATTCACCTGGGCATCGAGATCCACGCCAGGCGAATTTCTAATACGAGCTAACGCGATGGCGGCCCGGCCTCGGATCTCACTGTTCGGATCCTTAAGCAAGGCAGTGAGCGGATCTAGTGCCCGCGCATCTTTGATATGTCCCAGCGCTCCTACAGCCTCGATGCAAACGTCGTCATTCTGGTTCTCAAGCGTGGCAATAAGGGGATCAACAGCTGCCGTGCCCAGTTTCACCAATGCACTGGCGGCCAGCTTTCGGAGCAAAGGATTGGTGTCTTTAAAGGCGGCAATGAGCGGAGCTATGACCCGCGGATCCTTGAATTCGGCCAGGGCTTCCACGGCCCCGTAGCTGACGACAGAATCTTTAACCTGGAGAGTCGCAATCAGCGGATCCACCGCGCAGGGGTCCCGGATGTCCTTTAGGGCGACAGCCGCTCGAAAGCTAACGATCGGATCTTGATCCTTCAAGGAGGCAATGAGGGGATTCACTGCGCGCAGATCCTTGGTCCGTCCCAAAACGGCAACTGCCTCTCGACGGACGTTTACATTCTGGCTCTTTAGCGCGCTAATCAGAGGATCTATGGCAGCCGGACCAAGCTTCAGCAAGGCATAGATCGCCTCCGCTCGCACCGCGCGATCATCATTCTTCAGCGCTTCCATCAGTTTGGTGATTGGATTTCCCTGGCTGTGCCCAGTGGGTAAGCATCCCCGTGCATATACGTAAAGAAGCAATATGCCCAAAATCCAAATTCGCGTTTTCATTTTTTTAAAAATACAGGAAAAAGGCAAACCTCACCAGGGGGCAATATGCAATATTGATCCGCTCCAACATCCCGACCGCGACGGCCGCCTGTTTTTTCAGTTCATCTTGCTAAAGGGAAGTGAGCGCGGCTGCAAACAATGGTCTGTGTCAAAGATTTCGGCAGTAGCGGAATTCGATGCCTACCAATCGCGCCAATGGTGCCACTCCTTGGGGCGCGGACTCTGGTCCCATAGGATTTCCATCTACAGGTTTCCCGGATCAGCGATCATCCCAGAGAACCTCGGAAAGCGAACCTGGATTTGGGCTCCAGTTCCTCTAACTCCATGAGACCTGGATTTGAGAGTGGCTATCGGGTAAAAACTGCCTCTGTCAAGGAGGCCAAGTCCGTCCAACCGTTGCCATAACGTCAATGTTTTCCGCGCGGACGACGTTTTGGCGAAGGACAGGGACTTTCATATCCCTCTCTTTTCCAAGGTCTACGAAGGGAATCAAAACGATTCCGTCACCTTCAGCCAAGTTCTCGACGATCTGATCGCTCGCTACCAGATGTTCAAAGAGAAATGCCAGAACATTACACTGGTTTTCGACAAAGGGAACAATTCCGAGGAAAATATCGGGGTTTTGGACGACTCCCCGTACCATTTCATTGGCTCACTCGTACCGACGCAGCACCAAGATCTATTGGACATTCCCTTGGAACGGTTTCGCTACCTCAAGGGTCCGCTCTTCGAAGGCGTGCGCGTTTATCACACAGAGAAGGAAGTCTTTGGGCGGAAGCGCACTATCGTCATTACCCGAAGCCAAGCTTTGCTCCGGGGGCAAGTGCGTGGCATAAGGCAGCATCTCGCCAAAAAGCTGAAGGTGTTGCGCGAGCTTCAGAGTCGCATCGCCCGCAGCTATGAATCCGGATGGAAAGGCAAGCCCTATACTGACGAGAGCATTCAAAAGAATCTGGACAAAATCATCTCCGGTCAATATTTAGTCGATTTTCTCTGCGGTAAGGTCGTACACAAGCGCGGACGCCTCGGGATTGAATTCGGAACCGATGATGAAGCCTATAACAAACTGAAAAAGCGGGTCCTCGGTAAGAGGATCCTATTTACTGATTGCGATGATCTGACGGATGAGGAAATAGTTTTCGGCTATTGCGGCCAACACCATGTTGAAAAAGCCTTCAAGGATATGAAAGATCCTTATTTCATCAGGTTCTCCCCTGCACACCATTGGACCGACCAGATGCTTCGTGTGCATGCATTCTATTGCGTTCTTGCGCTGACGCTGATATCGGTACTTCATCGTCGCGTATGTCAAGCCGGAGTTTCTATTAGCCAGTGGGGATTAATAGAGCAGCTCAAGAAAATAAGGGAAATCACCAACTATTATCCGGCTCAACCGAGTGAAAAAAGCCATATTGGCGGACGCCCGCGGTCTGAGCGCACCCTTACTCGCCTGGATAGCCAACAACTTCGCATTTTCCAAGTTCTCAATCTCGATCGGTTTTCGGCCCGTTAGTATATACAGTTCCCCTTGCATTGTTTGTGCGCCGAAACCCGCGCCAATTGGGCTTTGGCGCATTGTTATATACATTTACCTACACCCTAACCCGGAAACTTAGACTAGGCCAGAAGCTCTTGCGCCCGGATCAGCCGATCCCGGACCATTACTCCGTTCGGGCACTGAATAACGCAAAAAGAGCAATCGCTGCAACGCACGTTGCGGATTTCTCTGGGCAGGTCCCTGAAACTCAGGTGCGCTTGATAGAGGCTGCGACCGAAGTCGTGGTAGGCCAGAAAACGTAACTCGTCTGTAACAGGAACACCCCGCAGGCACTGGCCCTGGCACTGGTAACACATACGGCAGTAATAGGGGCGGTTCTGTTCATTCCGTACATACAAAAGCTTCTCGTCGGCTGGGGAGTACGATCCCGTCATCGCCCGGACATTCATCTCCAGTTCTTTAAGACTCCCGTGATGCGGAACCGTTGTGTCGATCGCGGGATTCCTGAGGACCCACCTGAGTGCCGCGATAGGAGTCTCCGCGGCTTTCAGTTTGGGTTTTTGCGACAAATCCTTTGGTGCTATGGTTAAGCCTATAATTACCTTCATTGCTATCACGCCGATGCCGGCATCGTGAACTTTTTTAATCGCCGCATCCCTGAAAGGAGCGCCAATCGCATAACTGTAAGTGGTCTGCATGAGGTCCAACTTCCATTTTATTATAGGGTCCGCCATATTATTGGGGTCATGACAACTGATTCCGATGGCCCGGGTTTTTCCCTGTTTTTTCAGGATCTCGAGAGCTTCAAGCGCTTCATCGGGTACTCTTTCCACTGTATCTCGGGCATGCAGGTGATAGACGTCCACATGATCTGTTCCGAGATTCTGTAGGCTGACATCCATTTCCTTCAAAATATCTGCCTTGGTTCTCGTATTGGCCTTGGTGGAGATCACGACCTTGTCCCTCTTACCCTTGATGGAAGCGCCTAGGATCCGTTCACTTTCGCCGTTTCCGTAATTAGGCGCTGTATCGAAATAGTTGATGCCCAATTCAATGCAGCGCGCGACGATCTCGGGGGCGGGATCGTATCCCAGGCCGTATCCGACCGCAGAAACCTTCAGCCCTGTATTGCCCAGGGTTCTATACATAACTTCAGCAGGCGATTGAGAAAAAGCGTCTTGGGTATGTGAGGAAATGAGCCCGGCGGCGGACATTGCTAGTCCTGCTTGCAGGAATTCCCTCCGTGATGACTTTGACCTCATAGGACCTCCTATCCCAGCCAAGTATCATAATTTGGATGGCATTTTTGGTTTAGATAGCTGCATGGTGCACACTACCAATATAGTTCTCGAGGCAGGCGGTTTCCAAGATTTTCTTTGGCGCCTTCTGGCGCTTAGCCCTGACCTCGTGCTTGACCACGTTTGGATTACTTAAGGCAGCCTTTCCAGTTCACCGGCAGGTAGATATCCCTGCAGCGTAATGGCAAAAGAACCGCCACGGAGAAATCGATTGAAAAGCATCAGCAATCTGTGTTTTCCGTGCGTTTTTTCCGTGGCAGTTCTTTGTCGGGTATAGCCACTGTTTGAATCCGAGTCCACCTACATATGGACCCATCAGTATCGAATGGGTGTAGAATCGCTGATGCAAAACTGATCGGCAAATTCGGCCTACAACCGGAGAATGGCAGGCTCCGTCAAAATCCGCTGCCTCCGGAAGCCGGTTGGGAAAAGGAGTGCTCTATGGATCGAAGATTCTTTCTGAAATCGTTGACCGCAGTTCCGGCCTGCTTTGTGGGTCATCCATCTCTCATCTGGACTGAACCGGCGCTTGCACAGCAACGGGGCGGCATGTCCCAGCCAGATCCTTTCAAACCGAGCGAAGGCGCCAACAATCCTGTCGGCGAAGCCAGGGGCATTCATCCCGGCCGCGTGGTCTGGGTCCGGGACGCGAACTCAACCAGTTGGGATGGCAGAACGGGGTACTGGTGGGACAATGCCAATACCGACCAGAAGGCCGTGAATCGTATGACCTCGAGGCTTCTCCTCGACCTGACCGGCCAGAAGAACGAGAAACAGGCGTGGGATGCGCTGTTCCGGTACCACAACCAGGCCCGCAAGTTGGGGAACTCCGGCTACCGCCGCGGAGAGAAGATCGCAATTAAGATCAACTGCAACCAGGATCGGGGTCCCGACTGGTCCAACATGGGTTCTTCGTTCGGCCCCCCTCCAACGGGCTCAGTCCAGCGTGGCGGATCTCCAGAAGGCGGACCTCTTGCCAGCACTCGAGGCGGAGGCCTCCCCAGAGGGCCTCAGAATGGCCTGCCCAGCCCGCAAGTCGTGCTGTCCCTGGTTTCGCAACTGATTAACGCGGGCGTGCCGGGTGAAGATATCCTGCTTTATGAAGTGGCGGGAAGACGCAATATCGGCCAGCCTATCTACAGCAAGATCAGAGCCGAATCCAATCGCAATTTTCAGGCAGTTAGATTCCTGGTGAACACCGACTATGGTCTCGGAGGGAGATTGGTGCCGACCGTTGATACAGATAACCCGGTCCAGTTCTCGAATCCGGAAGTGCCGGCGGCCTATCTGGCACAGGAGGTCAACGCGGCGAAATACATGATAAATGTCGCGCTGCTTCGACCGCACTTTATCGCGGGAGTCACCCTGATCGGCAAGAACCACTTTGGCTCCGTGCATTTTCCGGACAACGGAGGCTGGACCCCCGCACCGCTGCATTCCTACATCATGCGAACGCGCCCCATGGGCTCCTACAACGCGCTGGTGGACCTGATGGGGCACCGCCAACTCGGCGGCAAGACAGTGCTATATATGTTGGATGGCCTCTATACGGCCGAAAACAATGAAGGCAGTGTCTTCCGGTTCGCCAGTTTCGGGGATTCTTGGGCTTCCAGTCTGCTGCTGTCCCAAGATCCCGTCGCGCTTGACTCGGTCGGTCTGGATATTTTGAGGAGCGAGACGCGTGCGGATGTCCGGGGCAATGCGGACAACTATCTGCACGAAGCGGCGCAGGCCGGCAAGCCTCCTTCCGGGACCGTGTACAACCCCGATAAGAGCGGAACACTATCCAGCCTCGGCGTACATGAGCACTGGAATAGCGCCGCCGAAAAGAAGTATTCGCGCAATCTCGGCCGGAAAGAGGGCATTGAGCTGATCGCCGCGCTTTAACGCGCTGAGCTCGGATTGCGTAAAAACCCTTCAACCACGAAAACACGAAATCTTTTCGTTTTTTTCGTGTGTTTTGTGGTTAAGGGTTTGGAACGCGGATCTCAGCTGCGGCGGCCGTCCCGCTTAGAGCGGAGGTGCTGAATGCCCAGAATGGACCCATTAAAATCCTGAGCCCCGAATACGCCAGCACAAGCGCGGTGAGCGCCAATGTCAGATTGCCGGCCTTGGCACTGATCGAGAATGTTATATTGATCTCGCTTTTTTAAAACATCCAATTTTTTTGTTCAGTGATTAACAATGACTTCAATAACATTATCTTTGTAATGACAGGCAATCCGTTTCGACGCGCCGCACCGGTTGAGAAGGGCGTTTGATTACTTCGGGAGGCCATTCAATATGACTTTGCCTCCGTGTGTTCAGGTTTCAAACGTAAGAGAACGTTAGGAGGGACAAATGCGCTCCACTGTTTTTGCCGTGGTATGTGGGTGTTTGCTTGCCGGGGCCGTATGGTGCCAACTGCGCGCGCCCGCGGCGTATTACGAAGATACCAACAACATTCCTGCTTCCCCGGAAATCCTGAAGGATCACCGCGTGACGTTCCGCCTGTTCGCTCCCAGGGCAAGCGAGGTGGTATTGATGGGATCGCCAGGAATTCTCGAAGTGATCAAGCAACCCATGCCTCTTCAGAAGGATGATACGGGGGTCTGGAGCCTCACAATTGGGCCGCTGGTGCCAGGATTCTATACCTATGGATACGCAATCGACGGTGGCTTGAGAATGCCGGACCCATCCAATCCCAACCTGGAACTCCGGCGATGGGGGCCGACCAGTAGCTTCATCGTCCCCGCGCCACAGCCGGCGATCTTCGAAAAACGCAAGGTTCCTCATGGGACCGTGCATGTGAATTTCTATGACTCGATGAACCTGGGAACCGAACGTATGGTGTATGTGTACACTCCGCCCGGGTACGAAACCGGCCGGCAGAAATACCCGGTGCTCTACTTGCTGCATGGCAATGGCCAAATCGAAGCATCGTGGACCTGGACGGGCCGTGCAAACGTCATTATGGACAACTTGCTGGCCGGCGGCCAAATCAAACCGATGATTGTGGCGATGCCGTACGGGCATGTCCCGCGGGAGATCAAGCCCGAGCCTGCCGGGTCTCTCGGCGCTGATGCGGCGGTCATCGAAAAGGAACTGCTCACCGGAGTGCAGCCACTCGTTGAGAGCATGTACCGGGTGTTGGCTGATCGCAACCACCGGGCGATTGGCGGCCTTTCGATGGGAGCCGGGCAGTCGATGGCGATCGGTCTGCACAATCTGGACAAGTTCGCCTACATCGCGGCATTCAGTGGGGGCGGCAACCGCGAGGAATGGGAGAAGATGGATCCCGCCGTCCTGAACCAGAAACTGAAGGTCTTATGGATCGGCTGCGGCACCGAGGATCCGGGCTATAACGGCGTTAAAGGCATGGTGGATATGCTCACCGGGAAAAAGGTGAAGGTAATTTGGAATGAATCCGGAGGCGGGCACAGTTGGCCGAACTGGCAGGTGTATCTTTCGAAGTATGCGCCCTTGCTGTTCCGTGACTGACGAGCTGGTGGCAAGATATACCTGCCGTACACCCGCTAACCTGGCCTTCGGCGGCAGCTACGCAATTGCATATACACAAGAACTGAGGCACAAGGGATTTAAATCAAGCTTGAATTAACAGGCGGCCTTTTGATTATTGTTGCAAAGCCCTTTCCATAAGTAATCCGGCCTGATCTCGCATTCTGGGAAGTTACTTTACCTGATTGTTAATTTCAGCGAATCCTGTTCTCGTTCTTTATCCCAAAAAACCGCAAAAATCCGGCAAAAACCCAGCATGTACACCTCACCGAAGGGAACATCGAATCCGTCCAGTGGAAGCAGAGCCCCTACTCTGATTTTTATGCGGCGTCACTCTGGCTCCCGGCTGTTCACACCCTATTCGATCGGTTCAAGAGGCCAGCCCATTGATGCCGCAGTAGGCCCGACGGTTGCCAGTATCAGATCCACTTTACCGTCTCTCATCCTGAACATGTGGCAATCGACAAGACCTCTCCCTGTAGGGTTCTCCTCATTCGCTGACGCGCCGCCGCCAAATGCCATAAATGCGATGGCAAGGCCTTTCTCAGTATCGACCCAAACGCGCCGCGGCCCATGGTTAATACTGGTGTTGGTTTGCTTCCTGAAAGTCACCGGCGAACAATCGTGGTTTGACGCTGTCGTCTGCAGGCCGTTTTCCTAGCGGTCACATACTTCTGCGAATGGGACGCTGACTGTCGAGTTGTTTGCGAACAGATCAAAATAATGATTGGCTGCATCCGCCAGCACCTTACGCGATGTTTGTTTCTCGGGCGGAAGGATCGTCTCCCAGTCCTGATCTTTTGTTTTTAGTACATTTTCTGCGTTGAAGGCAAAATCGCGCTCCCGCACTACGATCGTTTCAATTTCGCTGATTTTGCCTTTTTCAACTTTAAGCCGGGCAGCGAACAGAATCGGCCGGATGGTTCCTTCGGCGGGCAACGTTTTCGGTCCACCAAACATACCCGCGAGTCCGCCGCCGGAACCACCGGGGGCACTGCCCCCCGACATGCCGCCGCGTCCGCCGGGAGCTTTGGCGGCACCAAAGCCACCCATACCACCAGTAGAAGAGCTTCCAAATGTTTGAGAGCTGAATGGTTCTTCCATTACAGCAACTGTGGCCGCCACACATTTCCTGGTATCAATCAAGGTTCGTCTGAGCAGGGGCTTGCCTACAGTTTCCCAAAAGCCTTTCCCGACATCTTTTTTGACCCCATTTTCAATGAATTTCGCCGTTGAAGAAAGCGGCAGATCGGATGCCTTGTGTTCCTGAATGGACGCAAAGTACTTGTCTGTTATTTTATTGAGATCTTCGCGGGTGCACCTGTCGTCTCCGGTCTGAGCATATAAGACCGTTGCGCATACGAATGCCATAAAGCAAACCGTCGGGAAAGATAGTCTTATTCGTTTCATCTTTGAATGCTCGCGAACAATGCAGCCTGATAGAAAAAAGGAAAGCGGATAGGAAAAATTGAACATTTTATTAGGCCTTGTTCTCCACCGGAGCTGCGCCAGTTTCCGATGCTTTGTTTATGTTCATTTTTCGAATATTCGGGTTTGATTTTACTACAGTTGGAAATGGGAGCAAAGTTGGGCCGCATATTATGCACACCTTAAACCGCCCTTTCTTGCTCTCATGCGCTCAGGGCCGCTGCCAATGAAGCGGTCAATGGGAATTGGCTCATTTATCCAATTTTTCTTTCCTGTCCCGATGCCTCCATTAACACTCTTCCATGTCGCGGGGGACTCTCTCATGAATGCTAATCCGCTCATTAAATGCTGCGGCGCAACGATGGGAGTGATCCCATTTTCACGGGGTCCATTGTTCGCCTATGCACCCAGCGAAGTTACGGGCAGATAACTGTTGAAAACACCTTAGAGCTGTATCGTCAGCACCGCGTTCATTAACAAGAGATTCGGCCCTTTTGCCCGACTGATCCTTGCCATGTACCCGGCTTCGCCGGAACAGGCCCTGCGTTCGCACAAGGACGTATATCGCGAAACCGGCTTTGCATGGGCCGCCTGGGCCTGGGCCCATCTTCAATCCAAGACCGGAAAGAGCAAAGTTTTTGTCTACTACTTCAATCACCGGCCACCCTATCCGACCACCCCGGAATATCCGCCTGTCGGAGCCTCGCACGGCGATGAACTCGATTACGTGTTTGGCAGGCAGGAACCTGGGCAGTTGCCCTGAATCCCGGCCGACCGAAAGCTGTCGGATGCAATCATTTCCTATTGGGTGAACTTTGCAAAGACGGGCGATCCAAACGGGCCCGGCCTGCCCCGATGGCCCGCGTTTCGGGATGATCACCCCATGGCAATGTACTTCCAGGACCCACCGCAGGCAGACGCTTATCCCAACCTTGAGAAGGTTAAGTTTTGGGAGAAATATTATGCTTGGCGACGCGGCGAAGCATCTCAGCCCGGAAGCGAGGTTAGTGGGCGATAGCAGCGCCTGTTGCTTATCGGGCCCGGAGTAGCGACATCAGATCGTCTTTTCGCAGCCAGTCAATCCTCAAAGCAATCCGGTGCCCGGGGATTGCACGCCTCCTAATTCTCGGAAAGGCTCCTAAAAGGCATTTCTTATCTTTGTTGCCCAAAACTGAAAATTGCTATAGAGCTGTTCCTTGTCAGGTGAAGGCGAATAGTGCTGGTGTCTGAGGTCCATCTCTGAGGACTGCTTCATCAATTCCTGAGGGATCATTTTCGCATCCGGCAAAAAGCGATCGTAAAAGAACAACAGCTCAATATGAGCGCCGTGGCCGTATTCAATAGGAATGATTTGGAAATTGTGTGGCGCATTCAATACCAGTCCCTTGTCGATAAAGCTATTGAAAAATTCCGGAATTGTTTTGGCAATTTCGAAGGAGTGGGGAAGGGATTCGCAATGGAGGATGGGAGACCACCCTCCACCGAGTTTCAGCACCCGCTGCAGGAAGCTCACGATAATAAAGAAATCCATATTGTCTTCCCATATCTTCCGCACCGATTTGTCGACTTCCTCCCCGCCCATCTCCCTGACGATATCCCACATGACGCCCTCTTCGTAAGCCATTTCCTCCGGAGTCCGCGTGGCGAGATAGACCCAGACCGCTTTGGATAGTTCTTTTTGGAAAAGGCCGCTGTTCCATGTGTTCCAGAAATCATTTGCTGAAACCGTGAACATCACCGCAGCGGTGGCGTAAAAGAATTTGAGGACCGCCGCACCGATTTCAGCCTTACCCATTTCAACCATTACGTCACGGACCTTTTCCAGCGTAGGAAATTTGAAAATGAAAACCTTGTGCCGGTCCTGGGGCAGCCGAACTTTATATGAGGGTGTGTGACCCTCGGCAGGCATTATGCGAGGCCCTTTCCATTCATCCAGCGCTATGGCGGCCTTTGTGTAGACTCCATTGCTCCGCTGCACCAGGCCTGCAAGACTGGGGCCGGGCCCATCCGGGCAGAACCAGCCGGCATCATTGGACAATGAGCCGGTTCTCAGAATTTCCCCGGTAGGCATGACCCACTCATACCCAAGGAGATACCGGTTATTCCTTGAAGTGCTATGCTGATTGTGGTGCTCGCCTTTCGCAAGGAAGTTTGCCATCACAGAACATGAAGGGCCCACGGAGGGAACGGGATAGCTCAACCCTCTCTTCATCAGTTCGGGTTTTAGCTGCACATGCCGGACAGCAGGCTCAACCACTACATAACGGTCCTTCTCGTTGATCTCCAGGACTCTATTCATCCGTCTCAGGCTGAGGACAACCTTCAATTGATCGCTGGGCGGCATTCCCACCGAAAGGAGGGATGTGACGGGATTGTATTTGATGCCAAACCGTCGACATATCCTGACGATTGCCTGCACTTCTTCCGTATTTCCAGGGAGAATTACAGCATCGGGGCTTGCCGGTTTGCGGCCGTCCTGAGGTGAGGTGTGGCGGTAGGCCGCCAGGATGTGCGGCCGGTCGCTTATATATTCCGTCCCCACAACCCTTTCGAACATCTTGTATATAGACCTGGGCAGGCTCATGGCATTACCCTCTGCATTGATCAAAGCGCGTGGGCAACAAGTTCGCAGAAATCAAGGTAACGGAATCCGTTTCCGCTGATTCCCGAAGCTTTTTCGAGATTTGATTGGCACAGCGGGCAGCTGGAAACAATCGCGTCTGCACCGGTGGAGCGAGCTTCATCAATCCGTTCCCTCGCGGTCGAGAGCGCAAAATCCGGAAACGCGGCCGGCACACCTCCGCCTCCGCCGCAACAGAAGGCGTTCTCCTCGTTTCTGGTCATTTCAACCAGCTGGATCCCACGGATCGAGCGCAAGACCTTGCGCGGTGCTTCATAAACTCCATATGTTCCACGCCGCCACTGCTTTGGTGGTTCATGAAGACCATAGGGTTTTATTTCTCCGCTCCATGGAACATAGGGCTCAGAAAGTCTTCCCAGGAGGCAGGGGTCGTGATAAGTCACTTTCATTTTCACATTGCCGGTTGGCCGCAAAACACCGTTGGCCAGAAGCCTGTTCACAACCTCACTGATGTGCAACACCTCGAAATCCGGCTTGGCAATCCTTGGATAGAACCCTCTAAAAGTTCCGTAGCACTCCGCGCAACTCGTTATCAGGGTTTTTATCCCCAGTTTTCGGATTGTGTCCAGGTTTTGCTGAGCGATCTTTATCGCGGCTTCCCGTTGTCCTGTCCGCCACAAGGGTGCCCCGCAGCAATGTTCTTCCCCTTTTAGGAGCCTGAAATTCACGTCCCCAGCCTGCAGTATTTTGACTGTGTTTCGCGCAATGTCCGGATAGAAATACGATGTGGTGCAGCCGACGAAGTAGGCGGTTGCTGCCCCTTCCGACAGCCGCATCCCCTCGAACATCCAATCCGACCTCTGGGCATGTGGCCGTCCGTAGATGTTGTGTCGGGCGGCAACGTTGCCGGCATATTCCTTGTGCTGGGGCATCGGTCCACGGCCATCCTCGACGCATTTCACCCGCAGGGCAAGTATGGTGTCAAGAACTTCCATGTCTCTGACCGACTTGCAATTGACATCACAAGCGCCGCAGGTTGTACAGCTGTAGATATGTGCAAGCAGATCATCCTCATAGTTGAGGGTGCCCTCGAGAAGCTCCTGGGCGATGTTGATCAGCCCCTGCCCGGAATAAGCATCGTACTTATATCGATGGTAGGCCGGACAGACCTCGGCATATTCCCAGCCTTTCATTTTAGGCCCAAGAATAAACCGGCACTGGCCGCAGTGGTTGCAGGATTCCATTGTGTACTTGTAGTCTCGCAACGTGTCCATAATTCATGCCCTGGCTAAAAGCACAGCTTGCCCGGATTCAAAATGTTGTTCGGGTCAAAGATGTTCTTCAGTTTTCGCAAAGCGTTTACTCCTTCTGTAAACCTGCCGTATGCCGGATCTGCCCAAGGACCATAGGGCCGGCTAAAAAAGGCTCCGTTTGACATAAGAGTCTTTGAAGCATCCATGAAAAACCTTTGCACCTCAGCAAGTTCTTTCGAATCGGATTGATCGCAGGGGAGATTGAACTCACAGTGGCATCCCCGCCCCTGAACCATGGGCTGGATGTAACCGCCTATTTCCCCCTGGTAACGGCATTTAACCGCCGTTTTTTTTAAAATCCGGATGTAGCTTGAAACTTTACTCAAGGTAGTTAGAAAAAAGATGTCGTGACATGAACCTCCATGACGAAGTTTCCAGTACGGCTCCTTTTCCCATGGACCGGACAGGAGTTCGAGAACGGCATTTTCCTTCCCCTCGGCTCCGGGAAGTATGCTCTGTGACCTTAAGCCGAGATCTGCACAAATGTCTTTTAGATATTTTTCGTAGATGGATACTCTTTCTTCAGGTCTCCTCGCATATCCGGAGACACAGACAATGATTGTCCAGGGGGGCAGGCTTTTTTTCATCTCTTCGTAATCCGCGGGCCAGTTCTTCGCAAGAATTGCAGCCAGGTTCACATTGTTCAAAGCAAGACATTCATCTGCGACCCTTTGCCTTAGGATTTTGATGAGGGGAGCAGCAAGATCGTCAGCCTCTTTGATGGGAACAAAATAAATCTTCTGCAGAGACGGACTCACTTCAAGCTTTGTGGCCGCCCAGGTAACCAAACCCATAGTGCCCTGCGCCCCTGATAGAAACTTGCAGTAGTCGATCGATCCCGGGCCCCAGGGATTTACTTTATCCGCCTTGAGTGTTTCCAGCGCACCGGGACCGGATGCGGAACCTGTCCTGAAGTCATCTCCGGTTCCATAGATTACTTCCAGAGTCAAGAGCGGGTCTATATAGTCAAATTGGTATTTTGGTATGAGTGTCGGTTCTCTTTCGAGTCGGCTGGCGACCACAGATTTAGAAGATCGGGGCAGTAGTGGAATATTGAGTCTCAGTCCGCTCCTCTTCAGTTCGGCACATAGCTGGCCATAGGTTACGCCAGTCTCGATTGTCGCGCATCGATTGACCGTGTCTATATTGATAACGTGGTTCATTCTGGCGAGATCCAAGACGACTTCTCCCTGGCTCGGCACGGTGTCCCCATGAAATCTAGGCGGCCCCGAGCTGACCGGTACAAGCGGCATCCTGCTCCTGTTTGCAATCCTGACTACCTGCTGCACCTCCTCTCTTGTTTCAGGACGTATAAGGAGCAAAGGCATGCTTGCGGCAACAAAGCTGCAGTCTCTCGAATATCCCTCGAGAACAGCCGGATCACTGACGATGTTTTTTTCCTTAACTACACGGCCAACCAGCTCTCTGAAATTGGACGCGGCTTCGATTACATTGTCCTGCTCGTGCTGCCCATTGCCCGGCATAGCCGGGTTGGGATCAGCCGGGATTAAACCCGACGGGCCTGCAGACACGAGAGTTGTTGCGCCCACGGCTACATGTTTGACAAAATCTCTTCGTGTAGTCCTGTCCTTCCTGTCAAAATTCATGGCGTTTCTCCTGATTCCATTCGGAATTTGATGAACCGCCCGGAAGACTCGCTATTTCAATGCCTTGGGTGCCAATCCAATGTCATTAACATAGGACGGTTCGGGCTGCGAGTCCAGCGAATTGCCTGCTTCTCCTATGTGTTCGCAGTTACCGTCAGACCATCAATATCATTGAGGCGATGGATATAACTTCTGCAGAGAAAGGAAAATCTTTTTGGAAAATGCGCTGCGTCTGCTGTGTTTATAGCTTTGAATTTAACGGCCGCGTTTGCGGCCTTTCAGGTCCAGGACACGGAACATCCTTCAGTGTCAGTCTGCGTCTTCCTGAATAAGCCGCGGCAATGAATCGGGTGCTACCACCGTCGCCGGTCATTCTGCCAGTTATGTCCCGAGAACTCCAAATAAAAAATCTAACGCGATATATGTCACAGATATGTGACAAAAGCTATCGCATCAGAGTAATATCTGGTGGAATTCG
>Ga0326728_10009797_pt1 | contig 22819 bp, 19 predicted proteins | sample MB3enrmetagenome_FD_207602 | JGI IMG/M metagenome (GOLD analysis project Ga0326728, IMG submission 207602) | Lab enriched peat soil microbial communities from McLean, Ithaca, NY, United States - MB31MN | ecosystem: Environmental > Terrestrial > Soil > Wetlands > Peat | place: USA: New York... | reverse complement strand
TTCTGATCATGATCAGCCCCTTCGCGGGCTTCTTCTATTCGGCGTTTAACCCCTTTCTGCTCGGGCTGGCCAAATATCCGGCGACCAGGTGGCTAAGCTCTTTCTTTTTTGTTCACCTGCTGGTCCCGCCCGATGATTTTCTGAAGTTCGTCCGAATCATGGGTTCCGTTCTCTTTATGGCCGGACTCACCGCCTTCCTGGTTTGTGCTTTCCAGGTCTATGCCAGCAAGTTTCTGAAGACTGGTCCGGCGTTGAAGGGACTCTATTCCGTTATCCGGCACCCCCAGTACTTGAGTCTGGCGGTTGCCGGCGCGGGACTCGCGATCATGTGGCCGAGATTCCTGGTGGTGGTCCTCTGGATCGCAATGGTGTTCGTCTACTATCTGCTGGCCAAAGACGAAGAACGCCGGATGCGGAAACAATTTCCTGTGCCCTACCAGCAGTACATGGACCGATCCGGCATGTTCTTGCCCAAGCGGATGGAACGCATTCTCGGATTTTCGACGGCGGCCGGCCGGCTCGTGCTTTTCGTCGTGCTTTCCGCCGCGGCCCTGGGCGGCGCCTTTCTTTTGCGGGACTACACCATAACCCATTTGCCTTTGTGGACGGAAGGAAATGTGGCCGTGTTGCCGATCTCGTCTGGGGATGAACCCATGTTGCAGCACCGCATGGGCGACATACTTCAACTCGAAGAGGTCAAATCGAGATTGCGCGGCAACCAGGCTTATCTCGTCTATTTCCTGCCTCAAGATTACGTAATGCAAGGCCTGATTGGCGATACCGGCGGCGACTGGCAGTTGTATAAACAGCACCACGCCATGAGCATGATTACGGATTTCGTCATTCATCCCTTCGGCCATCTTGCGGGCGGCCACCATGCCATGCATTATGGCGGCGCGGCAGCGGCGGAACACAATATGGGATCAACGACCGTACGGCGGCTGATTTTCGTGCGCATTCCGAACGAGACAGCCGATAAACCATCTCATCTGTTTGCGCTTAACGCCATCAGAATCCCCGACTTCATGGTCGATGTCGATGTGCATGCGTTACGTGTCCTGGCGGCGAAGAACCTGCCCGTCGAAACCGCCTGGGGCAAGGTTCCCACGCCCGTCTTCTGATGCTAGGTTTCGGAAGGGCACGGCTTCAGCCGTGCCGTTTCGAACGGCCATTTATGCGGCTTTAGCCGCTGAGGGATGTCAGTCGAAAATGGGCATCTACATCTGACATGATGCCCGGGATCACGACCGGTGGAAGCGTCGGGCTTCACAACGACCTGCCCACTGCAATCCGCAGGCGTAGCAAGTTGTACGTCCCTCAACATCTGTCCAGGCCAAGGGGCGGGCATTCCTGGCGCGTTCCTGGCGCTTCCGGCAGGGACTGGATGACGTGGTGGAGAACCACTTTCGCCGCTCGTTCCCGCGCCGGTAATTTTTTGGTAGTGGTGCAGTTTCATTTTCCACAGGGTTGACCGACCGCCCGAACGCCGTACACTTAACACATGACCAAAGCCAAAGATAAGCAATCCAAGCGGCAGGCAGACAAAGCCACGCACAGGACCAAGAGAGAAATTGAGAGCGCCAATGAACGAAGCGACTCGCGCAAGACGACTCGGAAGCTGCACCGGCTCCCGCAAAAGAAAAGCCGCGAGCGTGCGGACCTGAACGAGGCGGCTTTCAGGATCGTGCGGGAAGCCACGAAGGATTAGACGCCGACCACGAGCGGCAACTTCTCCTGATATTCACGCGCAAAAGCCCTGTCGAATAGTTCTTCAAACTGCCTCTTGTCTTGCGATGCTCGCAACAGGGTTGTAACGGTACTAGTCTGTGTGTTGCGGTGTGGGCTTCCCGTGTCCTCTGTAAGAAGTACCCATTTTTTTGTTTTTTTGGATTTATGCTTTATAAAGCATAGGTTGACGCGAATATGGTTTGGCGTAACAAGTACTTATTGCCGGCGCCTCTCGAGGTTAGGCCATGAAACGAATTGCTCTTTTTCTCATGGTGTTTTTCGCGCTTGCGGGAGCGTCCGTCGCGGCGCCGAAGAGCGTCATTCTGGCGACCACAACGAGTACACAGGATTCCGGACTGCTGGACGTTTTGGTCCCACTCTTCGAGAAACAGACCGGCTACACCGTTAAGACGATTGCCGTCGGAACCGGGCAGTCGCTGGCGCTGGGCGATCGCGGCGAGGCAGACGTCGTGCTGGTCCACGCGCCGAAAGTCGAACTGGAATATCTCGCGAAGGGTACGCTGGTCAATCGGCGGCTGGTCATGCATAACGATTTCGTCCTGCTGGGTCCAGCCGCAGACCCGGCACAGGTCAAAGGGGCAAAGACCGCAGTGGAAGCGCTGAAGCGCATCGCGGCCCAGGGGAGCGCCTTCGTTTCACGCGGCGACAACTCCGGCACGCAGATCCTTGAACTCTCGTTGTGGAAGCTGGCCGGCGTCGAGCCTAAAGGCAAGTGGTACCTCGAAGCGGGGCAAGGCATGGGCGCCACCCTGATGATAGCGTCGGAGAAGGCAGCCTACACGCTGAGTGACCGCGCTACCTATTTGGCATTCCAGCAACGCATTGGCTCCGTAATCTTGCTGGAAGGCGACGCGCCGCTACTGAACATCTATCACGTGATGGAGGTGAACCCGGCGAACTATCCCCGAGTCAACGCAGCCGGAGGCAAGGCATTCGCCGACTTTCTCGTCTCGCCCGAAACCCAGGCCGTCATTCGGGCGTTCGGAGTCGAGAAGTACGGCCAACCGTTATTCGTCCCCGATGCCGGCAAGCCCGAACCAGGAGGCGGTCGCTAACGTGGATTTGATGTGGGAGGGCATCAGAAAGGCGATATGGCTGCTGTTCACCGCCGACCGTGAGGTCATAGGTATCAGCCTGCTCTCGCTGCGGGTCTCTTTAACCGCGACGGCAATCTCCTTGCTGATCGGAATTCCTCTGGGAACGACGATTGCTCTGACCCGGTTCCCGGCACGGCGCATCGTCATCAGCCTGATCAATGCGGGCATGGGCCTGCCGCCGGTGGTGGTCGGGCTTTTCATCTCAATTCTCCTCTTTCGCAGCGGTCCGCTTGGTTTTCTCGATCTCCTGTACACCCCAACGGCCATCGTCATCGCGCAAGTCGTCATTGCCGCTCCCATCGTGACCGGCTTAACCCTAGCCGCGGTGCAGCAGATTCCCGCGAAGTTCCGGCTCCAGATGCTGGCCCTCGGGGCATCGCGCCTGCAGATGCTTTGGCTGCTGCTGCGCCAGGCGCGCATGCCTATGCTGGCGGCGGTGATGGCCGGGTTTGGCGGGGTCATCTCCGAAATTGGGGCGTCGATGATGGTCGGGGGAAACATTCGGGGGCAAACCCGAGTCTTGACGACAGCCACCGTAATGGAGACGGGAAAAGGCAATTTCGACATCGCCATCGCACTCTCGATTCTGCTGTTGGCGATCACTTTTGGCGTGAACTACCTGCTGACCCTGATCCAGCAGCGGGCACGGACTCCATGAACGACTGCATCCTGGAAGGCCGGAACGTTCAAGTCTTGTACGAAGGACGGCTGGCGCTCGCGGTAGCTGAAATCGGCGTTCACCGCGGGGAAACGCTTGCCGTTATCGGCCCCAACGGGGCGGGCAAATCGACTTTGCTTCGCATCTTGGGGTTGCTTGAGCGGCCCGCCAGCGGACAGATTCTGCTCGACTCGCAGCTGGTGGCGAAGGACGCGGATCTTCTGGCCCTCCGGCGGCGATTTGCCTCGGTGTTCCAGGACCCGCTCCTGATCGAGGGAACCGTCGAGCGGAATGTCGGGCTGGGTCTGCAATTACGCCGGATGGCGCAAAGCGCGGCCAGCGAACGCATACGGCTCTGGATGCAACGTTTCGGCATCGAAGGCTTGGCGTCGCGCCAGGCCAGCAGTTTGTCAGGGGGCGAGGCCCAGCGAGTGAGCCTCGCCCGGGCATTCGCCATCGAGCCGGACATCCTGCTGCTGGACGAGCCATTCGCCGCGCTCGACCCGCTCACGCGGGAGATGCTGCTGCGTGATCTCCACCGGATTCTCCGCGAAAGCGGCGTCACCTGCGTATTCGTCACCCACGACCGGGATGAGGCACAACGCCTGGGCGACCGGGTTGCGGTGGTGATGGATGGCCGGCTGCAGCAGGTGGGAACGCCAGAGGAGGTCTTTGGCCGTCCGATCTCCGAATCGGTCGCGCGATTCGTCGGCGTGGACAATTTGCTCGCCGGACAGGTGACTGCAGATCACGAGGGCCTGCTGGCGGTTGATGTGGGAAGCTTTTCGGTTCGCGCGTCAGGCAGGATCCCGGTGGGTTCCCCGGTAATCGTGTGTCTGCGGCCCGAGGATCTGGTCCTTCAGTCCGGAGTGGAGACGGATGCCCGCGACGGCGCTTTGAATCACCTGCCCGGCCGCGTCACCGGCCTCTTCCTTACCGGATCGCAGTACCGGGTGGAAGTTGATTGCGGCCACCCCCTGGTCGCCCTGGTCACCAAGCACTGCGTGCAAGCTCTCTGGCTAGCGCCGTTATCCGAAGTCCTCGTCGACTTTAAACCCTCCGCAGCGCACTTAATCGTTAAACAGGAATCCTAAGCCGGCGTTCGGTCATCCGCCCAAGAGCGGTGGCCACTCAAGCTGGGTTTGCTTGAGTGGGGCTGTTCTGATTCGAGAACGAAAAATCCCCACCCTACGAAAACCGCGTAGGGTGCGGCACCCGGCGGCAGCGGTGCACGTGATCGTTCAGCACTAATCCGATCCCCGTTTGCACCGATGAATGGCCGATGCAGTAGCTATAGTGCGCCGGGCTTTAGGTGGAAGCACCGGGCTTTAGCCCGGTGACAAAAGGTTCGCTCGACGCGGGCCTTCAGGCCCGGTGCATGCTGTTCCCAGCGATTGGGAGGTGCTCCATGCAACCTTCAGGAGCAAAAAAATCCTTACCCCCAACGTCTGTCATTCTGAGCCACGCGCGCCCCCAACAGCTTGGACAATTGCCACTCCGCCCGGGCGCGGGGCGAAGAACCTATGTATTGCGGCCCTATATGCCGTGGCCATTTCTGACGACCGAGAGAGCAAGGGCTACACCCCTTAGCCTCTGTGAGCCGAAAATCATGTCTAAGCTAAAGGCGCAATGTCAGCAATCCCGTGAAATACGTTGCTGCGGCTCAAAGCCCCGGTTCTACAAAATGTTAAACAACCGTATTAGCGATGGTCCGCTTCAGATCACCCGATCACCCGTCAATTCGATTCCGGCGAAAAAGGGCAGTGAGCGTGAAGACATTCTTTGTTCATTGCGCTAAAGGTGCATATCGGGTGACGATCGATGAGGAGTTCCACCCCGAACTCCCGAGCCAAAAAATCGACCGCGCTGATGGTCGATAAGAACAAATTGCGCTTGCAGCAGCGCGGACCACCTTTTTCGGCGACCTTTGCAAGACTCTCCGCGGTCATTCGATTACTCAGTCGCCATTCAACCGTCGACAGCGGGGTCGACTTGCTCATAACGCTGACAAAGATGCCGGTTCCGATGGCCGCGCCGCAAGCGCCCAGGAACCCGCAAAATCCGCCTTTCACATCTTCGGCCCTTTTCCTGGCTTCTTTGATCGATTTCGCCTTTTCCTCCGCCGGAAGGTCCTTTTGATTGAAGTAGGAGGCAAGCAGAACGGCCGGAACCAGAAAATGATGCTCCGGGCCATGCATTTTAAGGGCCGGATTCTTCATTAAGAGCAGAGCCTGGGCCATCGGGTCGGTCGAGGAGGTATGAATGCAGTAGGTTTCTATCAAGTCTTTAGCGGACGCGCTATGGCAGCCATCGCAAACATAGTGGCCGTCAATGCAGGTGGCGTTGGTCTGTTTCCGGGCGCCGCAATAGATGCAGTCCGCAGAACCCGCCGACTCGCTATAGACCAACGGCTTTCCGCAGACCAGGCATCCGGTTTGGTATTCCATCAGGAGTCTCCTTTTTGCAATCACTTTACGGCAGGCCGGCACACCCGGACCGCAACTTGCTCAGGCATTGCCTGAGGATAGTATCGCCTCTGGAAATAGAATGCCACGTTTACCAGGCCGATCATCACCGGCACCTCGACCAGCGGTCCGATGACGGCGGCAAACGCCGCCCCGGAATTGATTCCGAACACGGAAACGGCGACGGCAATGGCCAGTTCAAAGTTGTTCGAGGCGGCGGTAAAAGACAACGTCGTGGTCTTGGAATAATCGGCGCCAAGTTTTCGGCCCATGTAGAACGACACCAGAAACATAACCACGAAATAAATGAGCAGCGGCAGGGCGATCCGCAACACATCAAACGGCAAGCGAATGATGTATTCCCCCTTCAACGAGAACATCACCACGACGGTGAACAACAGAGCAACCAGGGTCAGCGGACTTACGCGCGGAACGAACTGCCGGTCATACCAGTCGCGTCCCTGCAAACGAACCAGCACGGTGCGGGTGACGAATCCTGCCAGGAAAGGAATGCCCAGGTAGATGAAGACACTCTGGGCAATCGCTGCGATGGAGATATCGACCACCGTACCCCGCAGGCCAAACTTAGCCGGCAGCACCGTGATGAAGACCCAGGCGTAGAGTGAATAAAAGAACACCTGGAACAGGGAATTGAAGGCCACCAGGCCGGCGGCGTATTCCGTATCGCCTTTAGCCAGTTCGTTCCACACGATGACCATAGCGATGCAGCGCGCCAGTCCAATCATAATGAGGCCGGCCATGTATTCCGGATAGCCGCGCAGAAACACAATCGCCAAGACAAACATCAAGACCGGTCCCACCACCCAGTTCTGTACCAGCGACAAACCGAGCACCAGCTTGTTGCGAAAGACCTCAGGCAACTCTTCGTATCGCACCTTGGTAAAGGGCGGATACATCATCACGATCAACCCGACCGCAATCGGAATCGAGGTGGTGCCAATGCTGAAGCGGTTCAGAAAGGGCACGACTCCTGGCGCCAGCCAGCCAAGAACGATGCCCGTGACCATGGCGCAAAAAATCCATGCCGTGAGATAGCGGTCGAGAAAACTGAGACGGCGGCTCGCTTTCATTCTTGAACCTCAACCAAGAAAAGGAAATACAGCATAACGTGTGAATCACCAGTAGCACTGGCCTCTGGTCGGCAGTCGTGAGGGCGTCCCCGGCCTCGCCTCTCGTCACAACTGTGGGCACAGACGCCCACAGGACTGCCGGCGAGGACGCCAGCGCTACTCGCCGGGGTAAAGACGGAGAATCCGTTACGGGCTCGTCGATGCCTTTCTGACTTTTGTGTTCTCTTGCCCGCCACAGATGGCGTAAATGATCGTGATCCCCAATGCGATATTGATCGCCGCCGCGAAGACGCACAGGGAGCAGACCGCATGAATCACTGCCAGCTCCAGATAGGAGAAATATGCCATGGAACCAATTGCCAGCACGTTCCAGGCCAGCAACGCATAGAGATACCAGAGGGCGCCTGGACCGGAGCGCATTCCCACGTAGGCAAGCGCTAAATACGCGCCAAAGCCCAGGACTCCGAGAAAGGCCAGGGGTATTCCAAAGATGACGGCATAAGGACTGTTCTGGACGATGTCGCACCCGTTCCCGGCAAATGGGCAAAACAGCGGAATGCCCAGCAGACGGGAAATGGAATCGTAGATGGCCACAAGCATCCCGGCCAGGGCCAGCAGACCGATCAACCGCAAAGTTCGGCGATTCCGGTTCATAGATTCCTCCCCGCTCCTGTTGTTCCCTCACGCCGCGAGCAGCTATTGAGGTGCGACGGGCGCCATCGCTTCCCCGATGCTGTCGAGTTCTCTCTTGATGGCAAGACTGTCGAGACTAGCCAGCGGAAGAGAAAGGAATAAGGCGATGCGCCGATCCAAAATGAGGAAGGCATCACGGAAAGCGCACGCCACCTCGGCCTCGTTCCCGCGGACCGCCGCCGGATCAGGGACGCCCCAATGGGCAGTCACGGGCTGCCCCGGCCATAGGGGGCAGGCCTCTTTGGCCGCGTTGTCGCAAACGGTAAGCACAAAATCGAATTGCGGAGAGCCGGGAAGGGCGAATTCGTCCCACGATTTGCTGCGCAGCCCCGCCGTGGGCAGGTGCGCCATTTCCAGCATCCGCAGCGCTTCCGGCCGAACCGTCCCGGTGGGATGGCTCCCCGCGCTGTAGGCGGTGAAGTTGGGCTTGCCTCGAAAGTTCAGAATCGCCTCCGCCATGATCGAGCGCGCCGAATTACCGGTGCACAAGAACAGAATGTTGTAATGACGCTGAATCATTTCCGCCTCCCGGTCCCCGTCAACAACAGCCCGGCTTACAACCAGACTTGTGGACGGCGCTGGCCGGCTTGGTGGCACGGACAAATGCGCTCATGAATTTCCCAGCTCCTTTATATCCGTGGCACTCATTTGGTTCTCCTATTTACAGAGCTGAACAACATCTCGTGGTTTGAGCGCTTTATTCCGGGTACAGCATTCGGCATAGAGGAATTGCAATAACTCCTGAAGCGCTTCCGTGTTGGCGGTGTAGTGCAGGAACGTGCTTTCCCGGCGTACCTGGACCAGTCCTTCATTCTTGAGCTTATCCAGATGGTGTGAGAGGGTCGAGTTGGGTATTTCCAGCTCTTCCTGGATTTCTCCAACCACCAGGCCCTCCGGATGCGCCGACAACAACAATTGCATAATCCTGAGCCTGGCCTCGGTTCCCATGGCCGAGAACATATCGGCATACCTGGCAACCTGCGCGGCGTTTTTCTTGGCAAACGTACTCGGCATATTTCGATAATTGCAGAAACATGGAGTCGTTGTCAAGGGGCTGGGCAGAACGGCTCGTCCACGTTATCCGGAAACGGGCTTGGAGCCGGCAAGCCGATTTCTGTTCCCGGAAGTGACTGCGCTGTAATGACCTCGCTCGCGAGTTTTGACCCGCCACAAAACTATGGGTTCGGAGATTCTCAATCTCAAAACCCGGGTTCGATTCCCAGTAGTGCTACCAAGTTACTTCCTGCAATCTGCTAATACTGCTTGTACTTCCACAAACCCGCCCCGAATCGCTTGAAAACCGTAGTAACGCGTCGTGGGGCTAAGCAATGCTCAGTTTGGGGCTGAGTTTTGGGGCAGACCCGTTTTTTTCACACCGCCGCAGTATTACGCTTTCCGCCTCCCCGGGGGAAAAAGGGTGGTCCTGCCGTGGAGCGGTGCGTCATCTATCCCGCGATGGCGGGATAAAGCTCACGAGATAATTTTTTTGTGGGAATTTTTGGAGGTCAATATTTCAGGGCTAAAACGGGAACTGCTGCCAAAGGTGTTCATAAAGCGATTTATCGACAGAAACAACCCTCGGTAACGGTCGGACAGTCCTAAAATGTCGTTATGTTTGTGCGTCCACTGTGTACAGCTCTGCTCCTCATCTTATGTGGCGAGGCAGCGTGGTGCCGCTGCCCTGACGATCCGGTCCCGCCGAGTGTCATACAGTTGCAGGATGAATTAGGCACTCGTCCTGTGAGCTTCGTCGTTCGTGAACTGCACCTGATCGGCGTAATTCACGCGACCGCCCAAGAGCAACATCAGATCGCCGCTTCGCTTATTGGCGTTTGCTTATCTGAGAATGAGCAGGAGCAGGTCAGCGAACGCCTCCGGGACGCCTTCCAGCGCCTGGGTTTCTTCAAGGCCGCGATTTCGGGGGTGTCGCTTGAAGCCCCAAACCTTAGCGTCGATCCCCCTACCGTCTCCGTCAGGGCGCAAGTAAAAGAGGGGGGACGATACCGGTTGAAGGCCATTAGCTTTGCGGGCAACACGGTGATCAGGAACACAACGCTCTTGCGCAGTGCGGTACCGATAAAGGATGGCGACATCTTTAACACTCAGGGTATACGTGAGGGACTTGAGGAGCTGCGTCAACTGTACGGCGAATTGGGATACATAAACTTCACCCCTGTCCCGGATACGCAGATTGACGACCAGAACCATCTCATCGCGCTAAACATCGACATGTCCGAGGGTGATCCGTTTTACCTAGCGTCTTTCACGGTTCAGGATACTGATCTGCGACGCAAGGCTGCGTTGGCAGAGTTGTGGCCTGGGATGTTGCAACCGGGCAAAATCTACAATCAAAGGCTGGTCAAGTGGTTCTTCGCGCAGGCCCAAGCAAGGAAACTACTCCCGCCCGATGCCAACCCCGGCCAGTATCTGGACACGCGATTGGATCAATGCAAGCACACCGTTGATCTTGTATTGACCATCGACCCGGAATAAGGAATAAAGGGCGAGCTGATTACTGATGATACGCCGCATGGCGCAGCCGGTTTGTGCGGGAGGGCGGATGGCCCAGGCTCGATGAAACTTGGCACCGGGTGCCCCGCTTTAGCCCGGTTTGGGCTAGAGCCTGCCCTGAGCGTAGCCGAAGGGGTGGGGGCCTAGACGTTTGACCACACTTGGTGTAGGTTCTTCCCGATGCCGCCGGGGACCTGCGCTATCTGACCCTCACGTGTTATCATCGCACACCGTTTCCAGGCACGGCGGCCGCCCGCGACATCTTTGAACAGACGCTGGAACGAGTTCGCCGCCGGACATGACCATCTATCCGATGAAACTCCAGCGCCTTGCGCCCGGCGACTGACCTGCGAGGAGAATGCGCATGTCGTCCCTTACGCCATCCCGAACCCGGCCGCGGTTGCCGGCGCTGCTCCGGGCTTCTCTACTCCTCGTGATTTTTTTACTCGCCTGTAACCAGAACCAGAAGAGTCCAGCCATGGCAGAGAAGACATCGCTCAACTTACCTCAGTCCGTAGGCGCGTGGACGCGCGCGAGTGGCCCCCGGCTGGTCGGTCCGCGGGAGATCTTCGATTACATGGACGGCGCCGGCGAACTTTACCTGGGATATCGCTTCCAGTTTCTCGAGGTTGACCGCTATGACGGCCCCGACCAGAATGAAATCCTCGTAGAGGTCTACTGGATGGAGACTCCCGAAGACGCCTATGGCCTGCTCTCCGGCGACTGGGGCGGCGAGCCGGTGGATCTTGGCGCCGGGGCTCCCGCGCTGCAAACCGCCGCTGCCACGGCGGGGTCAAGCGAGCGGCCTCGCGCTCTATACGGCGCAGGGTTGCTGCGGCTCCGGTCCGGCAACCTGTTCGCCCGCGTGATGGCGACGCACGAAACCGCTGCCTCCACCAGCGCGGTGTATGCGCTGGGCCGGGCTATTGCCGCGGGGCGTCCCGCTTCACCCGAGCCGGCGCTGGCGTTGGCTCTTCCCGGCCGCATCGGGGCGCGAATGAAACTGCGCCGTGATCGCGTCACCTACCTGCGCTCCCATCTGGTGCTGAACTCAGTGTATTTCCTGAGCTCGGCGAATCTCCTGGATCTTGGCCCCGGCTGTGAAATGGTTGCGGCCGCGTACGGCGCCGACCATGACAAACGCGGCAAGCCGGCGCGCCTGCTGCTGGCGCGTTATCCCGACGAGCGGGCGGCGGAGGAGGCGCTGAACCACTTCCGCAACGTCTACGTGCCGGAAAAGCGCCAGTCGCAGGCGGCTCCGGCCGGCAGTTTCGCGGTATTCGCCATTGAAGACGGCTGGATGGGATTCTCCCGCACCGGGCGAAGTCTAGCCTTGGTCTTCGAATCCGGCGATGAAAGCATGGCGCGCTTGTTCCTGGAAGAAGCGACGCGAGCCTTGCAGGCAATGAAGGAATGAAGTTCGAACCCGCGGCGCCGCGCCGCGGGTTCGGCCAGCGGCCCCAGTATTCGGCAATCATGGAGGACTCCGATGAGTGACGAACAACATGCGTTGAGCCGTCGCGATTTCGTGCGCGGCACGGTGGGCGTGACCCTGGGCGCTTCGGTTCTGGGCGGCGCCCTGGAAGCCTTGGCCCAGCCCCGGATGAGCCAGGTCGTGCTAGTCCGTCACGAGAAGGCGCTCGATGCGCAGCACGCCGTCGATGAAGGAATCCTGAAAATCATGCTCTGGCAGGCCCTCATCAAGTTGACCGGCAAACCGGACATCAAGTCGGCGTGGTTGTCGCTGGTGAAGACCGACGACGTGGTCGGGCTGGTTTCCACCGAGCACCTGAACAAGACCCATGCGGAGCTGGTTAAGCTGGTTCGCAGCAGTCTCACGGACTGCGGGGTTCCGGAGGCAAACATCAGGAATGCCCAGGGCGGACCGGACAAGGCGCGAGCGTGCACCGCCCTGATCGCCTTGCCGGCACTGAAGGCGCACTGGCTCGCCGGAATCGGCACGGTGCTAAAGAACTACATAACCTTCTCGGGCCGTCCGTCCGACTATCATGACGCCAACAACGCCAATCTGGGCGAGATATGGAACCTGCCGCACGTGAAAGGCAAGACCAGGCTCGTCCTGGTGGATGCGCTGCGCCCGCTGTGCGATAAGGGGCCGCAGCCCGACCCGCGCTACCTGTGGGACTACAAGGGCCTGCTTGCCGGGAAGGACCCGGTGGCGGTGGAGTCGGTCTGCCTCAAGATCATTCTGCAAAAACGTCAGGCGATGCGGGGCGAGCCTTGGCCGCTGTCTCCCCCGCCACTCTGTGTGGAAATGGCCGACAAGAAGTTCGGCTTGGGCACAAGCCGCCTGGAGCAGATCCAACTGGAACGCCTCGGCTGGACAACCGACATCCTGGTGTGAGAGCGCCTTGGGACCAGATTAAAGGATGCTGTCCCCCCAAGGATTCGAAGCCCGATATGCTGAGCCAGGGTTCCGCTTTCGACACAGCCCTAAGACTTTTGGGGGAGTAATCTGCTGGACATTCGGGGACTGTTTCCTCGGTGGCGCGTGCAGGTAGGGTGCCGGAATACTGTCTTCGAACCCATACATTTCTGGCCAGCAGTTTGCGGTCTTTCGACACCTTCTTCTCAACAACTTGCCAGCGGGCGTACGTGATTCCTTTGTGGCGGTTTGCCGTGGGGCGTTACCCGTTTCCCGTGACCTGGCAGTTGATTTGTTACCGGCGCAGCCTGAATGGCGCGTCTTCGATCTCTTGGTCGCCACCCAGCCAGGGCTGAAGCCCCGGCTGGCAGGACCCGCGTTGTCGCCGGGCTGAAGGAGGTGGGAAAAAATACAAACCCCCTTTACCGCGGAGTACGCAGAGGACGCGGAGGAAATCTATGTCCGTTGTTTTCATCGTCCTCGTTCGTCTTTGTACCTCTGCGTCCTTTGCATCCTCTGCGGTGAGAGGTTTTTTCATACTTTCTGAAGCCCGGCGCTTCCACCCATTCCGAAACGCTTCCACCTTTTCCGAAAAAGTTGGCGACATTGGGGGCTCCACCCGCGCTTGCACCTGCACGCGTCCCGGTGTAAGTTACTAGGTCGTTTTGTTGTGCCATGGACCCATTCCAACTCGCCGGTGCCACGCTGGCCGGCTCTACGCGGCAGAATTCTTGAGGAGGATTTCCGATATGAAACGCATTTATATTGCAGCCTATAACCAGTCTAAATTCGGAAAATTGATGGGCATGCCGGTTCCCGACATCCTGACCAATGCCGTCCAGGGCGTTTGCCGCCAGATCAATGCGGCGCCTGCGGCCATTGATGTGGGCTCCGTCGGGGCGGCCTGCAACTTCAGCTTGAATGAGCAGGGACTGCTGGCGGGCCTGCTGGCCATGGTGCCGGGCCTGGAAAGCAAGCCGATCGAAGCGGTCGAGAATGCCTGCGCCACCGGCGGGGTGGCCGTGCTCTCGGTGATTCAGAAACTGCAGGTCGGCCTGGGCGACGTGGGGATTGCCGTCGGTTACGAAAAAATGCGCGATGCCGAAGGCAAGATGGATGGCGCCCTGATCGGCAAAGTGCTGGGTTATTTTTCTTATCCCGGAGAGCGGGTGGGCAAGGTCTACGTCTTCCCGCACCTGTTTGCCGAGGTGATGCGCGACTACATGAAAGCCTGGGGAACCACCGAAGCCGAGCTGGCGCAGATTGCGGTTAACGAATACGCCAATGCCAAGTACAACCCCTGCGCCCAGATGAACAAGGTGCAGGTAACGCTCGACCAGGTGCTGAAAATCGAAGGTATCAACCGCTACGTTGTCGACGGCTTGCCCCTGAAAACCTACGACTGCTCGCAGATCACCGACGGATATGCCGCGCTGATCCTCGCCACTGAGGAAGGGTTGGCCAAGCTGGGTGTTCCCAAGTCCGACACGATTGAGATCGCCGGCTGGGGCCAGGCTACGGACGCGCTGCAAAAAGAAGGACGCGACGTACTGCGTCCGGCGGGCGCTTATCGGGCCATGCGCGCGGCTTACGAAATGGCAAAGCTGAAGCCCGCCGACGTTAACGTGGCCGAGGTGCATGACTGTTTCACCGTCATGGGGGCCATCGGGGCCGAGGTCATCGGCAAGGCCGAACCGGGCAAGGGGGCGAAATACTGGGTCGAAGGCAAAGCCAGCCCCGGCGGCGAATGCGCTATCAATACTTCCGGCGGGCTGATCGCCAAAGGCCACCCCATCGGCGCTACCGGCGTAGCCATGATTGGGTGGGCCGCACAACAGTTGCTGGGTAAGGCTCCGGCGGAAGTGCAGGTGAAGAATCCCAAGGCGGCGGCTACATTCAACATCGGGGGACCGATCTGCGCCTCCGTTTGCACCGTGCTGCGCAGGGCGAGTTAAACCCGTTTCCCGTTTCCCGTTCAGAAACGAGCTTCCGGTTTCCCGTGGCCGGTTTTAGAGCTTGTTCTCGGTTCCGGTTTCCAGAATTGCCTTCTAAGGTCCTTCTGGGAACCGGAATTTTTTCTTTGCGTGAAAGGCGTTTTCGGGGAACGGGCAACGGGAAACGTTTTTTCTACGAGCGTAATGTGCGGCCCAGAGTCGATACTTCGGGCTGGAGCAGCGCCATCTCCTGGGTCAGTGCGGCTAGAGCTTCCTCGGCTTGTTCCAGATTTTTGCTCTTGCCTATGGTTTCCAGGCGGAGAGCCGCATCGACTGCCCGTTGTGCTCCGAAGACGCTTACCGATCCCTTCAGCGTATGGGCTAGCCGATGAATGTCTTCGGCGCGGCCGTTCTGTACCGCTTCCTGAACCGACTGTAGCAGCCGGGGCGATTCTTCCAGGAAAGTGCCGCACACATCGGAAAGCAATTCCTTGTCTCCTCCCAGCAGTTCCAGGGCGGAGTCTCCGTCCAGCACGCCGGCAGGGCGGGCGGCCGGAGTAGAAATTGCGGTGGGGGCTGGAGTCGAGGTCGGGGCGTTGTCTGTTATGGACATTTTTGGTGCCGGCGGAGCCGCGGCTTCGGCTTTCAGATTCGGCAGGTGAGAGCCAATAGCGCGGAGCAGGTCGGCCTTTACTACCGGTTTGGCCAGATAACTGTCCATTCCGGCGGCGAGGCAGCGTTCCCGGTCGCTGAGCATGGCGTGCGCCGTCATGGCAATAATCGGAATGTGTTTGCCCGTGCGTCGCTCGGCATTGCGGATTTGGATGGTAGCTTCCAGGCCGTTCATTTCCGGCATCTGCACGTCCATCAGAATAATGTCGAACCGGTCCTGCGCATAAAGCTGAACGGCCTCGCGTCCGTCGCGCGCAACTTCTACGCTGTGGCCTTCCTTGCCCAATACCGACACCACGAGGTGCTGATTTACGGGATTATCTTCCGCCAGCAGAATGCGCCATGCACGTCCTGGCGCTTGCGCCTGGCTTTCGTGAGGCACGCTCAGGAGGGAACGAGCAGCATGGCCTAGCGCGCGCAACATCGCGTCCAACAGCTCCGAGCGCCGAATCGGCTTTACCAGAGAAGCCTGCACCCCAAGTTTTCGGCTCCACTCCGCCTCGGTGAATTGGCCGCCGGAGGAAAGCATCATGATGATTACGCCATCCAGTTCCGGATCAGCCTTGATTTTGGCTGCGACTTCGAAGCCGTCCATGCCGGGCATCTGCGCGTCCAGCAAAACCAGTTGGTACGGCTTGCCGCACTTGGCGGCCTTCTCCAATTCCGTGAGCCCCACGCGGCCGTTCTCGGTTAACGTCGGCCGCACTTTCCAGGCGCGCAACATCGTGTCCAGCACCCGCCGGTTGGTCGCATTGTCATCGATGACCAGGACGTTGATTCCGGCCAGGGCTGCTGAATCGGCATACCTGCGGCTATCGGAAGGCGCCTCCGCTTTGGCAAATCGGGCGGTGAAGTGAAAGGTGCTTCCCCGGCCGGCTCCGCTTTCCACCCAGATCCGGCCGTTCATCATAAGGACGATCTGGGCAGAGATAGCCAAGCCCAGCCCCGTTCCTCCGTATTTCCGGGTGGTGGAAACGTCGGCCTGCCCGAAGATCTCGAAGATTAGCTGATGCTTTTCCGGGGATATCCCAATTCCGGTGTCCTGCACCTCGAAGTGCAGGATGACGGAGTGATCGGCGTTCTCCTGGGTTGTAACTCGCAGTACAATCTCCCCGGCATCGGTGAACTTGATGGCATTGCCCACCAGATTCAGAACTACCTGGCGGAGCCGGCCCGGATCGCCGCACACCCAGGAAGGAATACCCGGCCGAACCTCACAAACCAGCTCGAGCCCTTTCTGATGGGCTTTCACCGCCAGCGTGCGCATCGCTCCTTCCAGCAGTTCCTCCAGGGCGAAGGGCATTTCTTCCAGTTGCAGCTTGCCGGCTTCAATCTTGGACATATCCAGCACGTCGTTCAGGACCGTCAACAGCGACTCTGCCGATGACTTTACCGTGTTGAGGAATTCCCGCTGACGCTCCGTGAGTTCGGTCTCCAACGCCAATTCCGTCATGCCGAGGATGCCGTTCATTGGGGTGCGAATCTCGTGGCTCATGTTGGCCAGAAAAGCGCTCTTGGCGCGGTTGGCCACGTCTGCCCGGATCGATTCGTCTTCCAGCAGGGCGACCACCATGCCAAATGCCACCACGATTTTCGGAACATTCCACAAATGGGCCGGGACCACAAAGTCCGGGGCTTTTTGCCGCAGGAACGCTATGGCTGCAAACATCAGTCCCCAGACGACAAAGCCCGCGGCGCCGGCCACCGTTCCCGAGCTGAAGCGCCGATGGCGTTGCCAGAACAGGATGCCACACAGGGTGAAGGTCGCCGCCAGCATGGCGTACATGCCGCCGCTGTAATCGGCATGGCCGGTGCTGTAAAAGGCCCAGGCGGCGAACGGGTAGCAGCCCAATATAACCGCGGTCCATTCCGCTTTCCGGCTATCCCCGTTCAGGTACGCCACCAGGGTTACCGCCAGAAAGAACAGGAACACGCAAACGGCGTACACAATCGGATCTTGTACGTGCCACGCCAGAGCGGCGGTATGCCCTAAGGCGGGAACCCCACAGAATCCGATCACCGACCACCACCGCCAGGGACGATCCATTACGCAGGTCAGCGAGATGACGAACAACAGGCCGGATACGTAAAGCGTGCCCCGCGCAAACAGCGTTACCACCGGGGCCGGCAGGAAATTGGAACAGGCCAAGACAATAAAATGGACGAAAATTGCCAGCCAGGCGTCCACCCACAGGCGCATGCACGCCGTGTTGCTGTATTTGCTGAAGCGGAGACCGGCAATGAACGCGCCCGCCAGCAGCGCTTCCGGCATGTTAATGAGGAATTGCTCCATTCCTTGCCTGCGTCCCGGCGCATGCGCCCTTCCGGTCGATGACGGACCTGCGTCCCTAATAAAATAGATCGGCCAAAAAGGGGGGAACTTTACACGACGTAGCAGTCAGCACTCAGCAATCAGCACCCAGCCAAACTGAGAACCGAGAACTGAGAAAGGCGCGCTGACTTCGGGCCTACTGCCCCACGCTGGCTTCCGGCGCCGGCTGTGGCCGCTCGAACGCGTAGTTGCCGGCCAGGAACTGCTGTACATACCACCTCATGATTCCCTGGCTGGTCATGTACATATCGAGCTGGCTGGTGCAGGCCATGAGCCGGCCGATTATGTCGAGCTTGGCTGCGGTCTCTTCGGCGGGCGCCTTTTTGAACCAGGCATTGACCAGATCGCCGCGCCGGTCTACCAGGAAGCCGTAGTGGGAAAGGCAGGCCTCTACAAAGCAGGCGCGCAAATTGCGGCGAAACGAAGTCGCGCCTCCGCCGGCGAACCGGAAAGAAATATAGTTATGGCTGGTGATCTGGGAAACGCAGGCGTCGACCAGCGTGAAGTGATATGCCAATCGCGAGTTCAGATTCATGTATTCGTCGGCCACCAGCAGATAACTGCGATCCCCCAGGGCGCGAGTGGCGCCGGGCTGCGAGGTGAGCGAATTCGCCATCACCGAGGCCAGATCGCTGAGGCTGGCCGGCATATCGCGCTTCCAGCTTACATTGGGATGGTTCAAGCCCTGCCAAAGCGCTTGAAACGGCCGGGAGACAATCTGGGGCGGCGTCACTTCGGACGCCGTGGGATCGGGCAGCGCCAGCCCGCCTCCCAGATCCAATACCCAGATATTTACCGGGACAGCGGTCGTCAGTCGTTTCGAAGAACTCAAATCGCCTTCCAAAGCACGATCGTTGACCTCGAACATCGCTTCGATCGCCTTTTCATGGCAAAAACGCAACACGTCGTGCGCCGACTGGCAGCCCGAGGCGCGAAAATTCGAGGCGGTGGGGTCCAGCAGATGGAGCACCAGCAACCGGCGATTAATCGGATCGCCCTCGGTGGGACGCTCCCGGTAGCGTTCCGGCAGTTCGGTTTCTACCACGCGCGCCGACCATAGCGTGCCGGGATAAATGCGCGGTTGCACCGCATCCAGGCTGACCGGATCGCCATTCTTCAATGCGTCAAAAGCGCCTGGCAATTGGAAAATTGAAGGGATTCGGGCTTCCCGGAGAAGCGCGGCTATGTGTCCCGCCACGTTGCCCAGTTCGGCGACGACCCCGGAAACCCGTGGAAAGACCGTCACGATTTCCGGCGAGGCCTTGCGCAGAAACAGGATCGCGCCTTCGGGGGTCTCCCCCAGCGCTTTCAGATCGCTGATGAAGCAAGCCGGGCCCGAGACCCGGCCCGGATAGATGGTGCGGCCTCCGCTCAACAGCGGTTCTCCCTTGATCCGTCCGCGGCTCGCCTTCGGCGAATCAATCAGCGCCAGAGGCCGGGCCTGCACGATCCAGGCTTGGCCCCGCTCATCCAGCACCCACTCAATATCCTGGGGGACGCCGAAATGCGCTTCGATGCGCAGCGCCCAATCGGAGAGCAGTTCCAGTTCGGTCGCCGTGAGGCTGGGCGCCTCCGCTTCCTCTGGGGGAATCGGACGCCGCAACAATCCACCTTCCTCCGCCGCCAGGATCTCTTCCTCTTTGCGGACAATACTCTGTTCCACCACGCGATGCGGAGCTTTGCGCTGGAGTACGAACAGGTCGGCGGGAACGCGGCCGCTGGCTATATCGAGACCCAGACCGCGGGTGGCGGTGATCCACAGGGTATCGCTCTTGGGATCCTTGGGATCTCTCGAGTACAGAATACCCGCGGCCCGCGCCCGGATTACACCCAGGCAGAGCACGGCCATGGGACTTTCCACTTCCGGCAAACCGGCGGAGAGCCGGTAAAACAAAGCCCGCTCGCTGAAACGTCCCGCTACCACCCGTTTGTACGCGTCCACCATCTGCTCGATAGGGACATTGAGCAGGCTGAGAAACTGGCCGGCAAAAGTCTTTTCGCCGCCCTCGCCTACCGCGCTGGAGCGGACGGCAAGCGGCACTCCGGTGCGCTGCAAATTCCGGGCCCGCTCGGTAAGCGCCACCTCCAGGCTGCGAGATACCGGCGAAGCCATCACCGCCTGCGTGAGTTCGGCGGAAATGCGGGCGAGCAGTTCCAGGTCGTTGAGGTCCACGTTATGAGTGAGGTCGCGAATCTTTTCCCACAGCGGTATGCCGCAAAACTGGCGGTAGGCGTGGGCCGTCAAGACAAAACCGTCGGGCACAGGAAGCTTGAGCCGATTTTTGATCTCGCCCAGAGCGGACGCTTTGGCGCCCACTTCCGCGCCGGCAGCCGCGTCTACTTCCGCCAGCGAAGCGGCCAGGCGCGGGGCGTGTAACTCCTCCAGAGCTGCCACGTGCCGCTCGACCTCCTGGCGCTGGGCCTCAACCGCAGCCACCAGCGAGTGATGGTCGTAGCCGGTCAGCCGTTCCAGGGCGGCGACCACCCCGGCAGTCTTGTCGAAGACGGAGGCAACGCGTTCGTCCAGCAGGCGCCGGGTAGGAGAAACGTACTGCAGATCTTCCTGAATGGTGGCTAACAGTTCCAGGCAGTCATTATTCAGCGTCAGCAGCTCGCGGAAGCTCACATAACGCTGACGGATCCGCTCTTGGACAGGAGCCGCGGGAACGGCCGGCGTCTTTGCTTTCTTCCACCACCAACGCATAGGCAAATACTGATTTGCAATCTGTAATTTGTAATTTGCAAAGTACGAAGGACACACTCTTCGGGTTCTTACTTTGCAAATTACAAATTACAAATTACAAATTGTAACTTTTCTCTATCCCTTCATGACGTTCGTCTTGGTGACGTTCATCATCCGCAACGCCTGGCCGGGTTGTTTGAAGTACCAACGGACATCGTCTCCGGCCTTCCAGGTATCTTCCGGAAGGGAGAAGTATTCGTCGGCCACGGTGAACGTGACCAGTTTCTTATCGCGGGACGAGTACAGGGTGATGGTCTTTTTTTCGCGGTCGATGACCGGGAACTTCACCCCCTGCACCTGTTTGTCGTCACTGGCAATATTTGCCAGCTCCGTTACCGGCGTGTAGCCGATCGTTTTGACCACTCCCGCCGCCGCGTCATAGACGACCAGTTTTCTGTGCTGGGTATCAAACAGCAGCCGTTTTCCGGCCTCCGGCGCCGGTCCCATTTCTTTCGGATCCTCGGGAATCCTTACCGTAACGGGTGAAGCCTTCTCCGTTCCCAGCGCCGAGCTGGGAATCAAGGTTACGATTCCGTTCTGGTGGTTGTACGCGATTACCCGCCCCTGCTCCACCTTACCAAAATCGGTGCAGCCAAGCATGAGCAAGACAGCGACACAAGCCAAGGCGGGCAACAACGTTCTTCCGCAAAGGGCGATCGGCTTGCTGCGTGCGTTAAGCATGACTGGCCTGCACTTTCTGGGATCGTACCTGCGCCCGCTCCGTACGGACACCCCTGACAAATGCGATCAGAATGTACAGCGACATTGCCGAAACCACGCTCAGAATTAAGACGGTCGCAAACGGATCGGTGACTGGTTTGATATTAATGTAAGCTGCCGAAATAAGTTTCAGAATGATCGAGATACCGCAACCGATGACGGCAACGCCGAAAAAGATACGAATCCCATAGCCTTTCACATACTTCGTAGCCACGGTGCCGATCTGCGCGCCGACTGCGGCGCCTGCCAGCATAATTAGGGCTGCCACCAGTTCGGTACGGCCTTTGTAGCTATAAGTGGCTGCACCGTACAATCCGGAAATGGCCACATTAAACAGGTCGGTGCCGACGGCGATATGAGTCGGGCATCCAATCAGATAGATAAGCGCCGGCATGCAGATTAAACCGCCGCCGATACCCAGAAAACCGGCCATGCAGCCAACACAGAAGGCCACGGTGATGGGCAGCCACGCGGAACAGCGGACGCCGGCGGTCTTGAACGTCACCATGGGGGGGATCTTGATCTTGTGAAGGGTTTTGTGCCATTCCAGCCCGGTCGCCAACGCGTCCAGTTTCTTGCCGGAGGCTAGCGCCTCGCGCTCTTTCCTTTTTCTCTTGGTGACATCGGCAAAAACCGTCCACGCGATCAGCGCTAACAGAATGACGTAGGTCCAGCGGACGTATAGGTTAATTGTGCCCAGGCGCTCCAACCACATGATCATTTGGGCGCCCACCTCAAAACCGGCGATCGTGCCAAACATCATGATGAAGCCAAGGCGGTAATCCACGTTGCCGAACTTGGCATGACGCATCGTGGAAATCAGCGATTTTCCCGCCATGTGAGTCACATCGGTCCCAATCGCGAATGCCATGGGGAAGCCCAGGATATTCAAGGCCGGAGTTACCATCCAAGCGCCACCCATGCCAAAAAAGCCGCCGATAATGCCGACCCCGAATCCTAGAACTACTAATCCTGGCCAGAAGATCGGAACCCCCGCAACGGGCATAAGTATATGTAACCAGTCCATGTTCATCTCCTTGCGTCAGTGTTCCGACAACGCCCTTTTCTTCAGATCTATGCCCAAGTGGGACATCCCCCAATCAGCCAGGAGACCCAGAACTGCACCACACGACGGAATAATGACAACCGTGGCCAGAGCAAAGGCCAGATGACTCTCGTTATATAGATTGGCCCACCAGGCTTCCAAGCCATGAAGGTTACGCGTATCGGCGACCAGAACAATATGCTCGCCTTCTTCCGCCAACAGTTGTACCGGGAAAAATAGCAGTAACGCCAAGAGCCCAAACAGCTTGTTTGATAGTTTCGGCATACCTCCCCCTTGTTCCTAGGAGCAACCGCTTTTCAACTTTCCGCTGCAATAAAAATAGCGCTGGCCTGCAAAATCGGCTGCGGGCATCACGCCCCCCGCGACTGCCAGCGCAGATGCCAGCGCTACCTATTGCAACTTACTTCTACTTCACTCCAGTTGCTTTGGAGTGGAGCTTAACTTCCACTTTTTCTTCCAGTTTGTCGTAGTACTCTTTGAGCACAGCCACCACTTCCGGCTTGGAGAACTCTGCCGGAACCGGCTTGCCTTCGCTCATCAGTTTGCGCAGCATTGTGCCTGAAAGCAGAAGCCTTGCGCCACCTTTATATTGCCCGTTATCGTCGATGACCGCCTTGCTCTCGTGCGGGCAGGTCTTCATGGAGGCCATGGAGCCGCACTCGTAGCAGTAGAAGGTCCAGTCCAGCGGCAGCGGCTGAATGG
>Ga0326728_10009796_pt1 | contig 22820 bp, 11 predicted proteins | sample MB3enrmetagenome_FD_207602 | JGI IMG/M metagenome (GOLD analysis project Ga0326728, IMG submission 207602) | Lab enriched peat soil microbial communities from McLean, Ithaca, NY, United States - MB31MN | ecosystem: Environmental > Terrestrial > Soil > Wetlands > Peat | place: USA: New York... | reverse complement strand
GAGAGGTGTCACACTCTCGGATGGACGAGAGAGACCTGTCCCGACGTCGGAGTCGCAAGCGAGGTGAACGTTGCTCTGATCCGCTTCGCCGTGGCGTGGCGGGCGGCTGTGGCGGACTGTCTCTCGAGAAGAAGGGGCGACGAAGGGTTTGCACCGTACGCGGAGCCTTCGGCGTCCTTGCCAAAGTGATCGGTCGCGGCTTCGCAGTCGAATCAGGTTCAGGTAAGGAGCACGCATGATGACACGGAGCCCTGGGGATGTCGGGTCGGCGGGCGCGACTGGGTTCGCTTCGCTATGCGTGAGATTGCTCGTGATGATCACGATGCTCGCCGTGCCAGTGGCTCTGCTCGGTTGCAGCAGTGACGACAGCGGAAACGCCACGCCTGCCGACGCGGGCGGCAACGCAATCGCCGTCGAAGGAAGCACGCAGGCGGACGGTGGGGTCGGGCACGACGGAAGCGCGAGTGTCAACAATATCTACGCCGACGCGAACGTCGCCGACGTGGAGGCAGCGGCCAGAATCCTCATCGCCGTGCAGCTGACACCGGTCACCCCCACGATCCACATAGGCGAAACTCAAGCTTACGTCGCCACTGCGCAGTATAGCGACGGCTCCGACGAGGATGTTACGGCCACGGCGATGTGGTCGACGAGCGACGCCACGATCGCGACGATCAACAGCGTCGGTTTGGCGACGGGCGTGGCCACCGGGACGGTGCAGATCACCGCGACGGTGTCGACAGGCCCTGGCGCTCCGAAATCGGGCTCCGCCGGCCTTGTCGTAAGCCCCGCGGCGCTAATTTCCCTGTCTATCGCGCCCTCGACCCCCGCTCCCACGGTTGGTGCGGGCTACACGGTGCAGTTCACAGCGATGGCTACGTACGCAGATGGCACGACGTCGAACGCAACGTCCCTGTCGACGTGGACGTCCTCGAACCCATCGGTCGCGACAATCTCAACGCTTGGCCTAGCCAGTGGCGTCGCGCTGGGCACGTGCACAATCGCGGCGACGTTCGGCGGCATGACCGCGACGATGACTCTAACCGTGTCGTCCGCTGCGGTCGTCGCTGTGTCCGTGACTCCCAACCCTGCGACCACGAACGTCGGCGGAGCTCCCGTTCAATTCTCTGCGATGGGAACGTTCTCGGACGGGACGACCGGCGACATCACGGGCTTGGTGACCTGGTCGTCCTCCGACGGGACGAAAGCGACCATCGATTCGGCGTCTGGACTCGCGCAGCCGGTCGCCGCAGGCACGGTCACCATCACGGCAGCCCGCGGGACAGTCACTGGGAACGCGGTTCTCATCGTCGGCGCGGGGACGCTTACGGGCATCACCGTGACACCGCCCTCCGCGAGCCTCCCCGTGGGGACGACCGAGCAGTTCGCGGCTACCGCGCAGTACTCGGACGGTACCACGCAGGACGTGACGTCTTCGGCGTCCTGGCAGTCGTCGAACCCGTCGACCGCAACGATTACGGCCCTCGGCCTGGCCACCAGCATCGCGTCCGGATCGAGCACGATCACGGCAATGTTCGGTGGGAAGTCCGGGTCCGCCACGCTGACCGTATCGACCGCCACGCTTGCTTCCATCTCCGTGACTCCCAATCCGGGCGTCACCAATGTCGGAGGAGCTGCCGTGCAGTTCGCGGCGATGGGAGGTTTTTCGGACAGGACGACCCGCGACATTACGACCTTGGTGACATGGTCGTCCTCGGACACGACGAAGGCCACCGTCGGGGTTTCCACGGGTCGCGCGCAGCCGGTCGCGGCTGGAACCGTCAGCATCACCGCGACGAGCGGAACCGTCAAAGGGACCGCGGTTCTCACCGTCGGATCGGGAACGCTGACGGGCCTCACCGTGACTCCTCCCACGGCGACGATTGCGGCCGGCACGACAGAGCAGTTCACCGTCATGGCGCAGTACTCGGACGGCAGCAGCCTGAACGTGACGTCGTCCGCTTCGTGGGTGTCGTCGAACACGACGATTGCCAGCCTCTCGACGCTCGGAGTCGCCACGGGTGTCGCCTCCGGCACGAGCAACATCACGGCAGCGTTCGGTGGCAAGACGTCGGCGGCCAGCGTGTTGACGGTGTCGACCGGGCGCCTCGTAACGATCTCGGTGACTCCCAATCCGGGCAAGACCAATGTCGGGGGGGCTGCCGTCCAATTCACGGCGACGGGAGCCTACTCGGACAACACCTCAGGCGACATCACCAGCCAGGCGACGTGGTCGACATCCGATTCGACGAAGGCGACGATCAAGACGGGCCTTGCCTACCCCGTCGCCGCGGGAACAGTTACGGTCACCGCAGCCATCGGAACGGTCACCGGAACCGCGATTCTCGTCGTCGGATCCGCGACGATCACGGGACTCACGGTGACTCCCCCCACGCTTACGATCGCGGCGGGCACTACAGCGCAATTTTCGGCCGTGGCGCAGTACTCCGACGGAAGCACGCAGAACGTTACTTCGCTGGCTTCGTGGCAGTCGTCGACCACGACGACCGCCACCATCTCCCCTCTCGGCGTGGCGACCGCTCTCGCGGCCGGTTCGACAAACATCACGGCGACATTTGGCGGCCTCACGTCGGCATCCGCTACGCTGACGGTATCGAGCGCCACACTCGTCGCCATCTCGCTCGCACCGAATCCCGGCAAGACGAACGTCGGCGGAGTCGCCGTTCAGTTCACTGCGAGGGGAGCGTTCTCGGACAGCACGTCGCGTGACATCTCGAGCCAGGTGACGTGGTCCACGTCCGACCCGACGAAGGCGACCATCACCGCGGGGCTCGCTTATCCGGTCGCGGCAGGCACGGTCACCATCACGGCCGCGAGCGGAACCATCAGCGGAACCAGCGTCCTGGTCGTAGGATCGGCGACTCTCACGGGCCTTGCAGTGAATCCGCCGAGCGCGACCATTCCAGCAGGAACGACCCAGCAGTTCACAGCCACGGCGCAGTACTCGGACGGCAGCACTCAGAATGTCACGTCGTCGGCATCATGGGTGTCGTCGAGCACGACGACCGCGACGATCTCGTCGGCGGGCGTGGCGACTGCAGTCATCGCCGGCTCGACGAGCATCAAGGCGACATTCGGCGGCCTCACGTCGACGGCAGTTCCTCTGACGGTGTCGAGTGCCAAGTTGGTCTCGATCGGAGTTGCCCCGAATCCCGGAAAGACCAACGTCGGTGGGGCTCCCATTCAGTATTCCGCGCTGGGAGCATTCTCGGACCACACGTCCCAGGACATCACGGGCCAAGTAAGTTGGTCGACGTCGGACCCGACCGTAGCGACCGTGGACTCGACGGCGCTCGCACACCCGGTCGGCGCCGGCACCGTCACTATCACGGCGATGAGCGGGACGGGAAGCGCAGCGATCACCGGCACTGCGACGCTCGTCGTCGGTTCGGCGGTGATTACGAGCGTGACCGTGACTCCGTCTGCGCCGACCATTCCAGCCGGGACCACGCAGCAGTTCACGGCGATAGCGCGCTACTCCGACGGGAGCAGCCAGGACGTATCGTCGGCGGCATCGTGGATTGCTTCACTTTCGTTGGCGGCTCCCGCGACGACCGTCGTGACGATCTCGCCCGAAGGGCTGGCGACCGGAGTCTCGGCCGGAACGAGCAACATCACCGCCCAGTTCGCCGGAATGACGTCGCCAGCGGTCCTCTTGACGGTCACGAATGCCACTCTGGTCTCGATCGGGGTAACCCCGAATCCAGGCAAGACCAATGTGGGAGGATCTTCCGTCGCTTTCGCCGCGACGGGCACGTTCTCGGACAACACCACCCGATCCATCACGGGCCTCGTCAACTGGTCGACATCCGACCCAAGGGTGACGATCACTCAGGCGGGCGTCGCTACTCCCCCGACGAGCGCGTCCGGCGCCGGCACATTCACGATCACGGCGACCGTCGTTGCAGGCGGTTCCATCCCGGTGTCTGGAACCGTCACCGGGACCGCGGTTATCGTCGTGGGGTCGGCGACTCTGACGAGCGTCACCGTGAGTCCGACGACGCAACAGGCGCCGACAGTCCCGGTAGGCCTGACCCGGCAATTCACTGCCACGGCGCACTACTCGGACGGCACGACTCAAGACGTGACGTCGTCGGCGTCGTGGCAGTCGGCGACGCCGGCGACAGCGACGGTCTCGACGAGTCCCCAGGCGAATCCCGGTCAAGCGACTGGGATCGCGGTGGGTTCGTCGAACATCACGGCGACATTCGGTGGCCTCGCTTCGACGGCCTCCACATTGACGGTGTCGAGTGCGACGCTGGTGTCGATCTCGGTGACGCCCCTGCCAGCAACGGCATACGTCGGCGGGGCCCCCGTTCAGTTCGACGCGCGAGGTTCGTTTTCGGACGGCACGTCGAGCGATATCACGAGCTCGGTGACGTGGTCCACGTCCGACGCCACGAAGGCAACGGTCAACGGGCAGGGCCTCGCGTCGCCCGTCGCCGCCGGGCAGGTCAACGTGTTGGCAACCGTCCTTGCCGGCGGGGTCATTCCTGTCACCGGAACGGTCACCGGCACGGCAGCCCTCAACGTCTTGACGGCGACGGTCACGCGTGTGGTCGTGACGCCCCCGGCGGCGAGCATCCCCGTGGGAGCGTCTCAGCAATTCGCAGCCACGGCTTACTACTCCGATGGTCACACTCAGGACGTGACGTCCTCGCCTTCGTGCTCATGGGTATCGACGAACACCGCGAACGCATCGGTTTCGCAAGTCGGGCTGGCCGCCGGTCTGCTGGCGGGATCGACCGGCATCAAGGCGACCTTCAGCGGCCAGACATCCGCGTCTGCGGCGCTGACAGTGACGAGCGCCACGCTGGTCTCGATCTCCGTGACCCCCAATCCGACCAACGCTTACGTCGGTGGTGCCGCCGTTCAGTTCACGGCGACCGGAACTTATTCGGATACCACCCACCAGAACATCACGAATCAGGTGACTTGGTCCGTGCCCGCAAGCCAGACGACGGCGACGATCAGCGCGACGACCGGGCTCGCGTACCCGGGCACTGCCGGGACCGTGGTGATCACGGCGAGCAGCGGGGCGGTCAGCGGGACGGCCACGCTCACGGTGTCAGCGGCCACGGTCACGAGCATCGTCGTGACGCCGCCGTCGGCGGTCATCGCGGCGGGAACGACGGCGCAGTTCAAGGCCACCGCGCACTACTCGGATGGAACGAGTGGAGACGTGACGTCCTCGGCATCGTGGGGAGCGGTGCCAGTTCCAGCCAGCGGCCCGACGAATGCGACGCTGTCGAGCGCGACGCCAGGTCTTGCCAGCGGCGTCGTGGGAGGCACGAGCACGATCACGGGTTCCTTCGGCGGCCAGACAGGGACAGCGACGCTAACGGTCACGCAGGTGACGCTGGTCTCGATCGCGGTGACGCCCAATCCGAGCAGCGCGTATGTCGGCGGCGCCAACGTTCAATTCACGGCGACCGGAACTTATTCGGATACGACCCACCAGAACATCACGAATCAGGTGACCTGGTCCGTGCCCGCAAGCCAGACGACGGCGACGATCAGCCCGACGACCGGGCTCGCGTACCTGGGCACGGCAGGGACGGTGGTGATCACGGCGAGCAGCGCGGCGGTCAGCGGGACCGCCACGCTCACGGTGTCGGCGGCCACGGTCACGACCATCGTCGTAACGCCGCCGTCGGCGGTCATCGCGGCGGGAACGACGGTGCAGTTCAAGGCCACCGCGCACTACTCGGATGGAACGAGTGGGGACGTGACATCCTCGGCATCGTGGGGAGCAGTGCCAGTTCCAGCCACCGCGGCGACGAGCGCTACCCTTTCGAGCGCGACCCCGGGTCTTGCGAGCGGCGTCGTGGGAGGCACGAGCACGATCACTGCGTCCTTCGGCGGCCAGATGGGGACCTCGACGCTCAATGTCACGCAGGTGACGTTGGTCTCGATCGCAGTGACCCCCAATCCAAGTAGCGCGTACGTCGGCGGAGCCAATGTTCAATTCACCGCCACAGGGACGTACTCGGACACAACCCACCAAAACATTACGAACCAGGTGACCTGGTCGGTGCCTGCAGGCCAGACGACGGCGACGATCGGCCCGACGACTGGGCTCGCGTACCCGGGCACGGCAGGGACCGTGGTGATCACGGCGAGCAGCGGGGCGGTCAGCGGGACCGCTACCCTCACGGTGTCGCCTGCAACGGTCACGAGCATCGTCTTGACGCCGCCGTCGGCGGTCATCGCGGCGGGAACGACGGTGCAGTTCAAGGCCACCGCGCACTACTCGGACGGAACTAGTGGGGACGTGACATCCTCGGCATCGTGGGGAGCAGTGCCAGTTCCAGCCACCGCGGCGACGAGCGCTACCCTTTCGAGCGCGACCCCGGGTCTTGCGAGCGGCGTCGTGGGAGGCACGAGCACGATCACTGCGTCCTTCGGCGGCCAGATGGGGACCTCGACGCTCAATGTCACGCAGGTGACGTTGGTCTCGATCGCAGTGACCCCCAATCCAAGTAGCGCGTACGTCGGCGGAGCCAATGTTCAATTCACCGCCACAGGGACGTACTCGGACACAACCCACCAAAACATTACGAACCAGGTGACCTGGTCGGTGCCTGCAGGCCAGACGACGGCGACGATCGGCCCGACGACTGGGCTCGCGTACCCGGGCACGGCGGGGACCGTGGTGATTACGGCGAGCAGCGGGGCGGTCAGCGGGACCGCTACCCTCACGGTGTCGCCTGCAACGGTCACGAGCATCGTCTTGACGCCGCCGTCGGCGGTCATTGCAGCGGGAACGACGGAGCAGTTCAAGGCCACCGCGCACTACTCGGATGGAACGAATGGGGACGTGACATCCTCGGCGTCGTGGGGAGCAGTGCCGGTTCCCGCCACCGCTCCGACGAGCGTTACCCTTTCGAGCGCGACACCGGGTCTCTCCAGCGGAATTGTGGGGGGCACGAGCACGATCACAGCGTCTTTCGGAGGCCAGTCTGGGACGGCGACGCTAACCGTCACGCAGGTGACGTTGGTCGGAATCGCGGTGACTCCCAATCCAGGCAATGCATACGCGGGCGGTGCCAACGTTCAATTCTATGCGACAGGAACGTATTCGGACACAACTCACCAAGACATCACGAATCAGGTCACTTGGTCAGTGACATCGGGCCAGGCGAGCGCAACGATCAATCCGACGACTGGCCTCGCGTATCCGGGAGTGGCAGGGACGGCGACGATCGTGGCGAGCTTGGGGACCGTCAGCGGCACTACGACCCTCAATGTCCAGGTCCCGTCAGTGACGCTCGTGAGCGTTGCAGTCGCTCCCGCCGCGCCGGCGAACCTTCCTAAAGGATTGACTCAGCAGTTCACAGCATCGGCGAAATTCTCGGACGGAAGTACGGCGGACGTGACGACCTCGGCATCGTGGACCTCGTCCATCGGGACCGTTGCGTCTATTTCGCCCATCGGCCTCGCAACAGGTCTGGCTGTCGGATCGACCAACATCACCGCAACGTGGGAAGGCGTTCCAAGCGCTCAGGTCCTCCTGACGGTAACTCCCGCTGTCCTCGAGTCCATCGTCATCACCGCCTTGGGTCCGACGACGCTCACCCTCGCATCCGCCGACAACGTGACGTTCGACGCGGTTGGCACCTACAGCGACGCGACGAGCGCCGACATCACGGCGCAGGTGACGTGGGTCGCAACGACTGCCGGGTCCCCGTCCCCTTGCGTCACCTGGTCTGGACCCTCCAACAACGTGGCTACCGCCGCTGCTCTCGGAACGTGCGTGGTGAGCGCATCTGTGTCCGGCAGCGCGGCGACAAGCAACCCCGTCGCCATCACCGTCCAATAGTCACCTTCAGCACATGGGAGCCCCCCCTTGGGCGCCGCTCGCGCACGTGCTAGGCGTCGAGCAGTTGCCATGTCCACCAACACTGAGCTCGTTGCCCTCGCCCGCGAAACCCTCTACGGGAACAACCCCCCCGCGACGATTGCCATGGTGCGCGGACGCGGGTGCGAGCTCTTCGACGCCGATGGACGCCGATGGTTGGACCTGTGCGCCGGAGTTGCCGTGTGCAGTCTCGGGCACGCGCATCCGGACGTGGTGCGCGCAATCGCAGAGCAGGCGTCACGCCTCATGCACTGTTCGAACTACTTCTACAATGAACCGAACATCCTTCTCGCCGCCGACCTGTGTCGCCGCACCGGGTTTGCTCGTGCCTTCTTCTGCAATTCGGGCGCGGAGGCTAACGAGGCTCTCGTCAAGATGGCCCGCCACCACTTCTACGGTTGCGGCGAACCGAGCCGCATCCGATTCGTCGCATTCGAGAATGCGTTCCACGGCCGGACGCTGGGCGCGCTCTCACTAACGGGTACGCCGAAGTACCGCGAGGGTTTCGGACCCCTGGGTCCGGTCACCCACGTTCCGTACGGCGATGCCGATGCAGTCGAGAAAGCGATGGGGTCCGATGTGTGCGCTATCGTCGCGGAGCCCGTGCAGGGTGAGGGCGGGGTCGTGGCGGCCCCTCGTGGCTTCCTGGCGCGCCTGCGGGGGATCGCGGATGCGCATGGGGCACTCCTCCTCGTCGACGAAGTGCAGACGGGCATCGGCCGGCTTGGACGCTTTCTCGGGAGCGATGGAACCGGTGCGAATCCAGACGCGGTGGCGCTTGCCAAAGGGCTTGGAGGCGGATTCCCGATCGGCGCAATGCTCACGACCGAGCGGGTCGCAGGAGCCCTCCCCCCCGGCACTCATGGCACGACGTTCGGCGGAAACGCGCTGGCCAGCGCCGCGGCGTTGGCGGTGTTGCGCGTCCTCGACGAGGGCAAGATTGTCGAGGCGGTGTCCGCGAAGGGAGCCGCGCTCGGCGCATTGCTGGGAGATCTATGCGCCGACTTGCCCGAGGTCTGCGAGAGCGCCCGAGGAGAAGGGCTTCTCTGGGGGCTTGTTCTGCGACAGGGCTTCACTGCGCGGTCGGTTCTTGTTCGCTTGCAAGAGCGTGGCGTGCTCTTGACAGCTGCGGGTGAACGCGTGCTGCGCTTCAGCCCTCCGCTGGTGGTGACCGTTGCCGAGCTCGAGGAAGGCGTTCGCACGCTCGGTCAGGTGCTGAGCGAACTCCGCTCCCTCGCCGCTTGAGTCGGCCTTGAGGGCGCCGTAGACGACGGTTTCCTCTGCGTATTGCCTCCCGCCTCGGCACCTTTCCTTGACAGGGGGGCCGTCGCGGGCAGAACTGGGACCTCCCGGATGTCGTTCGCGCACGACCCTCTTTCGGCCGAGGAGAGCCAGGCCCAGTCGAAGTCGCCTTCGCCGGCGCCGGACGCACTGTGCCCAGGGTGCGGTACGCCGGTAGATCCCTTGCGAGCGGGACACGTCGCGATCCTGAGGGGTCGTTTCCACTACTTCTGCCGATTCGAGTGCAAGAGGGCCTATCTGCGTGCACAGGACGACTTCGAAACGCAGCGACCGCCGAGCGTTGCGCCACGCGATGTCGCGCTCACTCTGCCGACGATAGATGTCACCTTTGGGGTAGACGCGCCAGCACCCGTGATCGAAGCAGAGAAGACGGAAGATTCGCTGTCCGTGGACATCGTGATCGAGCCCGAGAGTCCACCTGTACCGGCTCCGGCAGCCCTTCAGGCCCCGGCCAATCCCGTCGCCCCTCGGATCCTTCCGCAGCACGACGCGTCGAGCACGGAACGCCGCAAGGTGATGATCAGCGATTCGATGGCCATAGCGTGTGGGGCGCTGGGCGCGCTGCTGGTCCTCGGAAGCTCAACACTCCTGGCGGGGGGCATCATTGGCTCCGTGGTGGGCGTTCTCGTATGGGTTTTGCGTGTGGCCGTCCGGCGTCGCGACGACGCCGACGAGCACGTGCTCGTCGTATCGGGGCCACCTGTCGGAGCGGCGATCGCTAGCGTTTGGGCTCTCGCGACTCGCGACCCGCACGCGTCGTCCATTGCGCTCCTCGCCGGCTTGTCGACCGCGGCCGTTGCCCTGGTGGACCTCCTCGAGACTCGGGCACGACGCGGGATTGATCGGGCTCGAAACCACATCCTGAGCGGACTCGATGTTCGGGCTCGAGTGGTGACCGATGACCACGTGACGGAAATGCCGGCCTCCGAAGTTCGTCCGGGCGAGCAAATCGTCGTGGAAGCCGGCGAGTACGTAGCCGTCGATGGAGTCGTGACAGCCGGCGAGGCCTCTGTCGTACCGTGGCTTGACGCGGGCGTGGAATCGGCGCGGCGCGAGGGCGATCCGGTCGTTGCGGGGGCGCGAGTCCTCTCGAGTCGAATTCGTGTCATCACGGCGTGGTCGGGCGCCGAACGCGCGTGGATCAAGCTTCTGTCAACGCGCGAAGGGCGTGTGGACGTCATGGCGCCAACTCCTCGAATGTTGCGTCTGACATTCGAGCGAGGCGCGCTTGTGGCTGCCGCCATCTGTGGCCTCGCCGCAGTCGCTTCGAACGCGACGGCAGTTCAGGTCTTGGCAGCAGGGTGCGCGGGAGCGCTTGCATTCGGCGCGACCGCGGCGTCCGGCTTCACGAGTCTTCACATCGCGCGTGGCCACATTCGTGCCCTTGCAAGCGGCATTGCCTACAAGAGTGCGCGTGCGTTCGAACAGGCTGCGTCCGCGACACTTGCGGTCCTCAGTGCCGAAAGTACCATCTTGATGGGAGAGCCCGAGACGGTTGCGGTCGAGTCGCTCGGCGCGCTCGACCCCGAACGCATTCTGTCGCTCGCATCGGGGGCGGCCTCTGCGTCTCCTTATCCCATTGCAGTCGCAGTCGTACGGTCCGCACGCACCCGCGGCGTGACCCCCGAAAGCGTGCGAAATGCGACTGTGCGCCAGGGACTCGGCATTACGGCGCTCACGAGTGGTGGGGAACGCTTGGTGATGGGCGGTCGGGCTCTCATGCTGGAGGAGAAGATAAGCGCAGCGGTAGTCGACACGCGCGTGTCGGAGCTCGAGGCCGACGGGCGAAGTGTCCTCCTCGTTGCGCTCGGAAATCGGCTCGTTGGGCTCGTCGCGGCGCAGGATGGACTGCGTCCTGGGGTACGCGCCGCCGTCCAGAACCTTCTCGACGCGCACATCGAGCCCGTTCTGCTGAGCGGGGAGGCCCGGCAGACGTGCGAGGCCATCGGAAGGGCTCTAGACATCGATCACGTGCGCCCCGAAATTCTCCCGGCGGACTGCGGGGCAGAAGTGAAGGCCTTGGCCGAGAGCGGCAGCGTCGTGGCAGTCGTCGGACACCCCATGAGGGATGACGCAGCGCTCGGCGCAGCCGACGTGGCCGTGGCTACGAGGGCAGCAGGGCTGACGCCGGGCGAATGGGCGGTCGCCTTAGCGGGCGATGACCCGCGCGATGCGGCGTTGGCGCTGACGATCCCGCGCGGCGCCCGGGATCATGCGCGCCTTGCGGCCTTGTTCGGCGCTGCGCCGGCAGTGGCGGCATTGCTCGCCGGGGTCTTCGGCGTCGCCCCGATCGAGATGGCTCCGATCGCGGTCATGATTGGTGCGGTGGCGGCGGCCATCCACGCGCATGCGGTCAACGCGTCGTAGCAGCCGGTGCCTGGAATCCGGCCCGGTCGAGTGCTCGAGCGACGTCGCTCTCGGTGGACAGCGCGTCGTCCAATGTGAGCTTGGCCGATCCGACGGCGACATCGATAACCTGCACGCCCGGCAATCGCGCGAGCGCGGTGCGAACGCTCCTCACGCAACCGTCGCAGGACATTCCCCCTATGGTCACCGTGATGTTCTTCGCTGCCATGGCTTCAACCATAGCGCATCGCCCACCATTTCGCAGAAGTTGGCCTCGGCGCGGCCGGCCGTGCTACGGCCGAGAGGCCATGCCCAGCAGCACGTCCGATGCGCATGACGTCGAAGGGCCGACGCTCAACGGTCCTCGCGCCGATTTCATCGCTTCGCTTGGACGGAAGATTGAAGACGCCCGCGATCTGATTCGCGCATTCGAAGAACCTCCCTCTGCGCTAGCCCGAGACGAGCTTCGCCGGCGCCTGCACGCTTTGCGTTCCGGAGCTCGCTTGTTGCGACTCGATTCGATGGCGACATCGCTCGACGAGGCGCTCGGCGTACTGGAACGAGCCTCTCGAGGGGTCGAGCTCGGACCGGACGACGTCGCGTTCGTTTCTCAAGTGCTCGACGACATTCCGGCGCTCGCGTGGGGGGATTCGAGGCCGAGTGCGGACCCTCCTCCGGTCGCGTCGCCCGACGAACCGACCCACGCGAGTCCCCCGGTGCGTGTGTCGGCCCTCGTGGTAGGAGGTTCCTCGGTCGCTCGCGAGCTGGAGGGCGGCCCGGATTCCCAGACCAGGTCCTTCGACTGCGAGCGGACCGAGGATGTCGAGACAGCGCTCGAACTTGCCCGAGCCTACGCGCCCGATGTGCTCGTGATTGACGCGGACCTGCCTGGAACCGCGGAGTTGGTCGAAAGGCTGGCGAACGACGCGTTGACCGAGCCGGTTCCGGTGGTGGTGGTCGGAACCTGGAGTGGGCCGGAAGCCACGGCGCGCTACGTGGCCCTTGGCGTGTCGAAAACCCTGTCGAAGCCTCTGAAGTCCAGTGCGCTGAGAGGTGCGTGCGACGAGGTGCTCGACGCGCGGGAAGGGAGGACCCTGCGCGTGACCCTCGGGGAACTGACGCTCGATCAGTTGGCGGAACGCCTTGGTCGAGAGGTCAAGGAAGCGCTCGTAGGTGGGGTCGACCGCTCGGCAAGGTCGCGCCGAATACCGCTCGGCGAGGGCACCGAGGTCATGGGGGCGATGTGGGGCGCCATCGCTCGCGTCCAGGAGGTCGTGACGAGGAGGACCGATGGGGGTGTCCGCTATTCGGGCGTGGCACCTGAAGGGACGATCGCGGTTGCCCCCTGGTTACACCACGACGTGGCCGCGTCTGAACGACTGGCGGTTCGAGCCCGGGGCCCGGCAACCGACGTGCGCCTGCACGGACGGCACGTCGTCGTGGCGGACGACGATCCGGGCGTCACATGGTTCATCGCAGATCTTCTACGAACAGCGGGGTGCGAGGTGCACGAAGCCCTCGATGGGTCCTCGGCGCTCGATCTTGCCATACGGATTCAGCCGGATCTGGTCGTGACCGACATTCTGATGCCCGGGGTGGACGGCTTTGCGCTCAGTCGCGCTCTGCGGAGGGACGTCGCCCTCCGCGACACGCCGGTCATCCTCTTGTCATGGAAGGAAGACCTCCTTCAACGGGTACGCGAGCTCGGCGCGAGTGCTGCGGCGTACATGCGCAAGGAGAGCGACTCGCGTTCGATTCTGGCCCGGGTGCGCGAGGTGTTGCGCCCTCGGGCGAGGGTCGAGGCGCGCTTGGCGGGTGACGGCGAGGTCCGGGGGCGGCTCGACGGCCTGACGACGCGACTGCTCTTGGAGTTGGCGTGCGGCCTTCGCGGCAACGCACGTGTCTCGGTGCGAGATGCATCCGATCTCTACGAGGTCGAGATACGGGACGCAGCTCCGAGAAAGGTCACGCGCACTGCAAGCGACGGAAACTTCGTCCGCGGACAGCGAGCGCTGAGCGCGCTACTCGGCATCAGCGCGGGACGGTTCTCGGTCGTGTCGAGCGCAGAGTCGGTTCGTGGCGAGCTCACGGGGACGCTCTTCGAGCAGTTGGTCGAGCCGATAGCGGCCGCCCGCGGCGCCCTCGCAGCGTCCACGGGCACTCGAACCATCGAGGTGGAAAGGCTCGGACTCGATCCGGAATCGACGACGCACTATCTCGTCGGAACTCCAGAGCCGACCAAGAGTCTGATAGTGCGTCTCGCCGCCGGGGAGTCGCCACGCCGAATGATATTGGAAGGGGTGGTGGCTCCGAGCGTGCTCGACGACATGCTCGCAGACCTGGCGGCCCGCGGTGCCATTACGGCGGTTCAGGGACGTGACGGCGAGGATCTCCTCGGTCCTGCGGTCGATGCCGCGCGGGATGTACTTCGAGGCGCCGTCGCTGAGGAGCGCGCGACCTCGGTGCGTCCGCCCCGCATCGAGGACGACCGAGGTCCGGAATCGACGCTGAGGAGTGCGGACGAGCTCGTATTGGCCTTCGACGACACCCGTGGCGGGGACAGCGACGTGGCCAACGTGTCGATGCGGCCGGCAGCCATCAGTCTGGTCCCGTCGTCGTTGGAGGACGCGGTGATGCGGCAGATCAGCGATCGTTCGCCGCAGCCTCCCCTTGTCTCCTCTGCGCGACCGCCTATCGTCGAGCCCAGCGCGCTCCGCCGTCGATCGTCCAGTCCGCCATCCAGACCGCTCACGGCAGACTTCGAAGCAGCGCGCGCGCCGCGTACCATCCCCGCGGCGGGGCAAGTGGCACCACCCGCGGCGCAGCCACCGGTCGAGGAGCCCTCGCCCCCGGCGGCGACTGGGTCAATTCCCGCGCCGTCGGAATCGCGCAAGCGCACGATGCTCGCGCTGGTGGTGGTGCTGCTAGGCGCGGCGGTCGGCGCGATCGCATGGCTGTTTGGAGCGGACCTGTTGCACCCGTGAACGGATTCGCCATACGGCATTGCGCCGTGGTCGCGCTCGCCATTTCACTGTCGTGCAAGCGCGCCCCGACCCGTGAGGTTCGCGACCCCCCCAGCGCGGAGACGAGTCGTGCGACCCCGGTCGTTGCGCCCTCCGGATCCGTGCTCGATCTCGTCCATGACATCGACCGGTGTGCGATCGGGCATCTCGGCGTCTTGCTGGACTTTGGGGAACCGGCGCTGCGCGCGGACCTCGGACCCGACGTTGACAGTCCGTCGAGGCGAGGCCGGAAATCCCAGGACGTGCCGCCTGCGGATTCGGTGCGTCCAGAGCGAATTTCGACCCACGCGAACAGAAGCACCAGCAAGACCACGGCGCCTCCGGACGCTTGGGTCGAGCACGACGGTGCTTCGTGGCTTCAAACGCGGTCGCGGGTCATCACGTCGAGCTTCTATTGGCCTGCTGTGGCCAGCGAGTCTCAAGACGCAGGCGTCTACGTAGAAGGACGCTTGCGAGGAGTCGCTGCTCGCGGCGCCGTCGTCGCCATCGACGGCAAGACAATCGGCGCGTTCTCATTGAAAAAGGCGGCGGACCGCACGCCAATCCTTCGTTCCGCCGCGCCGCTGACGCTCGCGACCGGTGGTCACGAGCTGACCATTCGGTTCGTCGGAGCTTCGCGAGCGAGTGAACCGCTCGCCGAGCTGGACTGGGTGCACGTTGGGACGGGCCAGCCGATCGAGTCCTACTCGGCGCCGACGCTCGCCGACGCTCTGCACGAGGTGACCCTCGGCGGTTTATCCCTTCGCGCGTTGTCGCTCCGTGCGCCTGGTTTCGTGCGATGCTCAAGCTTCATCCCGGCGAACGCGACGCTCGAGGCTTCGCTGTCCATTGAAGGCGTTGGGGACGCTGATGTGGAAGCGCGTCTCGTTCGTGATCGCAGACCCGACATCGTTCTCGGTGCAGCCCACGTCGGTGGGGGGAACGAGTGGCTTCCATGGTCGGTTCCCATCGCAGGACTCGAGGGCTCCGGCGCGCTCTCGGCGATTGAGCTATCGGCGCGACGCGCCTCGAAGGGCGCACGAGTCGTCTTCGGCGCGCCACGAGTCGTCGTTTCCGGCGCGAGCACCGCCATGCCGCCGCCAACGGCGCGAAGCGCGGTTCTCGTCGTTCTCGGCACCACGTCCACTCGTTCCTTGGCCCCCTGGGGAGGCATGCATTCGGTTCCGGAGCTCTCGCGCATCGCGGCGACCGGAGTGACGTTCACGGCAAATCGTGCGTCGAGCTCGCTCGTCAGCGCGGTCGTCGGGTCGATGTTGACCGGCCTGTCCCCGCCGCTCGAAGCACTCGTCGATCCTGGCGCTCGCCTTCCGAAAGGGCCGACGACAGTCGAGGACGCGTGCCGTCAAGCGGGCATAGCCACCGCGATGTTCACGGCAAATCCGACGACCGGCTCGGCGTTCGGGTTCAACCGGGGCTGGGACACGTTCGTCGAGCACAGTCCCGTCGACGACGTTCCCGCGACCAGGGTCTTCGATGAAGCGGCGACTTGGATAGACACCCACAAGAACAGCCGTTTCCTCGTGGTCCTGCATGCGCGTGGGGGCCATCCGCCATGGGACGTCACCCTGGAGGACCTCAAGAACATGGCCCCGGAGGGGTATTTTGGGGCGATCGAAGCCGGACGCGCCGCCGAGGCACTGCGAAAGGCGCGCAAGCACTCAGCACGGCTCAAGGACGACGATCGGACGCGCGCATGGGCACTCTACGACCACGCCGTCGACGTGCATGACGAGGGGCTCGGGCGATTGCTCTCATCGGTTCAAGGGACGGGGGCCGATGACTCGACGATCCTCATCATCACGAGCGACGTAGCGACATCCGAAGCGTTGCCGATTCCATTTCTCGACACGGATGGCTTGGATGAACCGGTTCTCGCCACGCCCCTCGTGATCCGATGGCCGCGCGGCGAGCTCGCGGGTCGCCGTACGGACGTAGCCAGCAGCTCCGACGACATCGCTCGAACGGTCCTCAGGGCGCTCGGACTGTCCTCGCCGCCCGGATTCGGTGGAACCGACCTGGCGACTGTCGTGCGGTCCGTTGCAGATCAACGCTCGGTGATCGCGGTCCGTGGCGATCGCGAGTCGCTGCGATGGGGCCCCTTCGTGTTGCTTTCCGCAAGAGGCCGAGAAACTCGCATGTGTGACCTGTCGCTCGATCCGACGTGCACGACCGACGTCCGCGCCACGGCCCCCCTCGCGCTCGAGGCGCTGCGAAGAACGCTCCTGGAAATCCGTGATCGCGTCGGCGAAAGTCCGGCGGAAAAGGACCCCGTGGTCCTCGACAGTCGAACGTCCGCCGCGCTCGTACGCTGGGGATGGTCGCGAAGCGCGTCCGACGGTGATGAGGGCCCGTAGCGACTCGCTTGCCGGGTAGCGCGCCCGCGTCGGTTCGCTTTTACTCACTCAGCAATCGATAGAGCTCCGGGCGACGATCCCGAAAGAAGCCCCACGACGCACGTGCCCGTGCCAGGGCCGCGCGATCGAACGTCGCGAAGATGACTCCAGCGCCATCTCGCCCGAGTTCGGCGATCTTGTCGCCACGCGCGTCGGCGATGAACGAAGACCCGTAAAACGACTGGCCTCCTTCGATCCCGGTTCGATTCGCTGCCACGACTGGAACGACGTTCGAGACGGCATGCCCGATCATGGCGCGTTGCCAGGGATCCCGCGTATCGAGCGAAGGCTCGTGAGGCTCGCTGCCTATGGCCGTGGGGTAGAGCAAGACCTCTGCGCCGAGCAGCATCATCGCGCGCGCTGCTTCGGGGAACCACTGGTCCCAGCAAATGCCCACCCCGATGGTGGCGTGGGCGGTCTTCCACGCCCGAAATCCAGTATCTCCCGGCCGAAAGTAGAACTTCTCCTCATATCCAGGCCCGTCGGGAATGTGACTCTTTCGGTACACACCGAGGACGTCTCCATTCGCGTCGACGATCGCGACGCTGTTGAAGAACGACTGGCCCGCTCGTTCGAAAAACGACACGGGAATGACGATGCCGAGCTCGCGTGCAACGTCTCGCATCCGCCGGACACCATCGTCGTCGCCTACGGTTCGAGCTTCCTCGAACCAGTCTGGATTCTCTTCGCGGCAGAAGTACGGGCCTTGAAACAGTTCCGGCGGGAGAACGATCCGCGCGCCTCGTGCCGCAGCGTCTCTCACGTGCCGTTCGACCTTGTCGATGTTCGCTTGACGGGATCCCGCGAGGGAGCACTGAACCGCCCCGACCGAGAATGAACCGCCGGGAAGACCGCTCACTTTGCGCCTCGAGGCTGCTGCTGCGTGATGCAGTGGAACGCTCCGCCGCCCGTCAGGATGGCTCGTGCATCGACGCCAATCGTCCGTCGATCGGGAAAGAGGCCTCCGATGCGCTCCACCGCCTCGCCGTCCCAACGACTGCCATACGTGGGAACCACGACGCTGGCGTTGGCGACGTAGTAGTTGACGTAGCTCGCAGGCATGACGGTTCCGTCGTCTGTCGTCACGCGGCCAGGCGACGGGATGCATACGACATCGAGCCTGCGACCGCGGGCATCCACAAGGGTCTTCGCGTCGCGAACGATCTGTCGAAGCGTGTCCCGGTTCGGGTCGTCCTCCGAACGCGGCTCCATCAGAACGAGCACGCCGGGTCGGGCGAATCGCGCGATCGTGTCTACGTGACCGTCGGTGTGATCATTGACGAGCCCACGTTCGAGCCAAAGCGCGGTGCTCGCGCCGAGGGCACCGAGGAGCCAGCGCTCGACGTCCTCGACTGCGCTTTGATTGTTGCGGTTGGCGTTGAGAAGGCATTGTTTCGTGAGAAGGACCGTGCCCTCTCCATCGACCTCGACGCTTCCGCCCTCGAGGACGAATGGACAATCGAAGCGTCTGGCACCCACGATGTCGGCCACCCGACCCGCGACGCGGTCGTCATAGGCGAGAACGAACTTGCCACCCCAGCCGTTGAATCGGCAAACGAGAGTTGCCGGTGTCCCACTGTCGTCCAGGAGAAACAGCGGAGCCGTGTCACGAAGCCAGATGTCGCCGAACGGAACGCTGTGAAACCGCGCACGCTGCGACGGAACCGCTGCACGCGCCAGGGCTTCGTCCGCAGGGCTGGGGACGAGGATATCGACCGATTCACCCTGTGCGATCGCGGAAACGAGCTCCGCAAAGGCTTCGCGGGCCGGGGCGAGATCCTCCCCCCAGAGGTCAGCATGGCTGGGCCAGGCGAGCCACGTGGACGCGTGAGCATCCCATTCGGCGGGCATGCGAAAACCTGCGTCGCGAGGGATCATCGCATCGCCCGGTATACCGGTGCTCGACGCGTAGCGCCATACTGCGCCCTCACTTGGGCGAACGATTCCTCACGTACCGAACGGCGCCGTGATCACTCTTGACGATGCGCCCCTCTTCTCTCTGAAAGAGCATCAGCCGCTGGTGCCGAACGTCGCCGCCGACGGGCGCGACGAGCCGTCCGCCCTCCGGGAGGGCATCGACCCACGTTTGAGGCACCTTGTCGACCGCGAACGTGACGCACACCTTGCGAGCCGATCCCCAATCGCGGACGCTCGCAAACGCGTCTTCGCAGATGACCGTCACGGGGCCGGATCCCGTCAACGCAGCCCTCGCCCGTTCGCACAGCCCAGGGTCAATTTCGAATGTGCGGACTTCGCGTCCCGTGATGAACGCGGCGAGAGCCGCACCGTACCCGGAGCCGGTTCCGAGCTCGACGAGCGAGTCGCCCGGTGCGAGAGCGAGGAGGCGAAACATCAAAGCGTATGCGTGGGGGGCGCTGATCGTGGCGTGTCCCGCGTCGTCGAGCGGCAGTGGCGTGTCGTCGCTGCTCTGTTCGATGTCTTCGAGGCGAACGAACCGTTCGCGAGGCACTTCGAGGAGGGCACGCGCGTGTGCGGGATCAAGGTCACCGTGTTCGGAGCGAATGGCCCCCGCGAGCGCCAGCCGACAGCCTCGCGCGACCTCGCGCAGCTCGTGCCACAGGATGTCATCGGGAGGCGGCGGACCCGCTCGGACGCGCGCGGCGAGCGATGCCAACCAGAGGAGCCGCTCGGTCTGCGGTAGCGCTGCCATCTTCTGGCGGAACGCGACTGTGAAATAAACAGGCGGCGTGGGCAAGGGGGGCTCAACTGGGCAGGGAGTTGGTGGTGGCCATGGGCGTCGCTTCGAGCGTGACCGCCGCGCTCGAGCGCATTGACCGGAGCGTGTAGCCCGTGGTCACGATAGGGTGTGTCGAGAGTACGCGCGGCGAGTGCGCCAGGTCCAAGGCTTCCGTCCCCTGCCGGCGGACGCCAGGTCGCGTGGCTCTCGTTGCAGGTCGTTCGCAGACTGTCGGCTCATGGGGCGTTTCGCTCGGCAGCGGCCGTTGCGTATTGGTTCTTTCTGAGCCTCATCCCTCTCCTTGTTCTCGCCGGGTTCGCGATTGGACAGGTCGCGCGACGTCGTGGAGTGGACGCGCTTGTGGGTCCTCTTCTCGATGTCGTTCCCGCAGCCGCTGAGGACATCGTGCGCGAGGAATTGAATCGCCTCGCTGGGGCACGCGCCTCGTCGCTCGCTCCCGTGGGTGCCGCGAGTTTCTTGTGGACGGCGTCCGCCGGCCTCCACACGCTTTCGGACGTTTTCGAAGTGGCTGCTGCGGCGCGCGCCCGAACGTACTGGCACAAGCGATTCATCGCCCTGGTGGGCGTCGTCATCGGCCTGGCGGCCGCTTCTGCCGTCGCCTGGACTTTCGTGACGGTCGACTCAGCCTTGCGCGTGGTGTCGCACGAGGTCGCGCCCTCTGCGCGCCGTCCGAGTGCATCGAGCTCTGCGTGGTCCGCCGGGTCAGGGCTACGTCCATCCGGCAGTGCGGCGCCCCGGTCGCGAGTGTCGACTCCCATGCCGCCGTCCCCTTCGCCGCCAGTGCCCGCACTCCGAATGGCGACCCTGGCCGCACAAGCGCTCGTCGCCGCAGCGATGCTCGCAGTCGGCACCGCGCTGCTCGCCGGTTTCTACCGCATCTCCGTGGCTCATCCGCGGGGCGCCGCTCGTGTGTGGCCCGGCGCCGTGGTGGCCGTGATCTCGTGGCTCGTCGTTTCGTGGGCGTTCGGTGTCTACGCGACGTCGATAGGCGACTACGCGCTCTACTACGGGAGCCTTGCCGCCGTCGCGGTTCTGCTCGTGTGGCTCTACTTGACGAGCCTTTCGCTGATCGTTGGCGCGGAGCTCAACGCCGTGCTTTCGAAGAAGCCCCATTAAGTATCACGCGCTCACGTCGTCGAAGGAAGCTTTCGCGAGCGCCGACTTCGGTGGTCGGATGCGTGCGTGCTTTCCATGAATTCGAACGTCGATTCACCCGCTTGCGGGCCCCGGTTTGTCTCGTTTGTCTCGTTTGCCTCGCGTTCCCGGCGCGAACGAACGCCTCCGTCGCTCGTCGATGTGCGTCTCGACTCGGCGCAGCGCGAGGCCATCGCGCTTCCTCTAGGGCAAACCCTTCTCATCCTGGGCGAGGCCGGGCACGGCAAGACGACCGTGGCCCTTCATCGGCTCGCGGCTATTTGGACCGCGCTGAGGAAGATGCCTGGCGCGCGGGCGCGCGGCGCCGTGGTGGTACCCAGCGAGGGTCTCGCAAGACTCCTCCAGCCGCTGCTACGCAAGTTGGGGGTCGATGTCGAGGCCCGGACGTACGACGCGTGGGCCCGAAATCAGGCTCGCCGAGCCTTCGAAGACCTGCCTCGTCGCGAAACGGAGACCACTCCTGCCGCAGTCCAGAGGCTCAAGCGCGACCCCGCACTGCGTGTAGCGCTCGTCGAGCTCGTATCGAGGGAGCCCGGACGGATCGACGACGATATCGACGCGCCGCCCGTGTCGTCGAACGTGCTGGTGACTCGTGGTGACCTGCAACATCTGTTCGGAGATCGACTCCTGCTCGAGGCAGTCATGCGTGCGTCCTCCATGACCCGGGCGATCGACGTGGCGCAGACGCTTGAGCACAACCGGGTCGCGTTCGGCCTGACCACGGAAGACGAGTACGCGCACGTGTTCGACCGGAGGCGTCTGAGAGCGCTCGACGGACGTCCCCTCGACGAGGGCACGGCCAGCGCGGATGCTGGTCGAGTCGACGTGGAGGACTATGCCGTCCTTTTCGAGCTTGACCGGCTGCGAGCATCGCACCTCGGGCGACCGGCGACGGTCCCGAGGCAGTACGACGCCGTGCTGATCGACGAAGCTCAGGAATTCGCCCCGCTCGAGCTGGCCCTCGTGGGCCGGAGTCTGGCCCCCGGGGGTACGCTCATCGTGGCGGGGGACGCCGATCAGCACCTGGACCCGAGTACGGCGTTTCCAGGCTGGGAGGCGACCATGCGCGAGCTTGGATCCCCGGACTACGTTGCCGTTCGCCTCGACGTCGGATATCGATGCCCCCCGCCAATAGTCAATTTGGCGCGCTCTGTACTGGACCCGCTCGCGTCGTCGCCGTCACCCGCCGCGGGCAGGCAGCGGGGCCGCGCGGACGTGTTGGGCTTCGAGAGTCCGCGGGCCCTCATCGAACATCTTGGATCCGGGCTTCGCGAGCTCCGGCGAAGGGACCGGCGCGCGTCGGTGGCGGTTCTATGCCGGTCGCCGCAAACGGCCGGACGCATCGCGAAGTCGCTGAGAGACTACGTGCCCGTGCGCTTGGTCTACGACGGGCGATTCCTTCCACGCGGCGCCGTTGAGGTCACGATGGTGGACGAGGTCAAGGGTCTCGAGTTCGACTACGTGGTCGTGCCGGACGGGTCCGACGTCGACTATCCCGACTCTCCGGCGGCCAGGCGTGCCATGTACGTGGCGGTAACGCGGGCGAGGTTTCAGGCGATCGTTGCATACGCTGGTGTGCGCAGTCCGATCTTGCCAAAGGCTATCAGCGCCCCTCAGGAACTTCGACCGACACCGCGATAGGCGTTCCCTGCCGAAGCAGCACCGCGTGCGTCCACCGTTTGCCCGACTTCCAAGCCGCCATCGCTGCTGCGATCGCGGCGTCCTTGGTGGCCGTGGGCAGCCCGTTGATCGATGTGACCACATCGCCCTCGAGCAGGCCGAGCCCGAGTCTCTGGACGCCGCTCAGGCTCAGGCCTTCCGTCCGACTCCTGGCATCCACCGCGGGAACCGCGTCGATGCCCGCAAGCTGCCTCGCCGTGATGCGGAGCAGCCTGCGTGCGGGAACCAATAGGGTGTCCGGCGAGCGCAAACTCCCCGTCGCGCGATGGGGCGCGGGGCGTGCGCCGTCCTTGTCGAAGTCCGCTGTACGTTCGGTGGTC
>Ga0326728_10009794_pt1 | contig 22823 bp, 19 predicted proteins | sample MB3enrmetagenome_FD_207602 | JGI IMG/M metagenome (GOLD analysis project Ga0326728, IMG submission 207602) | Lab enriched peat soil microbial communities from McLean, Ithaca, NY, United States - MB31MN | ecosystem: Environmental > Terrestrial > Soil > Wetlands > Peat | place: USA: New York... | reverse complement strand
CAAGCGGGGGGCCACCCCCCCCGGCCGCTCCCCATGGAGTGGCATCGGTATGGCAGCTAAGGTGCAGGTCGCCAGCGGGCCCATTTCCGTATAAGATCCTATATACCTGGTCAACGTGGAGATATACGGTCGCAACTATCGAAGTGCGGCCGGTACAATTGTCATTACACTATTTTATGCTCAATTTACTAAGATCGAGGGAAAGGCGATACCTGATTGGAACAGCGGGGTCCACCTCGCTATCAGGCACTTGGATGACGATAAATGGCCATTTCTTGGATATTGTCTGCATGACGAGATGAATCAACATAACCTCCGCTAGTTGTACTATAAACTGTGTGAAAATAGGCATTTCTTCTTTAATTGGCATAGGTGCTTGGTCCGAAACGTACCACGTGGGAACTTGAACTTTTCCTTCGGGCAGAAAAAGAAAATTCTCGATAACTGTCTTCAACTCACGTGGATGCTCGTGGAAATTTCGTAGATTAACTAAATGGCACACCGCTGCGGCATTGGACTTCACGAATACGGTTAACGGAGTATTCGAACCAATCGGCTTATCCAGCGTTTTGCTCAAGTGATCGAAATTAGTGTCGAGCTTCTTAATGGGTAGAAAGAGGCTGGGTAGTTCACAAATGAGTTTAATAGCTCGATTTGCCTGAACTAGGAATATGCCGCAATCAGCTTCCAAATTAGGAACCTGTGGAAACGGATTGAGAACCCTGCCGGCACCGCCCACCGGGACTCCCTTCGCGTTTATCTCGTTGATTATACGTTCTATATGCCCCACTACAATTCTAGAAACATTCTCGCAAACCACCAAGCACTCCTTACAAGCGTGAAGTTTCATTACTACGGCTTCCTTGTCCACATTGACTTCAAGTGCAGCGGATTCAAGAATCTGACGCCCTTGTAGCAAAACTCTCGCAACAATCGGACTCGAGGAACCGACATCCGAAACAGGAGAAGCAATCCACGGGCAATTTGGATTGGTTTCATCAGGGTCAATGCTTTCGGGCGTTTTGACTCGAAAAGTCTTGTCTGCTTTGTACATCTCAAGGAAGTCGCCACAAGCGCACATCGCGGTAAGTTGGCCGGTCCCTTCTTTTAACTCAACCGAGCCTCCTAAGTGCCTTGATCCCAAAGTTTTCTTCATGACTCACCTTTTCTCAAAAGACACCGGCTGCATTACAAGAAAGTTCGAACATTATGCGGCGGTGCTGAGGTCTTCGGCCTCGATAGAGAGCTTAAAACCCATGGCATGCAAGATGCTAAGGAGACTCTTGATCTCGGGGTTTCCCCGTCTTGAGAGCATACGATAAAGGCTTTCCCTCGTCAGATTGGCTCTTTCTGCAATTGCTGCCATTCCGCCGTTCGCTTCAACGACGTTCCGCAACGCGAGCAGAAGAACCGCGCGGTCCCTTTCTTCGATAGCTGCACTGAGATATGCCGCAGCCTCGTTATGGTCTTTCAGCGCCTCGATCAAATCTTGTTGATAAGAAGATTCAGCCATGTTTTTACCTTTCCCTCCAACCGGGCTATGGAACGGCGGCCCCGGTCAGCCCGTCTTCCTCAATTCTTCGCGCAATACTCGACGTAACGTATCCTCCAACGGCTCATTCTCCTTGTTGATGTGTTCGCGCAGGGCATCATTTATCATCGCCTGGTAGTTGCCGCCGCCTTTGTCTTCCACCTTGCTGCGGAACCACTCAAGGACTTCGTTGTCGATACGTATCGTTATGCGGGTCTTACCCAGAAGCGGCTTCTCTATTGCCCCGCGCCTGGCCTTGCTGAAATCATACTCTTTTTTCATGGTCGCTCGCTCGTATAGTATATGTACAAATGTACACAAGATCAAGAGAAATGATTAAGCGGTCGTGGTATAGCGATGGTTACTCGTGGGCGAGATGGGGCCGGGAGATTTTCGATGGATTTCGGGTTGTTTTTCGAGGAAGCGGGCCGGAGCATACTCCTTTTGTATGTGAGGACTCGCGCCCGAGAAAACGACGCGAAAGGCGCGAAAAGATCACGGCCCCAGTCCCTACCCTGCCGGAGCTGTCGCCCTGGGCGAGACTTTCGCCACTTTACACTTGAACCGGACCCATGTCGTGGGATAATCTTCTTGTTTCGGCATCAACCGTCCGTAAAGGCGGGCGCTCCGTAAGCTACTCGTCACAAGCGGGATGTAATGGCGATTGAGAAAAAGCCGCACGGTCTCATCATGTTCGTCCTCGGCGCCTTGGCAGCCATCGGGCCTTTTACTACCGACATGTATCTGCCGGGCTTTCCGTCGATAGCCCGCACCCTCCATACCGACATACCCCACGTGGGGTTCTCCCTCACCAGTTATTTCCTCGGCTTCTTCGCCGGGCAGCTCGCCTTCGGCCCGGTGCTCGACCGCTATGGGCGGAAAAAACCGATAGTCCTCTCCCTGATCCTTTACATACTCGCCGCCCTCGGCTGCGCCCTTGCGGCCTCTATACATCAATTGATCGGCCTCCGGATGCTCCTTGCCGTCGGCGGGTGCGTGGGCATGGTGGGCAGCAGGGCCGTCGTGCGCGACCTTTTTTCAGGGAGCGAGATTGCCCGCTCCCTCTCCCTGCTGATGATGATATACGGCGTCGCCCCCATTATCGCCCCTACGATGGGCGGCATAGTTGTCACCCTGCTCGGCTGGAGGTTCATCTTCGTATCCCTCGCCCTGATCGCCCTGTTCGTGCTTGTTGCCGTGCAGTGCGTCCTCGGCGAGACGAGGGGGAAGGATTTTTCCGTCTCCCTGCGGCCGGCAAGCATCGTGCAGGAATACTTGACGGTCCTGAAAGACCGGAAATTTGTCGTCTATGCGGGTGCCGGCAGCACGGTGACGGGCTGCCTCTTCGCCTACATCGCCGGCTCCCCTTTTGTCTACATCAACCTTTTCGGCTATACGGCAACGCAGTTCGGCTGGATATTCGGGACCAACGCGTGTGCCCTGGTCGCCGCCAACCAGGTCAACAGGATGCTGTTGAAAAGGTACGAGAGCAGGGACGTGCTGCTGGCCTGCACCGTTGCCCAATCCTCGACGGCCCTCGTCCTTTTGGTCGGCACCCGCATGGGCTTCCTTCCGAATATCGCAGCTATGGGCCTCATATTATGCGTCTTGTTCTGCTTCGGTCTTGCCCTGCCCAACGCTACGGCCCTGGCCTTAGAGCCTTTCTCCAAGAACGCGGGCAGCGCGGCGGCGCTTTTCGGCAGCATGCAGATGATCGCCGGCGCAGTCTCGACCGCCATGGTCAGCCTCCTCCACGATGGGACTCCTTTCCCTATGGCGCTCATGATCTTCGTCAGCGCGGCCGGCGCCCTCGTGCTGGTCTCCTCTGTTGCACTCCACCGGCCCCGATTGCGGCAATAAGGGATGCCAAGAGCGCGCACGGCGGCTTCCGGCGGGTAAGTCCCCTTGCGACGCATGTTAACGGGGATTTCGGGAGAAAAGCAGGGTTGTCCAACGATACGTCAACCTGTCGGTCTTTCTTCGGTCCAGGTTCCGATTCCTCTTGCAACGGCCTTCCGACCTAACATAGAATCGGCGTAAGGTCAGGACATCGCATTTTTCGCAGGTCTTTGCGACGTTGGACCGAAGGCCCTGCGAATCGGCGACACGACGGCAAGAGGAGGCTCGCAATGGACGAAAACATGTTCGCAGGCGTATGGATCGGAGTCGTAGCCTTCTTCATCGGCTGTATTACACACTTCCTGCACAGCCGTTTGAGCCCCGGACGTTAGCGAGGGCTGAAAGAAGGCCCTATTCGTCCTTTACCGGGTTAGAAAGCGTGCCTATGCCCCATATGGAGCATTCTACGGTCTGTCCCGGCTTAAGGAAGACCGGGGGCTTCCTCGTGTAGCCCACGCCCTGCGGAGTGCCTGTCAGTATCACGGTGCCCGGAAGGAGCGTCATGCATTCGGACAGGTACGAGACGATCCTGCGGCAGGGGAAGATCATGTCCGACGTATTCGACGCCTGCATGACCACCCCGTCGATGCGGCACGTAATGTCGAGGTTGTCGCCGTCCACGTCCGTCGCTATGGCGGGCCCGAGGGGGCAGAAAGTATCGTAGCTCTTGCCCCTGGACCACTGGCCGTCCTTGAACTGCGCGGTCCGGTTGGACACGTCGTTGGCGACCGTATAGCCCAGGACCACCCCCTGCACCTCTTCCTCGCTCACGTTCTTGGCGCGTTTCCCTATCACGATGGCCAGCTCGACTTCGTAGTCGATCCTATCCCGGTATGCCCGCGGAAGGACAATGGGATCGCCGGGGCCGCAAAGGGCCGTAGTCGGCTTGATGAATATTAGGGGGGCCGGGGGATAGGCCATCTTGGCCTCGTCGGCGTGGCCCTTGTAGTTGAGGCCCAGGCAGAGGATGTTCGGCGGGGAGACGGGGGCAAGAAGCCTGATCTCCTCCGGCTTGACCGTGTCGGCCGTTTTGTCGAGGCCGGAGAACGGGTCTCCCTTGCACCTGTATATGAGGCTGTCCTCGACAATGCCGTACTCCTGCTGCCAGCCGTAAAGATACCGGATGATTTTCATGCCCTGTCCTCCACTATAATTTTTATGTGTAAAAGTTTCCTAATCGAACCGACGTCTTAACATCCCACATTACGTATATAGTACAGCCCGCTCTTACCGCCGCCTTCTAAATGCGCTTTATACGATTGCGGCGGGCAATTATTGGGGCTCAGCGCCCCCTCCGTCAGCAAAGCTGCCGGAGCCTCCCCCCTCAACAGACAAAGATCGCGAACGAAGTCTCCTACCCTATAAATATAGTAAAACCCGCTTTTACCGCCGCCTTCTAAATGCTCTTTATACGATTGCGGCGGTCGCGGAGTGGAGGAGCGCCTCCAGGAATCGGGAGGTGTGGATGCACTGTGAGACGTGTTGGCCGGAGACTGTACGTCGGCACGTCGGAGGCCACACGTCGAGCTTACGCCCCGCCCCGCCCTATCAGTTCAAAGTCGGTTTGCCGGGCACCCGCACGGTAAAGGGCGTGCTGAAAAGGTGCCACCGCGCATGCGGGTGGTCCGCCAGAGGCGCGAGTCCGGCCGCAAAAAGCATTGGTTTAGCTTTTTTCGCCTATCGCTTTTTGTCCCGGCCCCCTACGTGTCGCGGCCGAATCGCCTATGCGCCAGAAACCACTCGTCCGGCCGCTCCCTCACTATCTCCTCCAGAAAAGCGTTCACCCTCCTCGCGTTCCGCATTATAAGCTCGTCGAGGGGGGCGCCCTTGCGCTCCATCAGGAGGGGGTCGTTATAGACTATGGTATAACGCAGGAAGCCCTCCCTTCTCGCATAGACGGGGACAACGGGTGCACCCGTTTTCATCGCCACCGCCACCACGCCCTTCGAGGTCGGCACCTTTTGCCCGAAGAGGTCCACCCAGACGGCCCTCGACCGCTTCTCCCTCTGGTCGCCGAGGAAGGCGACGATGCGGTCCTCCCCCAGGAGCCTGACGACATCGCGGGCCGTATCCCTGTTCGGGATGATCGTAAGGCCCGTCGCGCTGCGCAGACCGTTGAGAAAGCCGTTCAATCCGGCGTGCCCCTTCAGTGGGCGCGCCAGGGCTACGATCTCCCGGCCGAGGAGGATGGCGCTTACGCCCGTTATCTCCCAGTTCGCGTAGTGAAACCCGAGGGCCAGGACACCCCTGCCTCCCTTAAGGGCCTCATCGACCCGCCCCTGTTTTTCGAGCTTGAACCGGCTCCCGTACTCACTCTTAGGGATATACGGGAAGAGCAGGCTTTCTGTGAAATTGACGCCCAGCTTCCGAAAGCAGCTCCGCGCGACGCCCCTCGCCTCACCGGGGGTAAGGTCCGGCAATATCCTGGCCGCGTTCGCCACTGCGACGCGCCGCCTCCTGCCGAGGCAAAGGAAGGCGAGGCTGCCCAGGGCCGAGCCGGTGGCCGCGCACGCCCTTTCGGGAAAGACGCGCAACAATTGCTGGACGGCTCTTAAAAGGCAGATGAGCAGGAAATCGGTCATAGACAGGATCGTGACATGCCGGACGCACCGCGCGGCAAAAACCACCCCTGGCCGGCCGCCCCTTTCGCTGCGGCGGGAAAGGCAGGTTTTCTTGCTCGGCGCCCGATCAGCCCACCTTACTCCTTTTACTTCTTGAGCGATATGGCTTCGTCGATGAGCATGATGGGTATGTCGTCCTTTATGGGGTAAAGGAGCTTGCACTGGCGGCAGACCAGACCGTCCCCCGGGCCGTTCAACTCGATGTCCCCCTTGCATTTGGGGCAGCAGAGAATGTCAAGCAACTCCTTTTTGATCGGCATGGAAACCTCCTGGTCAGTCTCCCTTCTGAAATTCGCTGTCCCTGTTGGCGTTCTTCATGGCAGGCTCAAGAAGGTCCCCCAGAGTCGAGAAGGCGCGCGTCTCTTCCCTGGAGAAGCTGGCTACATCCTTCTTCTCCTCGGCTTTCCTTTGCGCCTTCGTCGAAAGGCCTATCCTCTTGTCCCTCTCATCGACATTGATGACCGTGGCTTTCACCGTGTCGTCGATGGAAAAAAGCTCTGAAGGGTGCTTTCCCTTGCCGCTCTCTATCTCCGACAGATGAATCAATCCTTCGATGCCCTCTTCGATCTCGACGAATACGCCGAAATCGGTAATGCTCGTAACGTAGCCCTCGACGCTGTCGCCCACGTGGTAGCGCTCAAGCAGGCCCTTCCACGGGTCTTCCTTGAGCCGCTTGATGGAGAGGGAGAATTTCTTCTGCTCCCCGTCGATATTGAGGACAAGGGCCTCGACGAGCGCCCCTTTCTTGTAGCTTTCGGCGATGACGTTCTTCCTCCGGGACCACGATATCTCCGATATATGGACCAGCCCGTCGATGCCGTCCTCCATGCCGACGAAGAGCCCGAAGTCCGTGAAGTTCTTTATCCTGCCCTTCACTATAGAGCCGGGCGGGTATTTCTGGGCCAATTCTTTCCAGGGGTCTGGACGGAGCTGCTTCATGCCCAGGGAGATCCTCTTTTTCTCCTTGTCGATGTCGAGGACCTGGAGGTCGAGCATGTCGCCTTTCGTTACGAGCCTCGACGGGTTGCGCATCTTCTTGTCCCAGCTCATCTCGCTCACGTGGAGGAGCCCTTCCAGGCCCGGCTCCAGCTCGACGAAGACGCCGTATTCCACAACGCCTACCGCCTTTCCCCTCACGCGCGACCCGGCCGGGTACTTCTCGTCGATGTTGGCCCAGGGGTCCCCTTTCAGGTCCTTGATGCTAACTGAGACCTTGTGCTTATCGAAATCGACCGTCATCACCTTGACCTTGACCTCGTCGCCCAGCTTCAGGTGCTCCTTGGGATGGGTGATCCTGCCCCACGTTATATCGTTTACGTACAGGAAGCCGTCTACGCCGCCCAGGTCGATGAACGCGCCGTAATCGGTGATGCTTTTGACGAAGCCGTATATGACCTGCCCTTCCTTGACGTTATTCCAGAACTCTTTGCGCTTCCGCTCCTTCTCCTCCTCTATGAGCATGCGCCTTGAGACGATGACGTTCGCCTTTTTCTGGTTGACCTTGATGACCTTGTACTTGAGGGCGCGGCCGATGAAGGAGGCGGGGTTCTTGACCGGCTTAATATCGACCTGGGAAATGGGGAGGAAGGCGTTCACGCCTATATCCACCATGAAGCCGCCCTTGACCTCGGAGACGATGGTCCCTTCGACGGGGGTCCCTTCTTCCAGAGACTTGTCGATTGCCTGCCACAGCTTGATGCCGTCCACCCGCTGCTTCGAGAGCATAAGAAGGCCGTCCTTGACCTCCCTGCCCGTTATCATCACTTCCACCTCATCGCCCACGCCTATAGTGGCGGCCCCCGATTTATCGAGGAACTCGCTCAAAGAAACCCGCCCTTCGGACTTTAGCCCCACGTCGACGATGACCGAATCCCCGTTTATCTCGATAACTCTGCCCCTTATGATATTACCTTCCTGAAGGTTTCTCATAGAGGTTTCATAGAGTTCCTCCATCTCCTTCTCGGCATCTTTCTGTGCGCTGGTATCGACCGTCTCTACCATGCATTTCCCCCTAAAGATTTTTTACACGCCTCTCCACTTTTTCTATTATGACGTCGGGCGTCGAGGCTCCCCCCGCTATCCCGACTTTTTTCACCCTTTTGAGCCAATCCGGCCGGACCTCTTCCTCCGTCTCGATATGATAGGCCCGAGGCTGGATGCGCCTGACTGCGGCGAAAAGCTTGGTCGTATTCGAGCTGTTCTTGCCGCCCACGACCAGCATGGCGTCCACCCTGCCCGCCAGGTCGATCGCCTCATCTCTTCTCACGCTCGTGCTCTCGCAGATCGTGTTGTAAACCCTCAGCTCCTTCACACTGCAAGCCAGCGCACTCACCACCTTTGCAAACGTCTCTACGTCGAGCGTGGTCTGGCTCACCACGCCGACTTTTTTGTCTGCAATGGAGAACGAATTATGCAATACAATACCATCGTTCCCCAAATAACTCAACACACTTCTCACCTCCGGGTGGCGCTCATCCCCTGCAATAACGACTCTATAGCCGTTCCTGAGAAGGAAGAGGCCGCACTGCCTGACCCTCTTCACGTATGGGCAGGTCGTGTCGATGGCCACAAGGCCTTTCTCCTTTATATACGCCTCTTCTTCTTTCATGATGCCGTGCGACCTGTACGCGACGACGCCTTTTCCCAGCTTGTAGACGTCATCTATGGGCACGATGCCCTTTTCCCGGAGCGTCTCGACGACCTGCGGATTGTGGAGGAGGGGGCCGAGGGTGTAGACCGTCTCCTGCCTGCGCTCGGCCTCCTTAAGCACCCGCGACACGGCCCTGTTAACGCCGAAGCAGAACCCGATATGCTTTGTCTTGACGACCTCTATCATTTAAGCGCCTCCCGTACGCGGGCCTCCAGCACAGCCACCACCTCCCCGACGGTCTTCCCTGTCGTATCTACGAAGATGGCGCCCTCCGGCCGGACGAGGGGGGCTATGTCCCTCTCTGAGTCGGCCCTGTCCCTCCGCTCCATCTCCTCTTTGACCCGCTCCACGCCAGGGGCGGCCCCGCCGCCGGACGACTCCAGGTGCCTCCTTCTCGCCCGCTCGGCGAGGTCGGCGTCCAGGTAGAATTTCACCTGCGCGCCCGGAAAGACCACGGAGCCCGTGTCCCTCCCTTCGGCCACGATCCCCCCTGCCTCCCCTATCCTCCGCTGCATCCACGTGCAGTAGGCCCTGACGCGCACGTCCTGTGAGAGGGAAGAAGCGAGCATGGAGACTTCGTCCGTCCTTATCTCCCGGGTGATGTCCCGGCCGTCCAGGGAGACGGACGTCGCCTTATCGAACGAAAACTCCAGGACGAGACCGGCAAGGAAGGCGTCCATGTCCGCGGGCTTACGCATCGCGTAGGCGTAGGCGACCGCCCGGTACATGGCCCCTGTGTCGAGATACCTGTAACCGATGGCGTCGGCGAGCCTCCTCGCTACGGTGCTCTTGCCCGCCCCTCCAGGCCCGTCGATAGTGATGATCAGGTCTTTTCTCTTCAGCTAAGCCAGCCTCTTCAGCGTTTCCAGGAAGACCCTGTTCTCGTCCATCGTCCCCACCGTCACCCGTATATACTCGGGAAGCCCGTACCCGCCGAGCCAGCGCACCAGGACCTTCCTTTCGAAGAGCCCGTCCACAAGGGCCTTGGCGCCGGGCCCGACCCTGACGAGGACGAAGTTCGCCTCCGACGGCCGGGCGTCCATGCCGAGTCCTTTGAGGGACTCGTAGAGGTATGTTCTCCCTTTCCGGATGTTTTCGAGGACAAAGGCGAGGTGGCGCTCATCGCCCAGGGCTGCTTTGGCCGCGATGAGGGCCATCATGTTGACGCTGAAGGGCTGCTTCGTCCGCTCCATGAAGGAGACGAGCGATTTTTCCGCTATGCCGTAGCCGATGCGCAGGCCGGCAAGCCCGTAAGCCTTCGAGAAGGTACGCATGATGAGGACGGGGCGCCGGTCGATATAGGCGATCGACCGTGGAAAGAGCTTGTTGTCCGAAAACTCCGCGTACGCCTCGTCCACGACGACGAGCGCCTCCGGCGGGAGCCTGTCGAGGAAGGCGCTGAAGGCCCGGTCGTCGAAGATCGTACCCGTAGGGTTGTTGGGGTTGCAGAGGAAGACGAGCCGAGTCTTCTCGCCCGCCATCTCCGCCACGCGCCCGAGGTCGGTGCGCAAGGCGCCGAGGGGTACAGCCGCCACGTCGTAGCCGTAAATATTAGCTGCTATGCGGTAGAACGCGAAGCTCGGCTCGGAGACGATGACTTCCGTCCGCCCGGCCGTCCGCAACGCCCTGCACGCCGTCTCGATCAGCTCGTTGGAGCCGTTGCCGATAAGGACGTTCTCCGGTGCCAGGCCGTATTTCCCGGCGATGAGCGACTTGAGTTCCGCCTCGCTCTCGGGATACCGGTTCACATCGAGGAGGGCGTCGGCCATCGCCTCCATGACGGCAGGAGACGGGGGATAGGGGTTCTCGTTCGACGAGAGGCGGACCCAGCCGGCGTCGGCGCCGTAGAGTGCAGCCTTCGGGTAGAAGGGCACCCGCTGGATGGATGCGTCTATGGAGAGCTTCATTCCTTCGCCCCCACTGCCCTTTTGACCAGGTCCAGCGCGGCTTGCTGCATGAGGGCGAAATCGTCCGCCGACAGCCCGGCCCCCGCTACGATCCGCCTCGCCTCCGCCTCGGGAGTCAAATCGGACGGGCCGTGGGAATCGCTGTTGTAGATAAGGGAAGCCCCGGCCGCAATTGCCGTCTTCGCCACGTGGCCGTTCGCAAGGCAGTGGCCTTTGCGGGCGCTGATCTCAAGGAGCACCCCCTTCTCGGCCGCGAGCCCGGCGTCCTCTTCGGTAATGAGGCCCGGATGGGCAAGGATGTCCGCCCCCGCCAGGATCGCCTCACGGTTCGTCCCTTCTTCCACCGGCTCGGCGAGCGTCTCGCCGTGGACCACGACGTACATGGCCCCCAGCCTCCTCGCCTCCCTGACGAGGTCGCCGATCAGCCCCTTCGGTGCATGGGTGATCTCGATACCTGGGATGATGGTGATGTTCCGGTAATACTCCATCTTGTCGCGCACTTTCAAAAGCGACGAGATGATGTGCGACATGTTGGAGGGGTCGGCGTGGTCGCTGATGCCGATTATCCTGTACCCCTTGACCTGCGCCCTTCTCGCAAGCTCCGAGGGGACAAGCTCGCCGTCGCTCAGTATCGAATGGGTGTGAAGGTCGATCATCGCCCGGTCGCCCCGCTCACATTTTATACTTGCCGAAGTCGTCGGGCGAGAGGCTTTCGAGGATCTCTTCCCATTCCTGCGTATCGACGACGACCTTGTCTTCTTTCTTCGACAACTCCACCTTGGCCGATTTCTTTATCACCTGCTCGTCCACGAATATGGCGGCGCCGACGCGCAGGGCGAGCGCTATGGCGTCCGAAGGCCGCGCGTCTATGACGAGCCGCTTGTTCTCGACCTCCAGGTGGATCATGGCGAAATAGGTGTTGTCCTTCAGGTCGTTCACCTCTATCTTTACGACCTTCACGTCCAGCCTGTCGAGGACGTTTTTGAGGAGGTCATGGGTCATCGGCCTCGGCGTCTGGACGTTCTCAAGGGCGGTGGCGATGCTCGACGCCTCGAGCAGCCCGATCCAGATGGGAAGGACTTCCTGCTCTTCAAGGTCTTTCAGGATCACTATCGGCGTGTTCGTGAACGGGTCGACGGTGATGCCTGCGACTTTCATTTCCTTCAACATGTTAAGCCTCCTTCAACTTGCTGATTCCCTGATAGCAAGCTATCGGGGATGCTATCACCCTCCCCGTTTATTCTCTTCCCGTCACAGACCCTATCTCACGCGCTCTTTCGTTTCCGGGCTTCAATCATTGGGGTTCAGCACCCCAATCCCGCTTACGAACCAGCTTTACCGCTCACCCAACTGGCAAGTACGCAATGCAAGCTGCGGTATGCTTCACGGCCCACCCCCTCCGGCAGCAAAGCTGCCGGAGCCTCCCCGCTCACAAAAACCGGTTCAATCTCAGGCGTCCGCGCCTCTGAGGGAATTGGCGAAGCCCTTGACGATCTCCACTTCGACCAGCTTCCCGATCATGTGCACGGGACCCCGGAAATTTACGATCCGGTTCGTCCTCGTCCTCCCCGCAAGCTCTTCCCTTGAGTTTTTGCTGAACCCCTCCACCAGCACCTCGACCCTGGTCCCTTCCATCCCTTCGAATTTCTTCCGCGTGATCCCCTTCTGCAGCTCCTGCAGCGCCCGCAGCCTCGACCGGGCCGCGTCCGGAGGCACCCTGTCAGGCAGACTCGCTGCTGCGGTCCGTTTGCGCGGCGAGAAGCAGAAAGAGAATATACCATCGAAGCGGGTCCGCTCCACAAGCTCCATGGTGGACCTGAAATCCTCCTCATCTTCCCCGGGGAAGCCCACGATGCAGTCGGCCGTGATGGCAATGCCCCGGCACCTTTCTTTGAGCTTTCCTATCTTCTCCTCGTACTCGTCCCTCGTGTAACCCCTGTTCATCGAGCGCAGCACTTTGTCCGATCCGGACTGGAAAGGCAGGTGGATATGCTCGCACAACCGGCCAAGCCGGCCAAAACAGCCTATCAGGTCGTCGGAGAGGTCCTTCGGGTGGGAGGTGACGAAGCGTATCCTCTCCACGCCCGCTATGCCGTCTATGCGCTCGAGAAGCTCAGGGAAAGACAGGTCGTCCGTCCCCTTGTTGTACGAGTTGACGTTTTGCCCGAGGAGGACCACCTCCCTGATCCCTGAACCAGCGAGCTCTTCTATCTCTTCGATCACGTCGGCGCTCTTCCTGCTCGCCTCCCTGCCCCGCACGTAGGGGACAACGCAGTAGGCGCAGAAATTGTCGCACCCTTTCATGATCGTCACGTAGGACTTTACCTTCCGCTGCGCGTTCCCCGGCCTGACGTAAAGGGAAGAGAGGCACCCGTTTTCCGAGAAGTCGAGGGTGCGCTCCCCTTTCAGGCCGGCCTTTACGGCTTCCCCCACGAGATGGATGCTCGCCGGCCCCAGGGCGAAATCGATGAAAGGAAGGCGCTCGGCAATCGCCCCCTTCTCCATCTGGGCGATGCACCCCGTCACGCCGAGGAGAAGCGGCCTTTGAGCTTTCAGCCCCTTGAGCCTTCCCATGAGGCTGTAAAACTTCTGCTCCGCCTTCTGCCGGATGCAGCAAGTGTTGACGATGACGACGCCCGCAGCCTCCAGAGACGACGCCGCCTCAAAACCCGCGGCGTCGAGGAGGCTGGCCGCTTTCTCGACGTCGTGCTCGTTCATCTGGCACCCGAAATTCTCTATATAGTATTTCAGTCCGACCTCTTCACCTCACCGCGAAGTTTTGCGCCGGCTTCCATCTTCTTTCCCGCGTCACCATCCTCATGTAGCCTCCTTCTGCGGAAATATTTCTCTGTACGCGCTCATGGCTACATAGCTGGTCAAATCCCAATGAAGAGGGGTAAGAGAAAGAAAACCCTTATCGACTGCCTGGAGGTCGCTCCCTTCGATGGCCTCGAACCGCTCGCCATCCCCCGCGATCCAGTAGTACGCGCCGCCCCTTGGGTCTATTCTCTCAATAATATTACCATTATAAATCCTTTTCCCAAGGCTTGTCACCATAAAACCCCTTATCTCGCCGTACGGGATATTGGGGATATTGACGTTGAGGAGCGTGTGGGGAGGCAGCTCGGCCGAGCGCATCCTTCCGACGATGTCGAGGACGGACCGGCATGCATCGCTGAAGAGAAAGTCACTCCTCCCGTTGAGGGAGACGGCGAGCGAGACAATGCCCATGAAAGCGCCTTCCTTGGCTGCCGCGACCGTCCCTGAATAGCTGACGTCCTGCCCCATATTCGGCCCCTTGTTGATGCCCGCGATAACGAGGTCCGGCTTCCTGGGCAGGACGACCCGGAGCGCCAGGAGGACGGAATCCGCCGGGGTGCCGTTGGTGGAGAAGAGACGGTCCCCCAGGTCCTTTATCCGAAGCGGCTTGTGGAGGGTAATCGCATGGGCTATGCATGTGCGCTCCGACTCAGGCGCGACGACCCACACTTCGTTGCCGGACGCCATCGCTTCCCTCAGCGTGAGGAGTCCCTGCGAGTCGATGCCGTCGTCGTTTGATAGGAGGATGAGCAAGAGGTGTCACCAGTAGTACTGAAAAAGCAATCGGGGCGACTGGATTTGAACCAGCGGCCACCAGCACCCCATACTGGTGCGCTAACCAAGCTGCGCTACGCCCCGATTGTCAGTCTCCTATTATAAGCCTTTTCCCCAAAATCCTCAACCTTGAAGTTCGAGGGGGCCGGGTTAATTCCGCGGCGCTGCCGGCGCTCTTCCCCCGTCCCCGAACAGGACGAAGGGCGCCCAGAAGAACGGATGGGCGCAGCTTGCTACGAGCTTCTTAGAGGAAGGGTCTTCAATACCCGGGTCCGCTATAAGGTCAAGCATGGCCTTCCTCAGGGCCTGGGCGCGGGTGTGCTGCTCATTTTCATTCTGCTCCCGGAAGAGACCTATCATCAGCTTTTTTGCCGATGTAGTCTCTATGGGATACATCGTAGCAAGGACCGCGCGCGTCCCCGCGTAGAAGAAGGCCCTGCCGAGACCGGAGAGCGCCTCTTTGTCCGAGCCTTCCGCCCCGCCCGTCTCGCAGGCAGAGAGTACCACCCAGTCCGCATTGAGCTTCAGCTTCATGATCTCGCTTGTTGTAAGAAGTCCGTCTTCCTTATTGCCCGTGACTGTCGGAGACGAAAGGGCAAGGGCAGGCTGGTCGAGGCCGTCCAGGTCTCCAGGCAGCAGTGCGTGGGTGGCAAATGAGATGACCTGCCGGTCGGAGAGGTTCATAGACTTCACCTTTGTCTCTGAGGCCTCTTTGCCTAAGAAGATATCATGCGCCACGTCTGCCTTGAGGGTTGCGGCAATGCTTCTGATCTCGTCTGCCGTGTCGGGAAGACGTTCCAAGTTCTCAAGACGGTTGGAGGTAGCATTGGCTGTATCGATACCCCCCCTGCTCGTTATGCGAACGCCCCTTACCTGGACGTTTGTCTCTTTTTGAGCCAGCTTCATCTGCTCCGGGTTGAAGATGGGGTCCCCGAAGCCCGCAAAGGCCTTCCTGTGGGAGGGACCGGGAGGCAAGGTGCGTAAAGAGATAAGAGAGGACGCGGAAGGGACCATCGTAATGGAGACTTGCTCTATAAGCCATGGGACCTTCCTGTACCCGTCAAAGAGGAGCTTCTCGTCCAAAGGCTTGGAAGGCGCCGTTGTCAGGACATCGAGGGGCATGCGGCTTACAGGGTCGTTAGCTATCACAAGGAAGTCATGGGCGTCCTTCCATCCTTCCCTTACCGGCAGCAGGAGCTTGCTGTATAGTTGGTATGCCCGGTCCGTATCGTAGGGCGGGATATCCGTCAGGGTCGAGGGCTTGGGGTCGAGAGCGCCCCGCAGGGCTGTAACGATTGCATCAAGCTCCTTTTTAGGAACGGCTATCGAAGCAAAGGCCACCTTGCCTGTATGGGGGATGGCCCAGACATAGGTGCGGTCATCCAGACTGAAGATAGAGATCAACGCCTCGTGGGGATAGAGGCGTTCCCTGACGGAAGATGGCAAAGGCGGCTGGGGATTGACGAAGCCCGCGTACTTGGGGGAGCGCTTCAGTATCTCGTCGAGCATGGCGCTTCTTGTCTTTCTGAGATGTTCCAGCTTCGCATGGAGCTGCTTGGTCAACTGGGGGTTCTGCTGGTCCGGGGGAGCGGACATCATCTCCAGGATGGAGGCTTCGAGGACGTCTATCTCTTTTAAGGTGTCTTGCTCTTTACGGATAAGACTTACTGTCTCCGGGTCTTGCTCGGCTGCCCTTGCGCTGTTGGCGAGAAGGGCGCTTTGGACCGATTGGCTGCGGGTAGCCTCAGAAAGCCTGAAGGAGAGCGCGGCTGCGTCTATATTAAGGGCGGCTTCTAAGGGCGTAGCCCTTATCCGGTCCAAGGACCTCATGTAGTCCTGGATGATGATCTTTATGCGCTGGCGCCTGACGTAGCCGCCCGTGTCGGAGGCCTGCCCCATAAGGACCTTCATGGAAGCGGCGAAGTCTTCAGCGGCTTTTCCGGGGTTGTTCGTGCGGGAATGGGCCATGGCGCGCAGGGCCAGCATCTCGGCGGTCCTCGTGTGGTTCTCGCCGAAAAGGTTCCTGAAGCTCTCGTAGTTGTCCTTTATAAGGCCTATTGCTTCTTCGGTACGGCCCGTGAAAATAAGGGAGAGCAGGAGCGACTCGTTCCTTGCGTATCTCTTCTCGTAAAGGTACCGGTTTCCCTGCATGCCTGCCTTGACGAGGTCGAACTGCTCCATGGCGCCCTTGAAGTTTCCCTGCGCGGCAAGGAGGCCACCGTAATCGACCCTGACCTGCGCGGCCATCGCGGAATCGTTCGTAACGCCTGAAGCCTCAAGGAGCCTGATGGCTGCGGAGAGGAGCTTCTCCGCGTCCTCCGTCCTGCCCTGCGCTGCGAGGTTGGAAGAGATCATTACGATTACGGAAAGAGTCTGCGTAGATTGCTGTCCCCCGTGGGCCAGGGCCTCCTTCAATACATCGCGGGCTATGACTTCCGATTCGAAAAAGCGCCCTTGCCTGAACAGGTTGCCGGCAAGCCATGTCTTCAGCGTGAGTATCGTTGTAGGAGAGATAAACTTTGCTCCAATGGCGATTTGGGCATCGATCACCGCACGTATGTGTTTCTCTGCCTCCTTGTATTTGCCCTGCGCTTCGAGAATGGAGGCTTCCGTGTTCGCTTCCAAGATCCCGCATAGGGCAGCCATTCCCGCGCTCGGCCGTCGTTCTCTTAGCAATTCGCTGCGGCAACTCCTTAGTCCATCCTGCCGCGTTTTCTTAGCGTTATCTATGTCCCCTATCAGCGCATACGCGGATACCAGGTTCCAATAGGTTATTGTATCGTTGTGTTTCTTGATATTTTCTTCGAAGATCTGAATCCCGCGCTGAAAATTGCCGGCATTCACCTCGGTTTGTCCAAACCTGAGCAGGAAGTCGTGATCGTGGACGGCGGCCTTTCCGGCGCAGTCCCGGGCCATTGCAAAGTCTTCCAATGCCTGCCTGGAGCGGCCCAATTGGTACGCTGCGATAGCCCTGTCCCTGTAGAATGCCGCCAGACCTTCCTTGCTTCGGCCTGCGGGCGGAGGGGCGTCGGCCCTTTTTCTGTATGACTCGGTGTTTCCCGCGAAGTTTCCGGCCTGGTCCAATATCTTGATGATGTCGTCGATGCGTCTCGGCGGCGGGACAAACGCTTCTTCCTCGGATTGTTTTGCCCCGCCGGCAGACATAGCCAGCTCGGTGGACCATGCCTGCAGAATGACTGCAAACAGTGCAAGTATGAGGACAGTCCTATTCACTGAAATATGCAACTATACCATAGGAAAGGAGAAAAAATCATTACCATTACCGAGTAGGGGGGCCGGGTTAATTCCCTATCATCGAAATTTCCTCCGGCCCCTACCCTTCGGGCCAAACCACGAGCTTGGGTTTACTGTTCGGAAGGTGTAAAAGAACATACTCCATCCTACGATGAGAAGGATTGGGAATTTGTAAACTCCACCGTGCTGTATAGGGGGATCCGACGGGGGCCGGAGAGATTTTCGGTGCAAAATGCGTAGACCCGGAAGGCGCGCGGCGGAGCGCGGGGCACCCGCGCCGATCAGGCGTGGGTCGCTTGTACGTGAGCACGCTGCGCCGATGGGTCGCCTGCATTTGGCACGAAAAGATCCCGGACCCCCTGAGGGCCTGCCTGCGGGAGCGGAAGAGGATGAGCGCTCCGATTTTGCGGCGGGTACACTAAGTGAGTATATTTCTATAGAAAAGAGGGGCCGATTCTGCTAATAATATTGGTCTCGGTCCCATCGTCTAGGGGTCTAGGACGTCGGCCTCTCACGCCGAAAACCGGAGTTCGAATCTCCGTGGGACCATTCTTTGCACAGCTTGCGGCGCTGCATCACCCTTTGATCATCACGAAGCCTGATTTTACGGAGGTTGTCCCATGATGGCCGTTGCCCCTTTGATGATAGAGCACAGGCTGATCGAGCGCATGATAAAGGTGATGAAGGCCGAGGCTGCGTCCATAAGCCGGACCGGCACGGTAAGGCCCGAGTTCATCGACCAGGCGGTTGACTTCATCAGGGTCTACGCGGACCGCTGCCATCACGGCAAAGAGGAGGACATCCTGTTCAAGCAGCTTGCCGGCAAGGCGATGTCCGACCAGTACCGGCGGACGATGGAGGAGCTGGTGCAGGAGCACTTCAGGTCGCGCCAGATGACGGGTGCGCTCCTTGCCGCCAAGGACCGCTACGTCAACGGCGACCAGGGCGCCCTCGGCGAGATGCTCTCAATCATGGAGGCCCTCGCCGCCTTCTACCCCGTCCACATCGAGAAGGAGGACAGGCATTTCTTCATCCCCTGCATGGCCTATTTCAGCCAACAAGAGCAGGACGTTATGCTTGAGGCCTTCGCAGAGTTCGACAGGCGGCTTATCCACGAGAAGTACAGGTCGGTGATCGAAAAATTCGAGGCCAAAGGATAGCGCCGGCCGCTCACTTCATCGAATCCAGCAATTTAGCCAGCAGTTGAGACGATGCGTCCGAGACTTCGTCCGGGTATGCGTCCTGTGTGTAGCTGTCCTGAAAGGGCGTCGAGAGGTCCGCCAGTTCGAGGCACGCAATGACGTCCTCCGGCTCGATGAAGCGGGAGAGACGGTTGAAGGTGTGTATGCCGTCGTTGCGCCCCTCGTGATGGACCAGTATAGTCAAGGTCTCCCTGGCCCGCGTGACGGCGACGTAGAGCAGGCGCTGTTCCTCTTCGAGGGCCTCTGCGTCGTGTGTCGTGTAGCTCGACGGCAGGACGCCGTCGATTGCGCCGATCAGGAAGACATTACGCCATTCGAGGCCCTTTGCCGAGTGGATGGTTGACATAATGAGGGGACGCTCCCACACCGTGTCGTGGAAGTCCCTGACGCCGCGCTGGGGTGGCTCGATGGCGAGATCGACGAGGATGTCCCGGAGCGACTCGTACCTTTCTGCGATCTGGGCGAGGGCATCCAGGTCGTTCTTGCGCAGTTGCCAGTCGAGGTCGAAGCGCTCCCGCAAGAGCGGCGCGTAGTACTCGACGATCAGCCGGCACTGCTCGCCCGGCTGCGTCGTCCCGGCGGCTGCCCCCATGACCGCTGCGAGCCGCCGGAGACCTTCCGGGCAGCCCTCTCTTTCACTCATGCGGCCGAGCATTGCGTCGAGGTCTTCGAGGAGAGCGATCTCGTCGAGGAGATTTTCCGCAGTCCTCGGGCCTATGCCGTCCACAAGGAGGAGCACGCGGCTCCATGAAAGGAGATCCCGCGGATTGACGAGCACCTTCATATGGGCCAGGACGTCCTTCACGTGGGCGGTCTCGTAGAACTTCAGGCCGCCGTAGACGGCAAAAGGGATGTTCCGCTTCGTCAGCTCCGCCTGCATGGGCAATGTGATATAGGCTGACCGGAAAAGGATGCACTGGTGGGAGAGCTCCATGCCCTCATCGCAAAGCTTCTTGATGCAGTCTGCGACCCAGGCGGCCTCCTCGTAGGCGTCCTTAAGGAAGATGAGACGAGGCTTAGTCCCGTGCTCCTTTTTGGCGGCCCTCAGGCATTTCTCGTACTTCCCGGCCATGTTGTAGAGGACGGCGTTCGCCAAGTCCAAAATCGCCTGCGTGCTCCTGTAATTATCCTCAAGTTTTATAACCCTGCAACCCGGAAAAAGCTCCGGGAAGCGCATGATGTTCTCATGGTCCGCGCCCCTGAACGCATATATGGACTGGGCGTCGTCCCCGACGACGAGCACGTTCCTGTGCTTTTCGGCCAGGCTATAGGCTATCTGCCCCTGCACGGCGTTCGTGTCCTGGAACTCGTCTATCATTATGTAGCGGTATCGGCTCGCAAGCTGCCCGCGCACCCCGTCGTCCTCAAGGAGGAGCTTCATATAAAGCAGCAGGTCGTCGTAATCGAGGCACCGGGAGCGCACCTTGTACTCCGTGTAGGCCTCCCTTACCGCCTTTATCTCATCGACGAACTCGATGAACGGCGCATAGTATCTCTCCAGTACGGACGCAATGGAAATCTCTTTGTTGGCGGCCATGCTGATGATCTTCCTCAGCATCTCCTTTCTCGGCCGCCTCCCCTTCCTGGCGTACAGCCCGAGCCTGGCAGCGCACCGCTGCACGGCCTCCTCGGCGTCCGCCTCGTCATAAACGGTAAAGTCGGCGGGCAAGCCGAAATAGCCGCAGTACCGCCGCAGCACCCTGTTGGCAAAGGAATGAAACGTGCCACCCTCAACGCCCCGGCACCGCACGTCGAGGGCGGCGGCCCTCGATATCATCTCCCTGGCGCTCCGGCGGGTGAAGGTAAGAAGCAAGATCGAGCCGGGGTCGATGCCCATTTCTACGAGATGGAGCACCCGGAACTCGATCACCCTCGTCTTTCCGCTGCCCGCCCCTGCGATGACCAGCACCGGCCCTTCCACGGCCGTCACAGCCTCGTACTGCCGGTCGTTGAGCTGCTCTCTGACGGCCCGATTCATAACGGGATAGTATAGAATAGATGCGGGAGGGTTGTATAGGCCGGTCGTTGGGGCCGGGACCTTCACCCCGCGGTTGGCTTTTGTATATACCGCAGGGCAAAGGTCCCGGCCCCCATCACCGCAGGCGGTAGGCTTTCTCGGTGAACAGCCTGATACAGGCGTCCGCGACGTCAGGGTCGTACAGGATGCCCTTGTTGCTCTGTATCTCTATAAGGGCCGTGTCGATGCCCTGGGCGGGCCTGTAAGGGCGGTGCGATGCGATCGCCTCTATGACGTCCGCAACGGTGATGATCCGGGCCTCGAGGAGCACCTCGTCCCCTTTGAGGCCCCTTGGGTAGCCGGAGCCGTCGAGCTTCTCGTGGTGCTGGAGGATAATCTCCGCGATGGGCCAGGGGAACTCCACGTCCTTCAGGACGTCGTGGCCCGTCTGGGGATGGTCCTTGATAAGCTCGAATTCCTTCGCCGCCAGCTTACCCGGCTTGCTCAGTATCTCGGCGGGGACGGATATCTTTCCGATGTCATGGATGACCCCCGCCATGCGTATGCCCTCGACCGTGTTCGCGGGAAGCTCCATCTCTTCCGCTATGGCGGCTGCCAGGTGGGCGACGCGGTTCTGATGGCCCGCCGTGTAAGGGTCTTTAGTCTCCACGACGTGGACTATCGCTTCTATGGTGCCGCCCATGGCCTTCCTCAGGTTCGCCAACGTACGCTCCAGCTTCTCTTCCGCCTGCTTCCGCTCCGTCACGTCGCGCGTCATGGACTGTATGAAGACTTCTTTACCGACCTCGACGCGGCTCAGGCTCATTTCCGCCTCGAAGGGGGTCCCGTCGCGCCTGTTAAGCCGCCACTCGCAAAACTGGGGCGCTCCCGCAAGGGCCAGGCGCCCGCCGTGCTGGAACCTCTCTTTGGAGAGGGCGCCGTCCGGCTGGACGGGCGGGCAGAATTCCAGGGGCGACCTCCCTATGATCTCCTCCCTCGTGCAGCCCAGCATCTCCAGTCCCCTGGGGTTGCAATCGACGAAAGCGCCTTTCTTGATGAGGAATATGGCGTCGCTTGCATATTCAAAAAGCATCCTGTACTTCGACTCGCTCTGCTCCAGCGCCTCGGTTATACGCTTCCTCGACAGGGCAAACGCGAAGATCTCCCCTACTATCTTTATCAGGGATACCATGTTTTCGGACCATGCATTGCTGGAGTGGAAGCTTTCGAAACCGATGAACCCCATCACTGTATAGCCTGACACTATCGGCATGGCGATGGCCGAGCGCACCCCCATCGATTGCAGGAAAACTTTTTCCGGCCCTGCTTCGGGAGGCATCTCCTCGACGTCAGGTATATAGACCACCTCGCAACTCTTGATCCTCTCATAGAACCACGGATGCGCGTCGGCCGATACCCTATCTATCCGGCCGCCGGCCCCGTTCGCCCGCCATTCGTGCGTACTGTGGAGTCCCCCATCCCCTTCGAACTGAAAGACGCAGCTCCTGTCGACGCCTCCGAACATGCCTATCGCCTTGAGGACGTCGTTGATGCCGTCATCGACATCCTCCGGCGGAAGGCTGATGAAGTTCGTCGAAAGCCCGAAGATCATCCTCAGCAGGGCTTCCGGGTCTCCATGCTGCTCTGGCAATTCGTTAATGGTCCCCCTCCCCTTGCATTTCGGGAACACAAAAAGACCGCTGGAGCGGCCTGTTCCTTCCGTCTTGTCCTCTACGCTCCTTCACATATTATCGGCAGAAACCGCCAATATTTAAGGTTGTGTGATCTTTTGGCGTAGTGCCTGTCAAGTTTTTGGCCCATCTTCCGACGCCGCACCGCCGCTGCACCTGTACGTAAGCCCCTATCCGGTGTTATAATATTTGCAAATTTAGCGGCTTTTCTCTTTAGCCCATACAATCCGCACGAGACGAGCAAAAAAGGGGGAGGCATGGGATTTCCCGAGTACAGGCCGAGGCGGCTGAGGAGAAGCGGGAAGCTCCGGGGCCTGATACAGGAGAACGACCTTTCCGCGCGCCACCTTGTCTATCCCCTCTTCGTAAAAGAGGGGGCCGGGGGGCGTACGCCGATACCGTCGATGCCGGGCGTCTGCCAGCTTACTATCGACACGGCCCTTTCGGAGATCGACGAGGCGGCCGGCCTTTCGGTCCCGGCGGTCCTGCTTTTCGGCATACCGGACCGAAAGGACG
>Ga0326728_10009793_pt1 | contig 22824 bp, 20 predicted proteins | sample MB3enrmetagenome_FD_207602 | JGI IMG/M metagenome (GOLD analysis project Ga0326728, IMG submission 207602) | Lab enriched peat soil microbial communities from McLean, Ithaca, NY, United States - MB31MN | ecosystem: Environmental > Terrestrial > Soil > Wetlands > Peat | place: USA: New York... | reverse complement strand
CTTCCCCCGGAGGCCGTGGTCCTCGTCACGCACAACATCGAGGAGGCGATCCAGCTCGCCGACCGGGTCGTGGTCCTCTCGCGGCGTCCCGGGCACGTCCTCGCGGATGTCGCGATCGACCTGCCGCGGCCCCGGGACCGCAAGTCGGCGGCGTTCTACGACCTGACCGATAAGGTCTACTCGCTCATCACCGAAGGAGGCGCGCCGACGCCCGTCCGGGCGGCGACCCCCCTCCCCTCGCCGGCGCAGAAAGGTTAAACCGAGGCGCCACTCGTAGCTTTAGGAGCTGACCCAGGTCCCCCGTGGCGACGACGTACCCCAAGTGCAGCCCGAACGAGATGCTCGGTCTGCTTGTACTCCTCAACGACCACAAGGGCTCGGAGGACGTCGCCCTCTTGGCGGACGACCTCGACCTCGAGATCGACGAGATCTTCCCGGCGCTCGAGTACGCCGAGCTGCTCCAGTTCGTCAAGGTCGAGGAGGGGCGCGTATCGTTCACGGACCTTGGCCGAAAGCTCATCGCGGCATCGATCCGCGATCGCAAGGCGCTCGTGCGGGAGCAGCTCAAGCGGATCCCTCTGTTCCGGACGATCCTCCGCGCGCTGGAGGCCAGCCCGGAGCATTGCCTGAGCGAGGAGGAGTTCGGCCACATCGTCTCGTTCACGACCGCCAAGGCGGACGGCGGGGAACAGAATATCGTGAACTGGGGCCGGTACGCCGACCTCTTCCGGTACGACTCCGATGCGCGCGCTATCCGTCTGGCCCGGAAGGCCATCTCTCCGAAGGACGGGGGCGGTCACGCTCCTCCGCCCACGACCGGACCCGTGACCGGAGCGACGCCGGCTCGCAAAGCTGGTCCTAAGACCGCCGAGACCTCCCCCGGGCCTGGGACCGCGAGCGCCCTGGCATGATCGCCGCGCTTCGCGGACGGGTGGGTCGCCACCCACCCCCGATGGACACCTCGCCGCGGACCCGGACCGTTAACTGTCCGTCGCCGTAGGGGTTTGGCCAACCAGGTGGATGACCGACCTCAAGATCCTCGGCATCCCAGGGAGCCTGAGGAAGAACGCCTACTCCACCGGTCTCCTCCATGCGGCGGTCGAGCTTGCGCCGGAGGGTTCCCAGGTCGAGATCGCCGAGACCGGCGACTTTCCGCTCTTCAACCAGGACGACGAGGGCAACCCGCCAGAGCCGGTGCGGCGCTTCAAGGAGAAGGTCCGCGCCGCGGACGCGGTCCTCTTCTCGCTGAACGAGCACAACTACGGCCTCTCCGCGGCCGAGAAGAACGCGCTCGACTGGGGCTCGCGGCCTTACGCGGACAATGTCTGGAACGGTAAGCCGGCTGGCATCATGAGCGCGAGCATCGGGATGATCGGAGGCGCGCGCGCCCAGTACGACCTGCGGCAGTCGATGGTGTTCCTCAACATGTTCCCCATCAACCGGCCGGAGGTGATCGTGGGGATGGCGGCGCAGAGGTTCAACGCGGCCGGTCGCCTGACCGACGAGGCCGCGCGACGGTTCATCCACGACCACCTGGTCGAGCTCGTGCGGTACGCTCGGCTCCTGTTACGCAAGCCCTAGCGACAGGAAGGTCGAGTAGTTGGACCGCCGACCGTAGCCACCCTCGGGTGACCTCGACCTCGGCATGGTTCCCGGCCCGCCTACCCGACATCGCCCCCACCGTCCTCGCGAGACCCGACCCGCGCGCCGTCTAAATCCTTAAACTTGGCCGCCGCTCGCCCGCTCCACCGGGCACGTAGATCAGCGGAAGATCGCTGCTTTCGCAAAGCAGAGGTCGGGGGTTCAAATCCCCCCGTGTCCACTCGTGTCTAAACCCATTCCGGCATTGGGCCCCGCTGAGATTGGCCCTTCGTGCGACATCCACTGGCTGGCCCTACGACGGATCGGTCCTGCGCAGGATAGCCGAACCCTCAGAGGGCGGCAAAATCCCGCTGCCGGAAATGTGGACATGATGGGTTCCGCCGATGCCGCGGCGGAAGACCCATCGGGGTCGCCTCGTGTCCTCCACCTCGAGGCGCGCCATGGAGAGTACAAATGATCCGGTCTTTGTGGGGCTCGACGTTCACCGAAAGAGCGTCTACGCAACGGCGTGCGATGCCGGTGGCTCGCGAGTGAACCAGGAGAGGTTCGGGGCCTCCGACGCCGAACTGGTCGACTACCTGGAGCGACTCCCTGGGCCCAAGCACGTTGTCCTCGAGGCTTGTACTCTCTGGGAGCACTTCTACGATGCCGCGAAGACGACGGGGGCCTCGGTCGTCCTCTCCAATCCCTACAAGACCCGCCTCATCGCCGAAGCGAGCCTCAAGAGTGACAAGCTCGACTCGGAGGCTCTCGCTACCCTCCTCCGACTAAACTCCGTTCCCGAATCGTATGCACCCCCGCCCGAGGTCCGAGCGCTCCGGAACCTTGTCCGCGAACGCGTGTTCTATCGACGGAAGGCGACCTCGGTCAAGAATCACATCTACAGCTTCCTTCTCCGACGAGGGATCGAGTACGAGGATCAGATCCTGAATCTCCGCCGAAAGCGCGAGGTTCTAAGGGATCTCCATCTCGAAGAGGTCGACCGAGGGCTGGATGCCCTCGCCTCGCTCGAGACTACGTGCCGACAGCTCGACGAGAAGATCCACCAGGCCTGGGCCTCTTCCGAGGAGGCCCAATTGCTCAGCACCATCCCCGGGGTCGGGGAGATCATCTCGGTGGCGCTCGTGGCGTTCCTCTGCCCGATCGAGAGGTTCTCAAGTCCCGACAAGGTGAGCTCGTATGTGGGGCTCGCGCCCACGACCCACCAATCGGGCGAGTCCGAGTATCACGGACACCTGAAGCGAGACAGTGTCGCGCTGGTCCGCTGGCTCCTGGTCGAGGCTGCCTGGAGTCACCGACACCGCGTGCCTCGAGGGGCGGTGGCGAAGGTCGCTCGCCGAGTGAGTCGTCGCCGGGGAAAGGGCAAGGGCGCGGTGGCTGGGGCCCACGCGTTGCTGAAGGTCATCTTCGCAATGTTGAAGAATGGAGAACCCTTCCGGACCGACGCTCCAAGGCCGCCGACTGCGGAAAGCACCCTGCGGCACCCTCGGGTGACCGCTGGAAAACGTGTGCAGCGAGCGGTCTTGGGGCTCTCGACCGCGAAGTGTCTTCCTGCGCCCTGAAGCGCGAATATCTGGGTGCGGCGAGAGCAGCTGCCCATCGGAGAACGATGTAAGCCTTCGAGATCGGGAGAACTCTCCCTCAGTCGAGAGCCGGCGGCGGAACCCACATATCCGGGGTACTTTGAGTAACTACTCGATGAAAACTCAGTATAGTACCCGAACCGGCTCTAAGCGGATTGGGGTTACTATCCGGATTCGGGTGTGCCCTGTCGAGGAGGAACGTGAAGACCGCGCGAAGGAGAACACTGAGCGTCGCGTGAGTATCGCGAGAGGCAGAGGCGGGACACCCCTCCGCCGGCGGCGTCTACCCCGAAGGTCGTTCGACTTCGGAGGCCGTCGGGTTGGCGGGTGCGCGAGTGGCCCGACGGGGCGGCCAGCCGGGCGCGAAGACGCCGGAGATCTGGAGCAGGAGGTAGGCGACCACGAACAGCACGGCCGCGACCAGAAGGTAGTCGATATAGCGGAAATACGAAGAGACGGCCGTCCAGTTGGACCGGAGTACCATCCCGGCGTACACCAAGGCGAGCGTGAAGGGAATCGAACCGAGCAGCGTGTACACCCCGAAGCGGACCGGCTTCATCTCTACCGTTCCGGCAGGGTAGGAGATGTAGGCCCGCACCACAGGTACGAGGCGTGCGAGGGCGACCGTGAGCTCACCCCTACGTGCAAAGAATCGATCCATCCGCTCGAGATGGCGAGCTTGCAGCCGCAGTCGCCCAAGGCCGAAGCCCGTGACGCGCTCGCGCCACCAGCGGCCGACCGCGTAGGCGGCGAAAGAACCCACCAGAACGCCTGCCAAGGCAGCTACGAGGGATCCCCCGAGCGAGAACGTCCCTTCCGCGACTAGGAATCCGGTGAACGGAAGGATGATCTCCGAGGGCACGGGGGGCAGCCCGAAGCTTTCGACGACCATCAGCGCGAAAAGACCCGGCAAGCCGACCGTCGTCAGGACGGTGGTGATGAAGTCGGCGACGCTGCCAATCAGGGAGAACATCGCGGTCGAGCCCCTCCTTAGCAGTGTCCCGATCTACGATGGGGCGGAATCCTCAATGGACCTGCCAACGGGCACCGAGGGGCAGGCGATTCTCAGCAAGGGGTTCCCCTCGAACGAACACGGTCCGCGCATCCATCCCACGAAGCTGGCTCGCACCGAAGGCCGAGAACGATGCCGACCACGATGCTGAACCCTGGTCACGCGCAGCCGCTCGCAGCGTAGTCGTCGCCGTTGAAATCGGCATAGCCGTAATCCTCGTAGAGGTCGGTTTCGGTCACCGTCACTTGGTTGATCGGGTCGTAGAACACGACGACGCCGGTACCGCTGTCGTACGAGAGAATCACCGAAGGTCCCAGCATCTTGTGAAGGGTCGACAGGGTGGACGCGGGGATGGACGGATTGTCCTTCGCGCAGTTCCCCGTCCCGCCCCCGCCGCTCCCGGGTCCCGTCAGCTGGAACAGGGGGGTGGATGAGTGCCCCAGGCCACTGATCCCCACAACGGCTGCGATGGCCCCGAGGACGACCACTCCCGCGCTAATGCGATGGGCTGTCGGCCACCGTACGGGCGCTCTCCTTTGTGTCTTTCCGCGCCGTCGGTCAGCGCTCCGGTTCGCTCTCCGCAGTACAGCGGGAGCCCCTTCCGCCCCAAGGGCGACAGAACGCTCCGGAGCTCTCCGCAGGGCGACCGCCATCAAGTTCCCGACCAGGAGCGCCAGGAACACCGCGAGCGTTGGAGTGAAGATGGGGAACACGGCCGCCGCCACCCCCACAACTCCAGCGTAGAGGGTCTGGCCCGGCAGGGTCGCCGGAGCGCTCCTCGGTTCCGTGACCATGAAGAGTCCAAAGAAGATCGTCACGGGGTCAATTGCTTCCAGGAAGAGAATCCGGGGATCGGTCGACGCGCCGACGAGGAGATGCTGGATGACCGCGAGCATCACGTAGGCGGCGAAGAACGCGGCTGGAAGTCGCCATGCGCGCAAGTTTCGTAGCAAGAGCGCCCCCCCCATGGCGAGCATCGCCAACTCGCCGAGGGTCCCGTAGGCGACTGTGGGACCCACCGCAATCCACCAAGCGGGAGCGAGCCCGAAGAGGAGCGAACCGAGAAGGGCACCGGTCATCGTGGGGTTGAACCATGGCCGTCCGCGATACCTGAGGATATGGCGGAGGGCAATCGCACCGCCTGTAGCGGTGGCCGCAAGGAGAAGCGGAGCAGTCGGGGGAAAGATCAGGGTAAGGAAGAGTCCTGTGGCGATCGCGGCATCAGGGAATCGTAGACTGGGGAACCGAGCCGCTTGGAAGACGAAATCGAGAACGACGGCCACGATGGGGAGAACCAAGAGCGAAGCGAGCCCCGTCCCGTAGCCGAACCATTGGACCCCATACAACGCCAACGCGGCGAGGAAGACCCAGAGCAGGCGGGCGGGAGGCGGCCCGCGTTGGATGACCCGACGGACGCGGTGAAGGAACCGGGGTCTTGACGTCTCCGGAACGAGGTTCATCATCGGCGCCTTCACCCGTCTACCTACAACAAGGGTTCCAAACTCGGAGTGCTGTCGGACCCCCGGCCCTCCGACGACGAGACGTCGCGGCGCTCATGCGAAAGCGGTTCGTGTCAAGGTGTCGGCAGGGTCCCTTGCGTAACTCCGGAACCGGTGGGCGTGGGTTCACCGCGAGGGACCCTGCATATGGACTCAGTCCCTCAGCAACCTCCGGCCACCTCCTACCGTCGTCGTCAGGCTCCGGTGCCAAGAAGAGCCGGCCTTGGGAAGGCGAGCTGGAGCACCTGAGGCCGGATCCGCCTTGGTCTGGTGCCGGACTCGCGTGGCGTCGGCGAATGCCCGCATACCGTTGGGGTCGGAACGTCGATAGTCGGTCGCCGAGTTCCCTCGGGTTCCCTTGTCCCTGACGTCGTCATCCATGGAACCCTTCTGGTCGGTCGCACGGTTGTCGCCAGCGCCCTGGTTGCGTGGGCCGATGGTGTTCCCTCCGGCAGAGTCGCTCCGCGTTCCTGATTGAGCCGCCGCCGGCGGCGGCGCGGGTACCGACACGTTCGAAGTCGCGCAGGTCGGGGCCGTCCCCCGGACGCCGTGGGGCGCGGCACGAGCAATCGCGGACACGCGGAAGGCCGGAATTCGCGTCGTCGGTTCGGCGGCCAAGAACAGAAACAGACCTCCTGTCAGCATCGTTTGGACCTCAAACCTCTGGGTGGCTCCTGAGGACAAGCTCCTTTTGGTGCGACTGCGGGAATCCTTGGTGCAAACCCCGTCCGACCTCCCGCGGGGGTGTCATGGGCAGGTCATATCCGGGGAGTCTCCAGAGAATCGGGTTGTTCGAGGGGGCCGATACGAATCTTATGCTGAGAGGGGCCTCAACGCGAGTAGATAGCCTATGGCTGCGGCGATGTGAGCGGCACGCAAACCTAACGCTCCAAGGGTCCCGGACGGCGTACTGTGCCCGGTGATGCCGGTAGCCTGTCCGCAAGGAACTTGACAGCCGCGTTTCAGCTTAGATTTCGGTCGCTCGCCTATGTGCATGAGGATGGCGGCGGTCCGAGTTGTCGTCATCACACGGTGGGGTCGCCCTCGGAACGGTGAATGACCCGGCCCGCGGTCCTGGGTGTAAGGCAGACTGAACGTGACTCGGTCTCAAGGCGGGGGGGACTGGCACGTCGAGCGCGCCATCACTCGTTCTCCGAGGGCAGAGACTGCGCGGGCGGATTCGCGTCGGGCATCATCGCCGAGAATGATTCGGCGAATCGGTCGACCAACCGGCCCTTCCGGGTCTCCCGGTAGACGCCGAGCAGCTCTTGGAGCCGGTCGGTTCGACCCGCACGGTACCGTCGCGTTCCGGCAGCGTAGAACTCCTCGACCAGGCCTTCGTCAACCAAGTGCCTCAGGTGAAAGTACATCGCGGACCGACCGACCTGGAGCACTTCGAACAGGTCGGTTGAGCTGAGGCCTGGTCTGTCGAGCAGCGCGGCGAGTATCGCCCGTTCCGCCGGGCTGTGGAGAGCCTGGAGGATCTTGCGATCTGCAAGCGTGAGGGCGAGCGGAAAGTAGTAGTCACGATGCCCGGTCGACTCCCTTCGAAGCGCTCCTCCCCGGACGAGCCGGCCGAGGTGGTACGCGGTCTCTCCCCAGCCGAGATTCAGGCGGCGTTGCACGTCCCGCCCGCTCAGGCCGGGATTCTCGGCGACGCAGTCGACGATGCGGCGCCGGGTGGGCTGCGCGACCAGATCATCCATGCCCCGGCCTTCCCGGTGGAGGTCGCCCCCGGAACATGGCGAGATAAACGAATCCGGTCGCGATTACGAACAGGAGGAGCGGTGCTGCCCCGATTGCGAATGTCTCGTCGAAGATTTCGTAGAGTTCGCTAACGGCGGCTAGCACCGCGGCCACCGTGACGGCGCTGAACCCCACCGCGACCAGAAGGAAGCGTCGTTCTCCGAACCGCTGAGAGGCCACAACCGCGAGGGCAGTCAAGGTGGCGGAGAAAGCGATGAGTACGATGGCGAAGCCTTCAGCGAGAAGATCGTCCACCGTAGCGCCTCGAGGCGAGCCTGTTCAAGGTCTAAGATAGCTTTGATGGGAGCAGGGCTGCGGCTCCTGCAGGGGCAATCACGCGCCCAACCCGGACCCTCACTGCGTCGCACCTTGACGACAGCCGTTCTTGGTACGGCTCGACGGGCGTTCCTCCTCCCCAAACCGTGACGAGGGAGTTCTGTAGGGGCAGGTTCGGTAATCCCAAGCCGCTCCCCCAACTGGTCCGACCGTTTTCAACGAGGAGGGTTGTCTAACCCCAGGTCCGCCTCCAGGGATGGGTCGCCGGCATCCGGGGCCGATTCCACTCGGAGCCGCAGAAGGAGCCCAGAGTGGGCCGGTTCCAAACCCTTTAGGGTTTAGAGACCCCCGTGTCCACATCTCCCAATTCTCGAAGTCGGTACGCTTCGGACGGGACGTCCCGGAAGCCACCGAAGACCGGCCTGGCACGGCATGCAGCCACCCTGGCGTCAGGACCAAACCACTACAAAGGTCTCAGGATCCATACGGCGCTCCCGAGTGGAAGACAGGGGGCACCGAGCAAGTCGCTGGCCTCGTATCGAGCGGAGGCTATCCTTTCCTCAAGACTAGTGGGCCGTAACTGACAGAAGTAGCATTATCACGCTCGTCGAAGACTTCGAAGACCGGCGAGATTCTCGACAACGATCAACCGTAGGGACTTCGGTTACGGTCCCCTAGGGCCGAAAAGACCGGCCCGCCCCACTCGATTCCCAAAGCCAGTGGCATCTCAGCCGTTAAGCGGGTCGACATCCTAATAGGACGACACGCCCGAGGTAGCACCATGGCTGCCCAGGGTGGTTCCGGGAACACGTCCCCCATCTGTCCACACTGCGGAGCGACGCTTCTCGGAGAGGCCTCCGTTCGTCGTTTCCAAATGACTCTCCCAGCTGGAGGCGCCAGCTATGGCGGTCCCGAAGTGGTGGCCTGCGCTACCTGCCGCAAGGTCCTCGGAGTCCGGTAGGCTTTTGGCTCCGACCGCCCTCAAGGTCCAACCGGTGCAGGGCTCGTGCGCAGGATGGGGTCGAGATTGCTATGACTGAAGAGAACGAGGGCAAGTGCCCGATCGTCCACGGGACCACGAACCTCAGAATGCGATCGAACAGCGATTGGTGGCCCAATCAGCTGAACCTCAGGATCCTCCGTCAGAACTCCTCCCTCTCCGATCCGATGGGCGAGGCGTTCAACTACGCCGAGGAGTTTGCCAAGCTCGACTTCCTGGCGCTCAAGAAGGACCTCCAAGCGCTGATGACGGACAGCCAGGACTGGTGGCCCGCCGACTTCGGCCACTACGGGGGACTCTTCATCCGTATGGCGTGGCACGCGGCGGGCACCTACCGGATCGGCGATGGCCGCGGCGGAGCGGGCTCCGGTCAACAACGCTTCCCGCCGCTCAACTCCTGGCCGGACAATGTGAACCTCGACAAGGCGCGCCGGCTCCTGTGGCCGATCAAGCGGAAGTACGGCCGCAAGATCTCCTGGGCCGACCTGATAGTCCTCACCGGCAACGTCGCGCTCGAGTCGATGGGCTTCAAGACCTTCGGCTTCGGCGGCGGGCGCCCGGATCTCTGGGAGCCGGACGAAACCGTCTACTGGGGCAAGGAGGAGAGCTGGCTTGGCGACAAGCGCTACACGGGCGACCGAGATCTCGAAAATCCGCTCGCCGCCGTGCAGATGGGCCTCATCTATGTGAATCCGGAGGGGCCGAACGGCAAGCCGGATCCGCGCGCCGCGGCCCGGGACATTCGGGAGACCTTCAAGCGCATGGCCATGAACGACGAGGAGACCGTTGCCCTCATCGCCGGCGGACATACCTTCGGCAAGACGCATGGCGCTGGCGATCCGAAGCTGGTCGGCCCGGAACCCGAGGCAGCGCCCATCGAGCAGATGGGCCTCGGCTGGAAGAGCAAGTTCGGGACGGGCAAAGGCAAAGACGCAATCGGGGGCGGTCCGGAGGTCACCTGGACCACGACGCCGAGAAAGTGGAGCAACAACTTCTTCGAGAACCTGTTCGGCTACGAATGGGAGCTGACGAAGAGTCCGGCCGGCGCGTATCAGTTCAAGGCGAAAGGCGACGCGGCGACGATTCCGGACGCCTTCGATCCGTCCAAGCACCACGCGCCCACGATGCTAGTGACGGACCTCGCGCTGCGGATCGATCCGGTCTACGAGAAGATCTCGCGGCGCTTCTACGAGCATCCGGAGGAGTTCGCGGATGCCTTCGCCCGGGCGTGGTTCAAGCTCACGCACCGCGACATGGGTCCGCGCGCACGATATCTCGGACCCGAGGTCCCGGCGGAGGAGCTGATCTGGCAGGACCCGGTTCCCGCCGTCGATCACTCGCTGATCGACACCAAGGACATCACGGACCTGAAGGCCAAGATCCTGGCCTCGGGCCTCTCCACCTCGCAACTGGTCTACACCGCATGGACATCGGCAGCGACTTTCCGCGGGTCCGACAAGCGCGGCGGAGCTAACGGGGCGCGCATCCGCCTCGCCCCGCAGAAGGACTGGGAGGTCAACCAGCCCGTCCAACTGACCAAGGTGCTGACCACCTTCGAAAGCATCCAGAAGGCGTTCAACACCCGGCGGTCCGACAGAAAGAGGGTGTCACTCGCCGACCTGATCGTCCTCGGCGGTTGCGCGGGCATCGAGCGGGCCGCAAAGAAGGCCGGACACGACGTGACCGTTCCCTTCGCGCCGGGTCGCACGGACGCGTCGCAGGAGCAGACCGATGTGGAGTCCTTCGGCTATCTCGAACCGGTCGCGGATGGCTTCCGCAACTACCTCAAGACCCGATTCACCGTGCCGGCCGAGGAACTCCTGATCGACAAGGCGCAACTGCTGACCCTGACGGCGCCCGAGATGACGGTTCTGGTGGGCGGCATGCGGGTCCTGAACGCGAACTTCGGAAGATTAGAACATGGCGTCTTCACGGAACGGCCGGAGGCGCTGACCAACGACTTCTTCGTGAACCTGCTGGACATGCACACCGAGTGGAAAGCGACTTCGGATGAGAATCTGTTCGAGGGATACGACCGCAAGAGCGGCAAGTTGAAGTGGACCGGCACCCGCGTCGATCTCATCTTCGGTTCGAACTCCGAACTGCGCGCCCTCGCCGAAGTCTATGGCTGCGCCGACGCGCAAACGAAGTTCGTGGCCGACTTCGTTGCGGCGTGGAACAAGGTGATGAACGCGGATCGCTTCGAACTTAGCTGACGCGACCTCCCGGTATTCCACGGAATTGCGTCCGGTGCAGACCTCGGACGGCGTTTGCCGAGAGGGACAGTGACCGTGGCTCGTCGCGGCTCCGAGGCCGGTGACACAACCACCGGAGGCAAGAGAGTCTCCGAGTAGGGGTGGGGCCTTCCGATCCCGCGCCGCTACCCCAAGCCGTGAGGGCGCAACTAACGCGCACGGCTTTCTCGACCTCATCGGGTTCCCGCAACCGCGAGAGCATGCGGCGCGCGGAATCCTAGCACATGGAGCGACTTCGAAGGGTCTCGACCAGGACATGCATCGACGCGGCGAGGAGGGGTTCGCTCCCGGGTCCCAATCCAGCAGGAGGGACGACAGGACCTGCGCAGCTGCTTAACCGGGGATCCCCCCTGACGGCCGAATCCCTTCGTCCAGCTACTTCTCGCGGATACCCCCGTGTCCACATCTCCCCTTTCTCGGGGGCGAGATACTCCGAGGGGGATGTCCCGGGGGCGGCATCGAACGGGGTGCGGCGGACCAAAAGTCGGGGGCGAGCCGCCGGGGTCGGTGCCGGCCTGTGCGCTACTCAGACGGGGCAATCCGCGAACACCGCACGGGCCCAGGCTTCAGTAAGGTGACGGGCTTGGCACCGCGGGTCACCTCAATGGAGCGCGACGGGCTGCGCGGGTGACGTGTCGGGTTCCACGACCACGGCGGTCCCGAACGCAAGGACCTCCGTCATCGACTGACCCATCTCCGAGGTGTCGAAGCCGACGGAAACGACCGCGTTCGCCCCCAGGCTCTTCGCATGGGCAGCGAGTCGCTCGATGGCTTGGTGGCGCACTTGTTCGAGGAGCTGCGTATACACCTTGATCTCTCCACCACCCCAGGCCCGGAAGAAGGCCCAGAGGTTCTGTCCCAATCCCCGGGACCTGACGATCAGCCCGAACGTCGTACCGATGACCCGAGTCACGTGACACCCTGATACGAACGGCGTCGTCACGATGATGAGATCGGCCGGGGGAGCGAACGGTTGTGGCGACGCCGGGGGGACTGCGTTGGCCGACATCCGTTCGGCGATGCCGAGAAGATAATGGCCTTAGCGCGGCCGGCGAGGGAGCCAAGACCCGAGGGTTGGATGGAGGGTTGCCCTGGCCGGCAAGATGTCGCGATTCCCCAGAAGCCTGCAGCTTACGGGTGACCAGGCCGCAGCCCGCGCACCCGCGGTAGTTCTCTCGCTTCCCGACCCCGGGACCCGGGCCGTAGATCCAGGGGAGCCGGGAACGCAGGCTCTTCGCATCGCAGCCTAGCTCCGCGGCCCCCGCGAGCCTGAAAGAGGCTTGGCGACCGGTCCAGGACGGCAGGCTCCGTAGTCCCGACTCCGGGAAACCGTTATCGTTCACGGCATGCTCGGCGGGACGCCGTGGATTACACCACCTCCGACGCCAAGGCATGGGCCCGCGAGAAGCTGGTCGGGCAATGGACCACGATGGTCACCCCGTTCACCCCGGACGACCGGCTGGACGAGGAAGGCCTGGCCTTGAACATCGAGCACGTCCTCCGGCTCGGGACCAAGGGGATGGGCTTCTCCTGGAACATGGGCGAGTTCTGGAGCCTCACCGGGGCGGAGAGGCTGCGCCTCATGGAGCTGGTGCCCAAGCTCGTCCGGGGACGCGCCCTCATCGCGTTCCAGATCACCGACACGTGTCTGAAGGAGGTCGTCGCCCTGGGCCAGCGGGCGCAAGAGCTCGGATTCGACCTCGTCATCCTGGCGGCCCCGTACATCGTCACGAAGACGGAGGAGCAGGTCCTCGACTTCACGAAACGCGTCGCCAGCCAGCTGGGCCTTGGGATCGCCTTCTACAATTCCCCCCAGTTCGGCATCACGCTCTCGGCGAAGGCGCTCGCTCGGATGGCCGACCTGAAGAACCTCATCGCAATCAAGGAGGCCAGCTTCAACATGCAGCTGTCGATCGACACCCACCTGCAGGCCGGCTCGAAGGCCGTCGTCAGCGTCCCGGACGAGGAGATCTTCTTTTTCGAGGAGTACTACGGATTCCACCAGCAGGTGATGTTCGCCAACACGAGCGACTGGCGGTTCGACACCGTGAATTCCCACCACTACGTCAATTTCGTCGACCTCGCGACGCAAGGGCGGCTCGAGGAGGCCAGGCGGCGCTACCTCCCTGAGCTCTGGCCCATCAAGAGCCTCTCGCGGCGCTGGTGGACGAGGCTCGTGGCGAGGACCGGGGGCGCCCTCCCGGTCCAGATGGTGAAGTATTGGGGGGAGCTGATGGGCTTGAAGAGCGGCCATGTCCGGCCGCCCCTCGTTCCCCTGACCGAGGAGGAGAGGACCGAGCTGAGGCAGGATCTCTCCCGCCTCCGGCCCTTGCGGGCCCGGGAGACCGGCGTCGCGGCCGGGTAGGCGCCTTGCGCCTGCCCCCTAGGACGGTCGCGTCCTTTCCCTGCCCCCGCCCTTGATGATCGTCAATTGAAAGCGGCCCCCGTCCCGTCCCTCAAGAGGTATCGCGTGCCCTTTCCGCTCGGCCCACGCGCGGACGTCGACCCGACTCGGAACGTCCGCCACCAGCGCCCGTACGGTCGCCCCATCGTGCAGGTCGCTCATCGCTCGCTCGAGCTCGGCGATCACCCCGATGCATTCCCGCCGGGTGCCGTCGACGACCACGACCTCGTCCGGGCCTTTCGCCCGCGGCATGCCGATCTCAGGCGGCGCGCGCGGCCGGGGGCGCCCGGGCAAAGACGTCGATCTCCCCGTGGAGGCGGAGCTCGAGCGCGTGCTTGACCTTGGCGACGGCGGACGCCTCGATCTTGCCTCCGAAGCGGTCCCCGCGGGTGCACACGGCACCCCGCACGCCGACGATATCGGGGTTGATCCGGGTCAGCACATCGAGGTCGGTCATCCGGAGGGCGCCGGAGAGCGCCGTGCTCATCCGCAGCTCCTTCGCTTCGTCCACGAGGCTCTTCAGCTTCGCTTCGGGCATGAAGTCGAAGAGGTTCCTTCCGTCCTTGGTGAGGGTGTCGATCAGCATCCCGTCACTGTGGCTGTCCCGCGCGAGCTGGACCACCAAGGTCGGGTCGATGCCGTGGTACAGGTGCGAGTCGGCGAACGTGGCGGCGATGAGCTTCGTGGGGTACCCTTCGAGCGCCCTCTTGCTCTCCCGGAGGATCCGCAGCGCGGACTCGGGATCGCTGTCGAGAAGGCCGACCTTCACCGACGTCGCGCCTAGGGCCGCGGCGCCGAACACGGCGAGCGAGACCGTTCCGGCCTGATTCGGGGCGGCCCCGAGGGTCACGCTCACGTGGATCTCCTTGGGGAAGGCGTTCCTCACCTCTCGGATGACGGGCGGGAAGTTCGACCCGATGATCGTCTCCTTGAGGTTCTTGACGTCCACGATGTCCGCCTTGCCGTTCACGGCCTCGAGGGCCTCCTCCAAATCCTGAACGCTGACCATCAGGAGCACGCGCCGTTCCCCCGACCCTACTTCACCCGCGGTCCTAGATGAACGTCACGGTTCACCGGGTTTCACTCGAAAAGGTCGTCACGGGTCGCTCGGGCCCGCCGGACCCGTGGGCTGAGGGGTCTTTCGGGCGGGAACGCTCCCGAGTCCGTGGGTGAGGCGTGAGGGCGGCCCCGTGATCTGTCCATGGCGGCGACGCGAGGCCGGTCCGGCGAGGAGCAGGCAAGGTGGACGACGAGATCGGCCTCGAACGCGATGCTCCACGGGCCCGCAGGCTCTCCGGGGTCCGATTCCCGCCGTGGGTCGGCGCGAGGGCCTACGACCTCGCCCAGTAGTGGTGGAGGGCCGTGTTCCCGCCGATGCGGCCGAGCGCGACCGCGTGGTCGAGGACCAGGTGAGCGAAGAAGCGGCCGTGCTCATCGCTCCCGGGGGGATCCTTGGGGAAGAAGAAACCGTCCTGCTTGAGCTCCTCCCAGAACCGCTCGGGCGTCAGAGGATGGTCTTGGGTCCCGTCCCTCGCGCAGACGATCACGCACTCGAGGGCGCGGCCGATCGGATCGTTGGAGGCGGTGTGGCAGAGCTGCATGCTTACGGCCGGAGGCGCCCGAGTATTTATCCGACGGTCCGGAGCCGGCAACCGCGGCGGGCGTCAGGCGATCCGGGCACCGGTCCGACCAGCAACTCCCCCGGGACAGTCCTGGTCGCCCCCAGCACGGCGCTCGGGCGCCCGTTCAACGGGCTCGGCGACGCGCCGGGAGCCCACTCCCAGGTCCTGGGGATGTCGTGCGCTCGCCGTCGCCTTCGGGGGACGCGCTTCCGGACGCCGCCTGGAGACGGCGGTGGATCTCGGCCATCGACAATCCGGTCACGTCGAGCAGTTTGAGTCTGCTCCGTGCTCCTCGGACCCACCTCAGCTGCCCGGGCGGAACGCCGAGATGGCCTGCAAGTATCCCGAGCAAGGCCTCGTTCGCCTGGCCTCCCGTCGGCGGAGCCCGACAGGCGACCGTCCAACACTGCCTCCAGCCGTCCCAGGCGACCCGGTCCAGTCGACTTCCCGGCCGGGCGACGATCTCCAACGACGTCAACGAGGGCCGAACCTCCTCCGGGGGGATCGCCGGGGTGTCTGAAAACACCGAGCCACGCTCAGCCCGTGGGAGAGGGCTGGCATCAGGGTAAGGGGAGGGTTATGCACGTGTTCGGGGTACTTTGCTCCGCCATGCCGAAGGTGGAGATCATCTCCAACGAGAACGGGCCGAACCTTGTGCTGGTCGATGGTAAGCCGACCACGGCGCTGTGCCGATGCGGTCAGTCGAAGAAGAAGCCGAGCTGCGATGGCTCCCACAAGGCCGCCGGGTTCACCGCTCCTCGCGCCGTCGTGAACGTCCTGCCCTAGCACGGGAACGGGACAAAGGCACGGTCGGCCGGGGGGCCTCGCCCGTTCGCTGGCCTTTATATACCTAAGCCCGGGGAAAAGGGTCCCCCACGCCGTGGAGGGCGGACGAGGCCCGCGGGAGGCCGGGGCGAGCCGGCGGCGGTGGTCCTGCCGAAACGTGGATAGGACCGCGGGGCCCTCCGTTTCGCCGTGCCGTACGTCGAGTACGACGAGAACGAGGCCGCCTGCCCCCAGTGCGGGTCGGTCTTCCGGTCGCCCGAGGTGCTCGAGGCCCATCTCAAGGAGTCCCACGAAGGGCGAGGCGGCGGGCCGTCGCTGCCCAGCCGGAAGACCGTACGGTGCTCGGTCTGCGGGGCTCGGATGAGCTCCATCACCGCTCTCGAGCGGCACAACCGCGAAGCGCACGTCGCCTGACGGGAAAGGCTCACTTCGCCCGGCCGCGGGGGGGCCGGTCGGATTCGTCCAACTGCTCGACCTCGAGCAGGTGGCCCATCTTCTTGCGTTTGGTCTCGAGGTACTCGCGGGCGTTCGGGTGCGGCGGGATCACGAGGGGGATCCGGCCTTCGATGCGAACGCCGTGCCGGCGCAGGTCCGCGATCTTCGCCGGGTTGTTGGTCATGATCTCGATCGACCGGACATGCAGCGAGGCGAGCATGTGCGCGGCGATCCCGTACTCCCGCTCGTCGGCGCGGAACCCCAGCGCCTCGTTCGCCTCGACCGTGTCGAGGCCCTGGTCCTGGAGCTGGTAGGCCCGGATCTTGTTGGCGAAACCGATCCCCCGCCCCTCCTGGCGCATGTAGAGGACGATGCCCCCCTCGGACTTGGCGACCCGCTCGAGGGAGGCGATCAACTGGTCGCGGCAGTCGCATCGCAGCGAGCCGATGGCGTCGCCGGTGAGGCACTCCGAATGCAGGCGGACGAGGACCCGCTCGCGGTCGAACACGTCACCGTGTACGAACGCGGCGTGCTCCTTCTGCTCCCTATCGTTCCAGAACGCCACGACCTGGAACTCCCCGAACCGGCTCGGAAGCTCGGCGATGGCCACGGTCTTGACGCAGACCTCGGGGGAATCCGGGCAACGGTGCGACCGGCTCTCTTCCAGAAGGCGAGCCGCAATCTCGGGCGAGAACCCCATCGAGCGTGGTAGTCCGAGGGTCGAATAAAGCGGACGGTTACGTGAAGGTCACCGCAAGCCCGGGACGTCGCGTCAGGACGTGTTCGGTCGGGTCCAGGACCGAGCGCTCTCGAGGAGGCGGACGACCTCACGGTCGTCCACCGGCTCGAACCGACGGTACCATTGGCCCACCGCCTCCAGGAACCGCGGGGCCAGCGCGACGACCACGTCGTCGGCGGCCCCACGCAGGCGCTCGAGCGCCTCCGAGGGTGCGACCCCGAGAGCCACGATGATCTTCCGGGGCTTCCGCGCGCGGACCACCGCGATGCCGGTCTCGACCGTTCCTCCGGTCGCGACCCCATCGTCGACCGCGATCACCGTGCGTCCCGAGACCTCCGGCGGGGGGCGGGCGCCCCGGTACCGCGTCGCTCGCTCCGTGACCTCCTCGAGCTCGCGTCGGATGGTCGGTTCCAGATCCTCGCGGGACCAGCCCGCCAACCGTGTCCGGCGCTCGTCCACGACGACGACACCTCCTTCGGCGACCGCCCCCAGCCCGTACTCGGGGTCGCCGGGCGCCCCGACCTTCCTCACGAGCAGGACATCCAGCTCGCAGCCGAGGCGCCGCGCGATCTCGTACCCCACGGGGATGCCTCCCCGCGGGATCCCGAGGACGATCGGGGCGGCCGAGCGGTAGGGTTCCAAGCGGGCGGCGAGCCGCCGGCCGGCGTCCGCGCGGTCCTCGAGCACCTGTTCCTGGGGAGAGGGCTCCGCGCCAGCCACGTCGCTCACCTGAGCGCCAGGCTGGACCTAGTCGTCCGCGGGGTCATCTCGCTTCCTCCCCTGGCCGCGTCACGTCCGGGCCTAAGGGGGGAGCGGACGGCACCCGAGGGCCGTCGGGCGGCAGCGGGGGCGGCTGCTTCCGCACCCGGAGACGGCGCCGGGATCGGGGCCCGGTCGAGGAATCCCCGGGGCCCCAACGGACAGGTCCCCGGGCCGCTCGGCCGTGGGACGTTCAGGTTCCCGGATAGTAGAAGTCGAACTTACCGCAGGTCTGGCAGTAGTAGAGGGAGAACGGCAGCAGCGTCTCGGCGCCGTTCGCCGCGACGGCGGGCAGTCCGCCTGGAGGCGAGGTCGCGCCGGTCGCCCGGAGGCTATAGTGTCCGATCCATCGCATCGCCGCGCGGCAGTTCGCACACGTCCGCTTTGCGGCCGCCGCACCGTCCGTGGCTGGCAAGGTCGTCGGCGCCGGCGAGGTCCCTGGCGAGACCCCGGTGACGGGTGCGTTGCAGCGCGGGCAGGTCGTGGCGTTGCTCGGAAGGAGCTGGCCGCAGCGGGTGCAGAAGCGCGAGACCATGCCACCGGCAATCGCGACCGGGGATTGAACCTTCCGCCTACCGCCCGGAAGTCCCGGAAGCGACCGGTGGGAGGAGGACCGGCTCGGTTCGGGCTTCCCGGCCGCGCGGCCCCGCGGCAGGGAGCGGTGGACGGGCTAGGGCTTCCAGACCGGCCCGGAGTAGCCGACCGGCACCGCGGGCGGCGGCTCGCCGGCCCCGAACGGGTCCGGGCGAGGCGCGACCGGGCGGCCTTCCTTCGCGGCGAGGTAGGCATCGATCGACTGGGCCGCCCTCGTTCCGGCGGCCATCGCGTGGACGACCGACCGACCTCCCGCGGCGAAGACCCCCTCGACGTCGGTCGCGTAGCCGGGTCGTCCGCCCTCGGGCCAGCCCTTGTTGCCGATCTTCAGCCCGATCTCAGGGTCGAACCCGGTGAGGTCGGCCTTCTCCCCGACCGCCATGATGACGGTGTCCGCTTCGAGGGTGACGAACGCTCCATCGACCGGTCTCACCGCGCGACGACCGGAAGCGTCCGGCGAGGCGAGCTCCATCTTCTGGAAGACGATCCCCTCGACGCGGTCGGTCCCGACGATGCGGACGGGGGAGAGGAGCCAATGGAAGTCGATCCGCTCGGGCTCGGTCTCGCGGATCTCCTCCTCCCCCGCGGGAGACTCCCCGCGCGTGCGCCGATAGGCCATCGTCACGGAGGCGCTCGGCGAAAGGCGCCGCGCGGTCCGTACCGAGTCGACGGCGACGTCGCCGCCCCCGACCACGACGACCCGCTCGCCGAGGACCACCGGGCGCCCCTGGTTCACGTCGTAGAGGAACTCGAGCGCGGGCAGGACGCCGGAGAGATGCTCCCCGGGGATCCCGGGGTAGCCGGCCTTCGATGCGCCGATCGCGACGAACACCGCCCGATATCCTTCCGCGAGGAGGCTCCGGGGGGTGAAGTCGACCCCGGCGGTCCGGCCCGTGACGAACGTCAGGTCGAAGTTCCGGAAGCGCTGGAGGTCGATCAGCAGCTCGTGGTGCGGCATCCGATAGTGGGGGATGGCCCCGGCTTGCCCGCCGACGGCGCTCTGCTTCTCGAAGACCGTCACGGAATAACCCCTGAGGCAGAGCTCCCACGCGGCCATGATCCCCGCCGGGCCCGCCCCGATGACGGCGACCCTCTGCTGCCGCGGGGCGCCCGGTACGTACTCGAGGCCGGAGGCCCCGAACTCCAGCGACGCGCGCTTGAGGTGGCGGATCGCGATCGGGACGCCCCGGCCCTTCATCACGCAGGCGTCCTCGCAGTAGTGGTAGCAGACCTTGCAGAGCGTCGACGCGAGCGGGTTCTCCCGGAGGATGAGGTGCGCGGCCTCGTCGAACCGGCCCTCGGCGACCAGACCGACATAGCCGCGGCAGTCCTGCGTGATCGGGCACGCCTCGACACAGAACGGCAACGCGCACTGCAGGCAACGTTGCGCCTCGAGCATGGCCTCCGCGCGCGTGTACGAGTGAAGGACCTCGCGAAAGTCCACGACCCGCTCGCCGGGACGCTCCTCAGGAACCGCGATCCGCACGTACCGTGAACGCGCTGCGGTCATGCTCGCTGTGGTCTACCCCCCTGAAGCCTAAAACCGACCGTCAAGACGCTTTTAGGCCCACGGGCGGCGCGGCCTTGCGGAGGCATGCCTCGGCACACCGCTCGGGGTGCCGGCAGGAAGGGATCCCGTCGACCGCGGCCTAGGCCCGCTCACGCCGAGGTGCCGGCTCCGGGCCCGGAGCGCTCGCGAAGGCCGCCGGAGCCAGCCCTGTGAGGAAGAGGACCACCAGGGCTAGGTCGAGCCACCAGCCGAGGCCGGCGCCCCAGACGGTCGTCGTGCCCGCTGCGTGCGCCGTTCCCCAAAAGGACCCGCACGGCCCTGGCGGAGCGGCGGACGTGCAGGAGCCCAGCGGGTCGTCGGCGCGGTAGAGCGAGGGCTGGGCGGTCGGCAGGGCGATGGCGAGGAGCGCGCCCACGACGATCGCCGCGAGGAGAGCCATCCGCGCAGCCCGACGACCCGTCACCGAGCCCCACTTCCCCCGGGACGCCCCCAGGGCGTAGCCGGCGACGACCCAGCTGACCGCCACCAAGGCTAGCGTCCCGACGTACACCGCCGCGTAGAGCAGCCCCACCGAGGGCAGGCCGTACCCGACGTACGAAGTGATTCCGCCGCCCCCGCCGCCACCGGCGTAGATGTTCCCCCCCGGGTAGAAGTAGGCCGTGGAGGAGGTACCGGAGCTCGACGTCGACGTGTACCACCAGGGAGTGAACGCCGAGACCGCGCCAACGAAGCCCGCGACCAAGCAGGCCACGGCCGTGAGCCTCAGCTTCGTCCTCGGCGACCACGTCCCCGGTCGCAGGGGATGGGACGTTGCGCGGGGGCGGGCCGCAGGACGGCCCGATCGTGTCGTCGTCGGCTCGACCCTCGCTTCGGTCGCCTAGGGCCCTTGTCGGGCGAAGGCTAGCGATTCCGCGCTCGCGACGCGCTATCCCTCGGGCGCGAGGTAGATCTCGTTCCCGTCCGGATCGCGGACGGTCGCGCCCCAGCCCCAATCGTGCTTGGTCGGGGGGCTCGAGAACTCGACGCCCCGGGCCTTGAGGTCGGCGCACGACTTCACAAAATCCCCGGTAAGGGTGAACGCGATCCCGGTGTTGCCGGGTTCCAGCGGGGCCTTCGGATCGAACTCGGAGACCTGGCAGAGGTGCAGCGTCCCGGATCCCCCTTTCGCTCCAACGGTCTGCCAGTGACCTTCGTCCGCGACCCGGTCCAGTCCGAACTTCTGGGTGTACCATTCCACGGCCTTCTTCCGGTCGGAGACGACCACGGCGACGCTCATGAACCGAGGGGCCCCCGAGGTGGGCTTCTGCGACTTGGACGCCATTGTTCCTCGAATCCCCGAGCCGGGTCAAGGGCTTAAGCCTCGCTCGGAGGGGGTGAAACGGTCCTCATGGGAACGGGCCGCGGAGGACGTCCGTTCCCGCCGGTCCGGAAGCGTGTCGAACCCGGCGCCGCCGACCCCGACCACTCTCCGGAGCCGAAGGGTGGTCCGGACGGCACGGTACCGCGGGAGGAGACGGTGACTGCCGAACGACGAGAACTTATCCGAAATCCCCTCTTGGGTCGGCCGCGGCCCCCTGGAAACGGCCGGGGCCATCGCACCACGGCCGGGGAGGCACGGTCTCGACGATGCAGGCTCGGAGCGGCGCGAAGGAGGCCGCCTACACCGGGGGCGCGGCGTTCATCACCGCCGAGATCACCGAGAGGGCGTACCGCACAGCGGACCGACCCGCCGAGGACCCGTTCGAGGCGACGAGGGATCGCCCCGTGGAGGGGGTGATGTCGGTCTTCCGCGCGGTCGACCCTCGGTCCGTCGTCCTCGGAGGGAGAGACCTTCACGGCTTCCGACCTCTCGTTCCCTCCCTCGGCCCTCGGGTCCGGACGCAGGGCCTCCTCGCGACCCCGGACGGCTGCCGCATCGTCCTAGCGTCCCCCGGCTTCGAGAACGGCGTGGTCGGCGCCCCGACCTTCCACCGCGAGGTCACGACAGGCTGAGGGGTCGATGGCGTCCGAGGATGACCTGTTGATCAACACGATCCGATTCCTCGCCGTCGACATGATCGAGGAGGCGAAATCCGGCCACCCGGGCCTTCCGCTCGGCGCGGCGCCGATGGCCTACGTCCTCTGGGACCGGTTCCTCAAGCACAATCCGGCCGATCCCCACTGGCCCGACCGCGACCGGTTCGTCCTCTCCGCAGGCCACGGCTCCGCCCTGCTCTACGCGCTCCTCCACCTCACGGGCTACGACCTCTCGATCGAGGAGCTGCGTCGGTTCCGCAGGTACGGCAGCCGGACCCCGGGCCACCCGGAGCACGGCGTGACCCCCGGGGTCGAGGCGACGACCGGGCCGCTCGGCCAGGGGCTCGCCAACGCGGTCGGGATGGCGCTCGCGCAGCGGTACCTCGCGAGCCGGTACAACCGACCAGACCTCAAGATCGTCGACCACGCGACCTTCGCGCTCTGCTCGGATGGCGATCTCATGGAGGGGATCGCCTCCGAGACCGCGTCCTTCGCCGGGACCTTGAAGGTCTCGCCGCTCGTCGTGCTCTACGACGACAACCACATCTCGCTCGAGGGCCCGACGAGCCTGACGTTCACCGAGGACGTGGACCGACGGTTCTCCGCCTATGGCTGGCAGGTCGCGGTCGTCGAGGACGGCAACTCGGTCGAGGCGATCGACGGCGCGATCCGACGCGCGCTCGCCCACCCCGGTGCCCCCTGGCTCCTGAGGGTCCGGACCCACCTCGGCTACGGGAGCCCGAAGCAGGACACGAAGGAAGCCCATGGCGAGCCGCTCGGCCCCGAGGCGACCCGGGAGACGAAGCGCAAGCTCGGCTGGCCGGTCGAGCCCGCGTTCATCGTCCCCGAGGAGGCCAAGACCCACTTCCGGCGCGCGCTCGGCCGAGGACGTGTGCGGGAGGAGGAGTGGCGGGCCCGGTTCGAGGAGTACCGCACTGCTCATCCCGGGCCGGCGCGGGAGCTCGAGCAGCTCCTGCAGGGGGCAG
>Ga0326728_10009792_pt1 | contig 22825 bp, 17 predicted proteins | sample MB3enrmetagenome_FD_207602 | JGI IMG/M metagenome (GOLD analysis project Ga0326728, IMG submission 207602) | Lab enriched peat soil microbial communities from McLean, Ithaca, NY, United States - MB31MN | ecosystem: Environmental > Terrestrial > Soil > Wetlands > Peat | place: USA: New York... | reverse complement strand
AGCGGCGTCAAGGGTCTGCGATGAACGCCCCGCTGCGCGGGGCGCCCTTGACCCCGCTCCCAGCTCGCGGGGGAGAAGTGTCGCCCAAAAGGTCTTGACAACGCCGATGCCGTTATAGATGCGCTACTTGCAGTTACCAGGAATACTCCCCAGAACGAAAAACCGCAGGCCAAAGGAATCCGGTCTGCGATAGCGACTCTGAAAGGAATATCAAATGAGACGAAAGCCGTTCAGTAGTGGGAGGTCCCCCGGGGCCCAGCCAGTAACCCGTGCGTGCCCTGATTGCAAAGGCAAAGGCGGAAACAACTCCTGCCCAAAATGTCACGGCAAGGGAGTCATTCACGGTCGCGTTTTGAGGTAAAATGCGAGCCGGCCTGCTGAAACAGGGCAGGCCGAACGGAGGAGCGGCGAGCGCAGGGTTATGCACGACACGGCAGCGCTCTGTGGTTCTTTGTTAGGGTTCGTCACCACAGTTGTGCCTCAAGACTGTTTTAGTAGATGGTATAGCACAAATGTGAAGCTGACCCCAGCCTAGTAGCTGCTGGGTTTGAACTACCCAAACTCTGCGCTACTCGCCCACTGCCTGCGAAATAAAGGTCAAGAATTTGCGGCCAAGCTCGGACGGAGACCACGCCGCGACGAGGAGACTGTCAATGCTTTCCCGCATACGGGCGGCGTAGGGTCGTGGATCCTCAATTAGCCCGCGCAGGCTGAGATCCAATACGATAGGATCAGTCATGCTGCGCCGATTCTGCAACTCAGTTCTTCTCTGCGCTGGAAACGCAGACCGGTCACTAAAAAGACGAAGAACCTCAAGATGTGTAACCGTGAATGCGTCGACCAGACCGAGAAAAAAGAATTGTGTCTCCTCATCAAGGGATCTCCCGAGGACAATGTTTATTAGCGCGTTGCGCAAAGCCTGGCGTTTTTCTGCTTGGTGCGTCCTGATAGCAATCTGCGACGCTTGTACGGTTGCAGAAACAAAAATTTCGTTCCCGACTAAGTTTTCTATTCGGAAGCCTTCGACTCGCTCCTCAAGCTTCCTGAGATCGTTGTAGAGGTCCTGCAACCATTCATCACGCCGTTTACTCAGAGGCGGCACGAGGAGCATGTCAAATATCTCCGCAGCCGGGCTCCCAACACAGGGTATGAGGGAGAGCCCTGCTTTCGTAAGACCGCGAACGTAATCAGCGGTTTGGCGTTGCGGTAGCTTGGTCGCCTCGTCATTCATCTTTGGGTACTCCCTTCATGGTCTCGCCTTCTCATTCCTGCTCCAGTCACGGCCCTAGTGGGTTAGCTGCTGCAACAGGCGCTCGTAGGCCTTCCGGTAGTCGGGGTCTCGAGGGTTGAGTTCGAAGGCGGTGCGGTATTCCTGCAACGCCTCCTGGGTGTTGTGCTTATGCTCAAGAGCAACCCCGAGGTTATAATGCGCCATGTCATCCTTGGGGTTTAGGCGCACGGCTTCGCGCTCTTCGGCGATCTCCCCGTCGCGGTCCCCCTTATGTCCGAGCGCGGTGCCGAGGTTGTAGTGTGCCGACTCATAATTGGGGTTCAAGCGCAGCGCTTCGCGCTCTTCGGTGATCACGCCATCCCAGTCGCCCTTGCTTCCAAGCGCGACGCCGAGGTTGACGTGCGCCTCGGCAAGATTCGGGTTTAAGCGCAGCGCTTCGCGTTCTTCGGCAATCTCCTCGTCGCGGTCGCCCTTTTCCCCGAGCGCAGCGCCGAGGTCGACGTGCGCTTCGGCATGATTGGGGTTCAAGCGCGGCGCTTCGGTTTCTTCAGTGATCTCGCCATCCCAGTCGCCCTTGCTTCCAAGCGCGATGCCGAGGTTGTAGTGTGCCAAGTCATTATTGGGGTTTAGGCGCAGTGCCTCGCGACATTCCGCGATTTCGCTATTCCGGTCGCCCTTGCTTCCAAGCGCAGCGCCGAGGTCGATGTGCGCCTCTGCAAGATTCGGGTTCAAGTGCAGCGCTTCGCGTTCTTCGGCGATCTCCCCGTTGAGGTCGCCCTTTTCCCCGAGCGCAGCGCCGAGGTTGACGTGCGCCTCTGCAAGATTCGGGTTCAAGCGCAGCGCTTCGCGTTCTTCGGCGATCTCCCCCTCGAGGTCGCCCTTGTGTCCGAGCGCGATGCCGAGGTTGTAGTGCGTCGTGTCGTCACTGGGATTTAAGCGAACCGCCTCGCGTGCTGCTGCCAACTCATCGCCCCATTTCTCCTGCTTACCCAGGGCATAGGTCAGGCTCACGTAAAGGTCGGCATTCTGAGAATCAAGTAGCAAGGCCGCGCGATATTCCTGTTCAGCCTCTGCATACTGCCCTTTCTTTACGAGTTCCGCTCCGTGCGCAACGTGCTGCTGCACTTGCGCCTGCCGCGCCTGGACCACCGGGTCAACGGTCGCGGGCTTCGTCACCTTGGCGCCCTTGAGCGCACTGATTAGCTCGTCCTCGCCACCAGCCAAGCGGACTTCCTGAAGGTAGTCATCCGTGGAATCAAAATCGATTCCGCGTTCCTGGATCAGCATGGTGACCCGGTGGCTCGGCACTTGGCCCACCAGCAGGGCGAAAACCTGTACCTGGTTGATCGGCTTCTTCACGCTGGCGGGCTCGGGCGGTTTGGCGGCGCGCAGCGCCTTAACAAATGCCTCACTTGCGCCTGCGGCCTTGAGGGTTTGGTAAAAATCTTCAGATGGGGCGAAATCAATCCCGCGCTGCTCGATCAGCACTGCGCCCGACTCATCTCCCAGCCCGGCGCGCACCATGTTGCTGACCTGCTCCTGCGTAAAGGGCTTCTGTTGCGCCCTCAGAGGCAGAGTGAGAATCATTGGTATAACGAGGATTATGATGGTCACGAATGCCCGCCACCACATCGGCACCTCCCGAAAACGGCTAGGCACGATCAGGAACGCGCTGACCGTGGCCCCGCGCGTCATCTACTCACCTGCTGCAACAGGCGGTCGTAATTCTGCTTATATTTCGTCTCCTTGGGGTCGAGCTTGTAGGCTGCACGGTATTCCTCGAGAGCACCCCGCCGGTCGCCTTTCTTCTCCAGTGCCACGCCGAGGGCGTAATGTGCGATAGGGTTGTTAGGATTGAGGCGGAGGGCTTCGTGTTCCTCGGCGATTGCTCCCCCCAAGTCGCCCTGGTATCCGAGCGTCTCGCCGAGAAAGATGTGGGCATGCTCGTTCTTCGGATTCAGGCGGAGCGCTTCGCGGTACTCGGTGATGGCTCCATTCCAGTCTCCCTTCACCTCGAGTGCCATGCCCAGGGCATTGTGGACGAAGTCGTTTTTGGGTTCCAGGCGGAGGGCCTCGCGGTACTCGGCGATGGCTCCATCCACGTCGCCCTTCGGTCCAAGCGCCACGCCGAGGGCGTAATGTGCGAGGGGGTTGTTCGGGTTTAGGCGGAGTGCTTCGCGTTCCTCAGAGATGGCTCCATTCCAGTCCTCCTTGTACCGTAGCACGGTGCCCAGGTTATGGTGCACCAAGTCACTATTGGGGTCTAAGCGCACCGCTTCGCGAGCGGCCGCCACGGCATCGTCCCACTTCCTCTGCTGAATCAGGATATAGGACAGGCTCACGTAAAGGTCGGCGTTTTGAGAGTCAAGCAGCAAAGCCGTGCGAACTTCCCTCTCAGCCTCCGCATACTGTCCTTTCCTTGCGAGTTCCGCACCGTGCGCCACGTGTTGCCGGATTTCCAACTGCCGCGCCTGCGCGACCGGATCAACCGTCGTGGGCTTCGTTACCTTGGCACTCTTGAGGGCGCTAATTAGTTCGTCCTCGCCGCGAGCCAAGCGGACTTCCTGAAGGTAGTCGTCGGTGGGCTCAAAATCGATTCCGCGTTCCTGGACGAGCATTGTGACTCGGTGGCTCGATACGCCGCCCGCCAGCAGGGCGAAAACCTGCACTTGGTTCAGCGGCTTCTTCGCGCTCACGGGCTCAGGCGGCTTGGCGGCGCGCAGGGCGTTAAGAAATACCTCGCTCGCGCCTGCGGCCTTGAGGGTTTGGTAAAAATCCTCAGACGGGGCGAAATCAATCCCCCGCTGCTCGATTAGCTTGGCGCCCGACTCGTCTCCGAATCCGTCACGCACCATGCTTACGACCTGCTCCTGGGTAAAGGGCTTTTGCTGCGCCCGCGGGGGCAGGGCCGGCATTGCGGCGGCACAGGCAACGTAGGGCCGAACGGCGCTCGGCCTCGGCCCAGCGCTGCTGGGCCCTACGCTCTCCTGCTGCGCCCAGGCAGGCAGGGCAAAGACCAACGCCGTCGCCAGGATGAGGAAAGCGAGCGTTTTGGGGAATCGCATGGCCACCTCGCGCGGCTGTCGTAAACTGAGAAAAAACTATGGGGAGATTCTACTCCAAACGTGAAGAATTGCTACCTACGCCGCAGATTCGGTGGTGCAGTTTTACGTAGAGGCGGCTTTACGCCGCCATGTGGCGAGGTAAACTCGCCGCTACGACCTCAAACTGCACCACTACCGCAGGTTCCCATGAGCCTTCAGCTCGCCACTGTAGATGAAAATGTGCGAAGCACCTTGGACGGCGGCGGCTCGACGCCGCCTTGAAATAACGCCGAGGACGTTGCCAAAGGCGGCTCGACGCCGCTTGGAAATAACCCCGCAAGCGATGCCAAAGGCGGCGTCGAGCCGCCGCAGTCCAAGGCGCCTTTGGCACATTCATTTTTGTCGCGCGGCGGTACCAAGCGGGTACGGCAAGCCGTACCCCTGCAACCCGGCAGAAATCTGCAAATTACCGCAGGGAGAATGGCCGCCAACGTGCTAGCCTACTATGCGGAGGGCATGGGCAGCATGATATCGCGCAGTACGGCTAGGTGCCGGGTGCCAGGGCTAAGGGTTCGGGCTGGGGACTGGCGCTGGCGGCGGGTCTCAGAGCTCTGGACTCATGCGGACGCCGAGGGCTTGGTTCATGGGGTTTAACCCAGACCCTAGCCCCCAGCGCCTAGCCCCTGATCCAGCGTCTCTCCACGATGTATTAGAAACAAAAGGGGTTTCTTGTTTAGCGTCAGAATGTCTGAACTGTCCATCCCCCTCAAAAAAGGAGAGTTAGGCTGAAATACGGGAGCTTGGGCGAAAAAGGTGGGCGCGTCTCTCCATGATGCGTCAGAAAACAAATGGGTTAACCGTTTAGCGTCAAAATGTCCTAACGCTCTAAGCGCTTCAAATAAAGAGAGTTAGGTTGAAATACGGGATCCGGAACGAAAAAATGGGCGCCTCTCTCCATGATATAACAGAAACGAAAGGTGTTAGCGATGAATCACGAAAATCTCCCAAAAATCTATCATATTGAAAATAGAACAGTTATTAAATCCCCGGCGGCCCGCGTCGTCGGGAAAAAAATCCCCCTAAGAATGGGGGGACGAAGCCGGAATGTTATTGAAAACAAATGTAGAAAAAATGTCCACTTTTCGCCTCTCCACGATGTTGATGAAAACAAGTGATTTACAGTCTTCTCTCCACGATGTTGATGAAAATAAAGGAGAAAGGTGCTGGACGCGAGGTTAAGATAAAGTGGCATGTGGCTATAGTAGCCTACTAGCTTTCATGGGCGCCACCTTGATCCGTCATGGCCAGGATGGCCATGCCGCGAGGCGTGGCACGGGCGTCTTGGCGGCGCGCAGGGCGTTAAGAAATGCCTCACTCGCGCCTGCGGCCTTGAGGGTTTGGAGAAAATCTCCCGTCGCGGCGAAATCAATCCCGCGCTGCTCGATCAGCTTGGCGCCCGACTCGTCTCCGAATTCGTCCCGCACCATGCTTACGACCTGCTCCTGGATAAAGGGCTTTGCCGGGCTCGCGTCGATCCCGGGACTGGTTCCGATCGCGGTTGTAGCGCTGACCTTTAGGTCAGCACTCATCGACGTGCCATGGCCATCCTGGCCATGCCCCTTCACGGGCAGGATGCCCGTGGCACGTTTCTGTGCCGACCTGAAGGTCGGCGCTACAAGTCTCTGCTGCGCCCGGACGGTAGGAATGGAGGCGAATGGCATGGCCAGCATCAAGAGAATGGCGGGCGGCCGGAGTCTCATTGCAGTCTCCCTATGCCGATTCCGGAACACTTTGACAGCCAAGACAGGGGCGTGGTAGGGTGGCCGGCGATTTGGGTCGGAAAAATGGATTAAGACATGGTGAGTTCGCGCGATCTGGTGAATGCTGCCTTGAGTCATAAGCAGGCTGACCGGGTCCCTTTAGATTTGGGCGGAAGCGGCACGACGGGGATGCACGTGGACAGCGTCTACCTGCTGCGCCAAGCCTTGCGACTCGATCCGCCCGATACGCCCGTCAAGGTGATCGATCCGTTCCAAATGCTGGGCGAAATCGCTCCCGACTTGGTGGCGGCGCTGGACGCGGATGTGCTCCCGCTCGCCAAGCCGATGACCGATTTTGGGTTCAGGCTGGAGGGGTGGAAACCCTGGACGACTTTCGCCGGAACCCCCGTGCTGGTGCCGGAGGGCTTCAACACCGAGCCCGATGCCAACGGGGACATTCTCCTTTACCCCCAAGGTGACCGCAGCGTGGCAGCGAGCGGGCGCATGCCTAAGGGCGGAATTTACTTCGACACCATCATTCGGCAGCCAACCGTGGACGACGCCACCTTGAAGGTCGAAGACAATTTGGAGGAGTTTGGACCCATCGCGGAGCGGCATCTTGCCTACTTGAAAAACCAGGCGGAGCGACTTTACACCACCACCGATAAGGCTATCCTGCTGAGTCCCGGCGGCACGTCGTTCGGAAGCTTTTCTGCCACCCCTGGCCCGGCGCTGAAACATCCCAAGGGGATTCGCAGCGTGGAAGAATGGCAAATGAGCACGATCACTCGCCGGGATCACTTGATCAAGATCTTTGAACGCCAATGCGAGATCGGCCTGGCGAATCTCCAGAAGATTGCCGATGCCGTGGGAAACCGCGTAACAGCGGTGATTACCAGCTACACCGACTTTGGCGCCCAGAACGGACCCTTCATCTCTCCCCAAACCTACCGGGCTTTATACAAACCCTTTAATAAGGCCGTTAATGATTGGGTGCACCAGAACACCACCTGGAAGACCTTTATCCATTGCTGCGGTTCAGTCCGCGCCTTGCTCCCGGATTTTGTGGAGGGGGGGTTTGATATTCTGAATCCCGTTCAGACATCCGCCGCTCACATGGACCCGGTGGAACTTAAGAAGACCTTCGGCGACGCGCTCAGCTTCTGGGGCGGAGGGATCGACACCCAGCGCACGTTGCCTTTCGGCACCCCGGAGCAAGTTCGCGAAGAGGTTCGGCAACGGATCAAGGTATTCGGGGCGGGAGGCGGTTTCGTTTTCAATCCCGTTCACAATGTACAGTCGCGCGCGCCGGTTGAGAATATCCTGGCCATGTACGAGGCCGTGCGAGAGTTCAGTCCGTATCCAACCCAGTAGCCAGTGTGGCGCGGACCTGTTCGGCATCGCGAAGAAATCTGTGGGGAAGGATTTTTTGACTTACGGCTTTTCCTTTTTACCCTTTGCCTTTTGCCCTTTGCCTTTTGATTTCTCTTGCCGCTCGGCCGCGCCGAGCTCTCCCCGCGGGAGTTTCCGCCCATGATGCGGGCCCAGTTCGACCTCCATCGCCGCGCTCAGAAATCTACGAGTCTCTGCGCCTCGCCGCACGAAAAGATGAAGAAAATCAGTTCGGACGAAGCGCCGACCGTTCACAAGAGCGTTGACCCGAGGCAAGTGACGAAGGGCGAGATACTGCTTCCCAAGGCCGGGGCCCGAAGTCCGAGGGGAAGAATGCGGGCTTCCCTGCACGTTCACTATCATCCGCGCTGCCCGCACTCCGCCGTATCGGCATCGGCAGAGTTCAGGGAGAAAATGCAACAATTCGCTGAGTTTGGAAAGCGAGATTCGAGCATTGGAAATCGCTCAATCACCCGATGGGCAGATAGCTCCGGCCGCTTCTCTGCGCACTTGCCTCGCGGGTGCGTGGCGCGTAATATGCGGGGGAGAGAGTAAGGTCGTCTTCGTGCCCGTTCGCAAGAGTGTGACGTTATGAGAACCTGCTTCCGAGGGGTTCTGCTCTTCTTACCGGCGTGTATTTTGCCCCTAGCCGGGATGGCACAGGGCAATGGACCGGTCCTCCCGGGCCTCGGCAATAATTCCAAGGATGTGGTACAAGCAATCTGGGTCGTGGCGGGGAAGGTTAAGACCGTTCATCACGAACCCGTGCAGGGGGCCACGGTGATGGTGACACCCCTTGTGCCCGCGAGTATACGAACTCTCACCACCAATGCTCAGGGAGAGTTCCGCACTCAGTACCAGTTAAATTCCGTGGAGGTCAGCGAATTCAGTGCGATCTTGACGGTAAAGAAGAAGGGGTTTAAGACCGCGCATGCGTTTGTGGATTATGGCAATTCCGTCAGCACTCGGGAGGTTCCTGTCACGCTGCGCGAACCGGAGGAAGACCCGGCGCTGCTCTCTCTGGCGGATTTGATCTCCAGCTTGGCGCCCAAGCTAAGACAACTCGGGCCTGCCGACGGGCTGGCGGCGAAAAGCGAGGAGGATTACAAGGGGGGCGTGGAGGATTTTCTCGACCAGCACAATTGCGAGCGAGCCGTACCGATTCTCTCGAGAGTCCTGGAAAATAATCCCTCGTGCATTGGGTGCCGCACCATGCTGGCGCTGGCAGAGTTGGGCTGGGGCGACTGGGACGATGCCTATCAAACTCTCGCCGAGGGGGTGCACGCGACGCTGGCGAATGCAAAAACAGGTCGCGCCGAACAACTGGTGGCTTACGGAACATGGGTAAGCTGGCAGCATGAGCCGGAAAAGGCGGAGCCCTTTTTCCTGGAAGCGCTCAAGTCTGCGCCCCAGGACGCAATGGCCCTTCAGGAACTTGGCCGCGCGTTGTTGGCGATACGGAATTATGAGGCCGCGAACGATGTCCTAAAAAGGGCCATTGCCGCCGGCGCGGGACCGAAGGCGCAACTGCTTGATGTCGAAGCCCTGGTGGGCGCACGCCATTATGATGGGGCGGCCCTGGAAATGAACCGCTATCTGCACGGGCGCGATGTGAAGAAAATGCCCGCGAGGGTTCGCCAAGTGTGGGCGAGCGTTCAGAATCGGGAAAACGTGGAGCCCTCCGCCAAGATCCAGTCAAAGGTCGAGCCCCGCACCGCCAAGACCCAGTCACAGGAAGGCCCTGAGCCCACCCCCCTCCCTCCGCGCCCTCCCGTGGATCTGCTCCAAGGACTCGAACCCGCCAAGGACCAGGAACAATTGAGTTCCATCCTCGACGGGGTGGGCACGAAGATCTTGGAATTGATCAAGAACTTCCCCAATACGAGCTCGCTGGAAGTGATCCACCAGGAGAAGGTCGGCCACTGGGGGCGAGGCGGCTCGCAGGATCAGAAGTTTCGGTATCTATGCTTGGCGTCGAGCGAGGCTTCGGGGCCAAGCTTCCTCGAGTACCGCACTGATTTTGCCGGAAATGAGGCTCGGCCTGAGGGATTGTCCAAAGGGTTCATGCTGACCACGGGGTTCACCTCGGCCGCGCTCATTTTTCATCCGGAGTACCGCGCCGAGAGCACTTTTCAATATCTCGGGCGGCAGAAAGTTAATGGCCGGAATGCGTATGTGGTGGCATTCGCGCAGATTCCCGGGAAAGCCCACTTTACCGGAGACTTCCGGCAGGGTTCGACCTCCGGGACGATGCTTTCCCAGGGAATGGCTTGGATCGACACTGCCACCTACCGGATTATTCGCCTTCACACGGACCTCTTGGCGCACTTACCCGAACTCCGGCTGGAAAAAGAAACCGTGAATATCGATTTCAATGAGGTCCAATTTAGGAGCCTGAAAGGACCATTGTGGCTGCCGGAGAATGTCACCGTGGCCATCGATTGGAACGGCAAGCAACTCCGGAATCAGCACGAGTATTCCGATTTCAAAATCTTCCAAGTGGACACCTCGCAAAAGATGGGGAAACCGAAAAACTCCAGGGAATCTTCCAAGGAAACCCAGGAACCCACGGTTTCGCAGTAATTTCGAGGAAAAATGTTTCGCATTTCATCCTGAAGAAACATTCTGAGCTGGCCCACACCGCAGAAACTCGCCCACTACACCTGCTATCGCACGGCAGGCGCCCTCACCATTGACGGCAGGCTCGATGAAACCTCTTGGAAGCTGGCGCCGCGTTCGACCCGTTTCGTGGATATTGTCACCGGCAAGCCGACGTGGTTTGACACGCCCGTGGCCCTCCGGTGGGACGACACCTACCTTTAGTTGAGGTTCACGGCCGAGGAGACCGACGTTTGAGAACATCCTGGCCATGTACGAGGCCGTGCGAGAGTTCAGTCCGTATCCAACCCGGTAGCCAGTGGGGCGCGGACCTGTTCGGCATCGCGAAGAAATCTGTGGGGAAGGATTTTTTGACTTACGGCTTTTCCTTTTTACCCTTTGCCTTTTGCCCTTTGCCTTTTGATTTTCTTTTGCGGCTCGGCCGCGCTGCGCAGCCCTACGCGACTTTTGACTTTAGTGCTTCCGCAGCAGCCTGGGAGGCTGACGCTGGGTTAGGCTGGGTTTGTCGAACTGCCTTTTCAAGTGCCGCCTCGATGCGCGCCAGGGCTCGCTCCACCTGCTTCAGGTGCTCCGCGGCGGAGGGCAGGGAGTCCGCCTCGTTAAATCCCATGAGGTTGGCGCGAATGGCGTTCATGCCATTCGCAGTCTCGTGGGCGAGCGAATTCAGCGCATCCTGCTGGACCTTCTCCTTGAATCGCCATTCTCGCGCGCGGAGCTTCCACACCTGCCGCCGCCAGAACGCCAGCGCCGCGATCAACACGAGGGGCAGCGGCGCGACGAACGCTTGCACCCAGGGCGGTGATTTGTGCGCGTAAATCGCCACCGAGCTTCCGGCGATATACACCAAAACCAGAAAGCCGAAGATCGGGAGCCACCGCATCTTGCGCGGCGCCGCAGCCACCCGGCCCACGGCCTCGTTGGCCGCGATGGACACATCACCGATGGCCGAGAGGGTAATCTGCGACTCTACCCGCTTCGACTCCCGATGGGCGCCATCTCCCCCCTGGGAGGCTTTGGTGAATTCCGTCATAGGGAACATTCCTCCGGAAAACGGGAACTGGGAATAGTTTTCAACCTCCGGCAGGGGCGACATCATCACGACGAACCGATCGTAATTCTTATGTCGCCCCTACCGTCGCTCACATTTTTCATCTGCCTCTAACGCTTCCACGGCTTGCGCCGTAGGCCACATTCTTCCCCTACTGCCGTGCTCGGACTCTACCAAGCGCGCTTGCCTTAGCACGTAGGACCGGCCAGGACAAGCCGGTTTAATTGAAACGCAAAGACTTCGCTCTTAGGCGCGCTGCCAGCTCGTTAATGTCCTGTTCTTCCCTTTCCGTAATTCCAAGTTCTCCGCGCCGCGTGGCCGCGGCGGCGATTTGCACAAGCTCGTCCGCCTTCCCCGCCCCTGCAAGTGCAAATTGCATGTCGTCTTCGCTAACTTCATCCACGGCCGCCGCGGCGGTGAGTTCCTGCCACTGGTGTTGATTGTAAATGCAGCCTGGATCTCCCGCCTGGATGTCACCGGTATAAGCCAGGGCACGTGCCCGGCAACCACCGCAGTAATGGCGGTAAGTGCAGACACCGCAATGGTCGCCACGATCCTCACGGTCGGAAAGGGTATCAAACAGTTCGTTGTTCCAGATGTCGTGCAAACTCTTCCGGCGAATGTCGCCCACTTTGATATCCGAGATGTAAACACACGGAGTAATGATGCCGTTGGGCTGGATGGCGCAGTAGCAGCGCCCCGTCCCGCAGCCGCCAATGTAGCGGGAGAGCACCATGGTCTTCTTGCCAGGCCCGCGGCCTGCGTGGCCGGTGGCGAATAACCCCTCCTCGGGACCATAGGCGATGCAGGAGCGGCCAAACTGCGGCGCGGTGGAGACAATCGTGATCTTGCCCTCGGTCAGATGCTCCTGAAGCCGGCGCAGCAGCAGTTCGCGCTGGCCGGGCGTCAAATCCTCTTGCATGATCTCCTTGCCGCGCCCCACCGGGATGAAATTGAAATGCGAAAATGTCTGGCAGCCCAGGTCCAATGCGAATTGAATGGTGTCGTCAACCTTGTGAGCGGTGTGACGGGTAAAGCATGCAGCCATTCCCGTCTTGATGCCTGACGCGACACAGTTGCGAATTCCCTGCACGGTCCGTTCCCACGACTTAGGCTGGCCCCGGAAGGCGTTGTGGACTTCCGGGTCGATGCTGTCCAGGCTGACCTCAACGTACTTCACGTTGGCGGCCTTCAGGCGCGCGCACATTTCCGGCGTCAGCAGCGTGCCGTTGGTCGCCAGCGTTACATGGATGCCCCGCTGGCGGCAGCGCTCCAGGACTTGCCAAAGATCGGGCGCCACCAGCGGCTCGCCCCCCGCAAAGGCCACAAAGGGCACAAACTCCTCGCCCATCTGGTCTATGAGGCCGAGCTTCTCATCCGTGGTAAGCTCGTCGGCATCCGGCCGTCTGTGCGCGTTCTGGTAACAATGCTGGCAAGTCAGGTTGCAAGCTTGGGTGATATTCCAGACGGGGAACATTGGCGCCGTGTAGCGCTGTGGCACCGTCAAGCCGTAAGTTGCGATGCTTTTGGCCGTCAGCGTCAGGGCTTTCACCGTGGGGGGATGGTGAAAGAGACGCTGCTTCATGGTTTCCTTGTCGAGCTTGGCCTTCCAAAGGGCTAGATCAATGATCCGATTCGGCGCGCTCCACTTCAGACGCTTCCAGAAGTCCGCGTTGGGATTATCGTAGTTCTCGCACAGCCGCATGAAGAAGCACTTGCCGTCCGCATCGCGCCGGGTCATCCAGGCAAAAACTCTCCGCGTGACGGAATCTGCGAGTATGTCCTCCAGGATGTGATGCGATTGTGGCAGTGGTGCGGTGATGCGCCCAACTTGGGGGCGCGTGTGAGTCATGACCCTGCGGCTTGATGTGCCAAGGTACATCTTATGCCCTCCCTGGAGATATGCGGCACCTTCTCATCTGATCCTCACTTCCCCAGCACTTCTTCAGCCTCATAAGTGCAATGCAAGTGCCATTCGGCAAGCCCCTCAAAACGCTCGGGATAGCCCTTCATAGAATCGCACTCCCTTCGCGCATTCACGAAGTTCGTGAAACCTTGCAGCTAGGCTTCTTTAGGCTCAACGGTCTAATTCTCGATTCAAGATCTCGGTAAATCATTCGCGTTAGATGAACCTCCGCCATTAGAGGTTTCCTGAATGGCACAACGGCCGGATGCCTGGATCTTGCTAAATCTCTCCTCCCTGGGGCGGGTCAGAGCGAATCTGCGTAAACTCCTGTGCCCCCGAATTCATGACGGTTCACACTAGGTTGGGATTGCTGAGCATTTTTGTTGCCTTTGACTCGGGATTTCTTGACATTGAGATTCAACAGATTTTAAGGGGCCAACTCGGTCAAGTTAGCTGTGCGGAGGAACTCGCTCCCGGACATAAGGGCGCGCTGGATTTCACCCGGCGCCGCGGCTGAAAGTCCGCTGACCTTAATGGCGGGCGACCGATGAAGGATCTCGCATTCTTCTTGAAAATGCGCGGGGCGAAATCCTTCGCGCAGTCTATCCTGAGGGAGCAGGCAAAGCGAGATTCCGCGCCTGGACTTTGAAAGGCCTAAGAGATATCCTGTCGAGCCTTATGAATATGTAGAGGGGCTCTGTTTCAGAACCAACTGGGGGTAATCCATGGCCACAATGGCGAGCAGTTTACGTTTAGCAAGCCGCATGAACCGCCTGGGCACGGAGAGTGCCTTTGAGGTCCTCGTCCGCGCGCGGGCGCTGGAGGCTCAGGGGAAGGAGATCATCCACCTGGAAATCGGCGAGCCCGACTTCGCCACGCCAACCAATATCGTGGAGGCGGCAATCCGCGCTCTGCGCGAGGGTTGGACTCACTATGGCCCTTCAGCAGGACTTCCCCAGTTGCGGGAAGCCGCGGCCGCCGACGTTGCCCAGCACCTGGGCATCAGCGTGGACCCGTCCGAGGTGGTTATCGTTCCCGGCGGCAAGCCCATCATGTTCTTCACGATTCTGGCGCTCGTGGAGGACGGCGAGGAAGTGCTCTACCCCAATCCCGGCTTCCCCATCTACGAATCCATGATCCGGTTCGTGGGCGGCAAGGAAGCTCCCTACGGCCTGCGCGAGGACCACGACTTTGACGTGAACGTGGACGAAATTCTGGAGAAGATCACGGACCGCACGCGGCTTATCATAGTGAACAGCCCGCACAATCCCACCGGGGGAGTGATGGGCCGCGCGGAAATCGCTCGCTTGGCGAAGGCGCTGGCGGACCGCGATATCTTTGTCCTCTCCGATGAAATCTACGACCGGCTGATTTACGAGGGCGAGCACGCGAGCATCGCGCAGTTCCCCGGCATGAAGGAGAAGACCATCATCCTGAATGGCTTTTCGAAAACCTACGCGATGACCGGTTGGCGCATGGGCTACGGCGTGATGCGCCCCGACCTGGCGAAGCAGGTCACGCTGCTCATGACCAACTCGAATTCCTGCACCGCCAGCTTCACGCAGATTGCCGGCGTCGAGGCGCTGCGCGGCCCGCAGGATTCGGTGACCGCGATGCGCGAGGAGTTTCGCCGCCGCCGCGCCGTAATCGTCGATGGGCTGAACCGCATTCCTGGCTTCCATTGCCGCCAGCCGCATGGAGCGTTCTACGTTTTCCCCAACATCCGGCAAACCGGAAAAGCCTCGCGCCCGCTGGCTGACGCGCTCCTCGCCGAAGCCGGTGTGGCCTGCCTATGGGGCACTGCTTTCGGCGACTGGGGAGAAGGTTATCTGCGGTTCTCCTTTGCTAATTCGGTGGAGAATATTCAGAAGGCGCTGGAACGGATTGCTGGTTGGGCAACTAAGAACTTGTGATTTGTTCCGGCCCGCCAGTGCGAGTTACCTCTATGCCGACAAACATTTTCCTCGTTCACCTCCGGAAGCCTCGGCGTAATTCCGATCAGCGCGAAGACCCTTTTTGGGAACTGGGCAGCTTCGGAATTACGCTATGCCACCACAGAAATCTGTTGAGCCCAGACAATGGCAGGAGACTGCTCAACGCACGTCTCGCATTCGCACAGCCTGGTCCAGGCTGTACGAAGCTGGTGTACATAACTCCTCCAGTTGCTATTCGTCGCTATCGGAAGAGGGGATATGAAGATGTGGTCGAAGCACGGTGGCACCCACGAACGATGCCTCTTGCATTCGACCGTGCTCCCAATCTGATCGATCGGAAAGGCCGGACCGCTTTCCCTTTCCTTAAGGAGATGCTGCGAGGGGTCACGGGGCCTACCCCTTTGCGAAGGTTCGCAAGTAAGTTCAGAACACGGAGCGGACCGCTTCCCCAACACGTCAGCGCTGAAGTCTTAGATGTATATCGAAAAGTGCGCAAGAAAGTTGGAACTGCTGGAATCGCGAAGTCCTTTGTTGACGCATTTCCTGGAAGGATTGGCGTCACATATAACCGAAAAGAGCGCTATCGCAAATTGCAACGAGATGCGGGCAGGGGTGGCTGCACTCGGCACCAAAGAACGATTTGCGGTTCTCGTTCGCCAATTCCGCCAAGAACATCCAGACGGGATTAGAGCGAATTCGCACTTCGGAGGACTCGCATCGTCGGGAAATTGGAGGCAGAGGTCGTGTCCCGTATTGCCGAACAACATCGTTGGTGTATCCTATGAATCGGGCTGATTTTAGACAATTGGCACAGTGTCGGTTGGAAGAAGCAGAAGTTCTATTTAAGAGCCGCAAGTTCTCTGGGGCGTACTATCTTGCTGGCTATTCCATTGAATGCGCTCTGAAGGCCCGCATTGCGAGGCAAACCAAACAGCACGATTTCCCCCCTGAGCCGAATCTTGTTAGGGAGATTTATAGTCACGACCTTGAACAACTCTTGAAGAAAGCTAAGCTCCTGGAGATTTTCGATCGAGAGAAGGCGCGCGATGCGCAATTAAGAGCTTATTGGAATACAATCAAGGATTGGACCGTGAATAGTCGCTATCAACTTCAAAGCCAAAAGAAGGCGCGCGATATCGTGAAAGCTGTTTCCGACCCCCGGCATGGAGTACTCCGATGTATAAAACGGTTTTGGTAGAACAGCAGATTGAAGACGGCCGGAAATTGCTCGAACAGCTTGATGCCCAACCGTTTCCGCGGCGATTTCCGGTGTCCGCGGCCCTATGGTATTACTGGCCTGAGGCAGAAAGATGGAGGCTGGTGATCGTATCCCCAGTAGCTGATAGAAAAGGCCCGAACTACGGCTACACTCGCATCCAAGAGGCTCTGGCCAAAGCCAAAACGACAAGCCTCGAATTGGACGACATTACATTGGTGGGAATGCGAGACCCAGAATTCATCGAGCTGAAGATCGCCGTCGGTACCCCATGGCCAGAATCCTTGGAAGGTCATGCCAGACCTTTGCGCCCTTTTGAGGATTCGTACGTCTACCGCTGGGCCCTCTGACCTTCAAATCGCACTTTGTTGCGGCTTTCCCAGTTTCATATTACAACGTGGGCTGCGCTGGGTTCTCTTTACCACGGGTAAGGAGCACGCGATTTCTGCTTCACCACGCTTCGCCAAATCGGCGGACCCTCGCAACCCTCACGCCAGCAACTCCCGCTGGCGTCTCAAGCGAGCATCACGCTCCCGGGCGAAGCGCTGGATGCCCGCAAAAATTGACTCAGGGTCGAGGTGCGCCTCGGCGATCACGTCGGGTTCCGAACCACCGGTGCGCCACTGATTGTCCCAATCGGAAGTCAACGAGTATTCATCCGTCAGCGGGCCCAGGTTCCGGACCGGCCACACCCGCCGTGTCCCCGTGCTCACCACCATCAGATCGTAATAGGCTTCGGGAGGCAGCACCGAACGGCGATACTCTTCGGGTTGCCGGTCGAACAGTTCCTCGCTGATGGCGGCGATGATTTTCACATTGAGCCCGGCTTCGTCCAGGCGCGGCAGCAGGCTCACCAGATTGACGGTGGAACTGGAGCCCTGCACCAGCACGTAGCCGGACCGAGGTTTGCCGGGCGCGAAATCACGAATGACGTACAGCCCCTTGGCCGCGGCTTTCAGATCGGGGTCGGCGAACTTGCTGCGATCAGCCACGCGAAAATCGGGCCGCGCCACCTCAATAGAAATGATACCCACCTTGGGGTCGCGCGCGGCAATTTCCGCGGCAGCAAAATATCCCGGCGCCACATCATTGTAATCCCAGAAATTCAGGTGGATGGTTTGGCCGCGCGGGAACAGCTTCCATACTTGCGTGGCAAAAATCCCAAAGTGGGTGCGCGCGTCGGCAGCCGTCTCCGGTCCAGAATGGGCGGCGAGAATATGCAGAACCCCCATGCGGAACCGGCTGTCCTGATTCTGCTGGCTCCAGACGCGGGCCGGAGTGTACATCAGCGGCGTAAACGCGCCATAAGTGCCGCTCATGGCCCAGACCCCCGCGAACTGGTTGGGATCAAGACTGGCGCTCTGGCTTATCAGTCCGATGGCCGTCGAAACGTTGCCCGCTTCCTGGATCGCGGCTTTGAGGCGTGTACCCAGCCGATTGGTTTCCGGATTGTAATGCCCCCACAAGCTGCCGTGCTCCATGTTGATGGACTCGGAAAGGTCGGCGGCAATGGTGAAGAAGCGGTTCCCGGTGACGTAGTTCATCCACTTGATAAATTCTGAGATCGCCCGCCGCGTGCCGGCCATCTCGCCCGGCTTGCGGAAAAGCGTGATCGCCACTTGCTTTTCAGCGCCGGAAATGCGATTCGTCACCGTGACCTTTTGCGGTTCGGTGGGAATGTTCGCCACGCGGAGGCGTTCATCGAGGAACGGATCGCGGTGAGTATCAAAATGCAGCGTGAAGTCATCCTTGACGGTGTCGCCAATCGCCACCAGCCGGTCCGCAAGCCAGTCGCCCAAGCCGTCGCGGTCGAGCAGCGACATTACGATATCGATGTTGGTTTTGAACTGGATCAGCCGCTCGCGCGGATCGGCCACCGGCCCCTGACGAATGCCCTCGAAGGTCACGCCATAGTGCTTCTCGAAGGTGCTTGCCAGCGCGACAAAATAGTCGGAGTTCATCTTCTGCGAGTAGGGGTGGCTTGGATAACTGACTAATTGATCGCCGTGCCCCGGAATCTTGCCGTCGACCGCGCCAGGCCAGTACCCCTTCGTCGTCTCGCCAATGACGATCATCGGGCGGCGGTCCTGGTCGTCCCAATCCTCCATGGTCTTGAGCGCGGAAATAATCTGGCTGTAGTCATTGCCATTCGGCAGCGTCAAAACATTCCAACCGTAGGAAGTCCACTGGTCCACGAGCCGGTAGCTATCAAATTTACGGTCGACCACACCCCCCAGAAGCACGTCGTCGATACCCGCGTTGTTGTCCGACAGCAGGACCCGCAGGCGCTTGCCCGCCTGGAGCGCCATGGCCTGAGTCTTAAATTCCTGCGCGTGCCCTTCGGTCAAGGCAAACTCCCCTTCCAGCGCAATCACTTTGAGAGAATTCGGGGCACCCACAATATTCCAGAACGCCGCTTTGCCTGCCGCAGTGGCGATGCCAATTCCTGAGGGGCCGCCGTTCACGTCGTTGGTTACATCGGTGCTCTCCGCATGGCCGGCGAGCGCCCTAATGCCGCGTACCTTGGCTTGAGCGAACAACGGAAGGTCAGCCAGGCCATAATCCTGAAGGAGGTGCTTCAGGGCGGCGGCGTTGCGGCGGAATCCCAAGGCGTCGATCGGCAACATGGCCACCTTCGGGTCCACGTGGTAGCGCGCATCGCCGGTAGCTTGGAATTTGCGTTCCAACGCTTGGCCCATGATCATCCACAGCGCATAGCCCGTCGGGATGTTGTGCCCGCCTGCCAACATGAATTTATCGCAGTAGGGGTGCTTGGGCCGGCGGTAGTCGTAGCGCAGTCCGCCCAACTCCGGCCCCGCCAGATGCGCCGCCACGTTGTAAGGCGTGTACGCCAAGGGCCCGCCGAAATGCCCTGTCTGGGCATAGTTCCCGACCAGCACCAGGGTCATACAGGTCATGTACCCGATGTCTTCCAGCCCGCCTGGCCGGTCGATTTGCACGTCCCACGGCTCGACCGAGGACGGCAACGATTGCGCGTGTATCGTCAAGTTCCAACCCTCCTGAATTATGGGATTCCTAAGCCAATTTGCATAATAGACCAACTGCCCCGGGCCGTAAACTCAAACAAAGGCATTCACCACAGAGCGCACTGAGGCTCGCAGAGTTTTTCCTCTGTACTACTAATCCCGAGATTCTTCGTGACGCGCGAAGATTTCGTGCCACGGGCATCCGAAGCTGTGAAAAAATCGATTTTTGGCCTGTTATCTACAATGTAAATCGTTGAAAACGCAGAGTGCCAAAATCTGCAAGATCAATTTTTTCACAGCTTCTCCTGCCCGTGCCCGAGCATGGCCAGGATGGCCATGGCACGACTTTGGTTGCGGCTCTGCCGCGTTGTACTACTACCCCCCTGATTCTTCGTGACGCGCGAAGATTTTGTGCCACGGGCGTCCTGCCCGTGCCCGAGCATGGCCAGGATGGCCATGGCACGACTTTGGTTGCGGCTCTGCCGCGCTGCACTACTAATCCCGAGATTCTTCGTGACGCGCGAAGATTTTGTGCCACGGGCATCCTGCCCGTGCCCGAGCATGGCCAGGATGGCCATGGCACGGCTTTGGTTGCGGCTCCGCCGCGCTGTACTACTAATCCCGAGGTTCTTCGTGACGCGCGAAGATTTCGTGCCACGGGCATCCTGCCCGTGCCCGAGCATGGCCAGGATGGCCATGGCACGACTTTGGTTGCGGCTCTGCCGCGCTGTGTTTCTTGTGCTCTCAATGGATTGCGCAGAGCAAAGCTCTGCGTGTCAGCCGGCCGCAGAGCTTTGCTCTTCGCAATCCACAAGGAGGCGTTTCAGTAGGGGGGTGAGATTAGCTTCGAAGCGGTTCCACTCCGGCGTTTGCAGCGGCAGCTTACAAGTTCTTATCTAAGGTCGCGATGCTCAGTCCCTCAACGGGTCAAAACCGCCTCCCCTCCGCGATCAGGCGCCAGAGGGTGTAACCCTTGGGCAGGCGGGCGCCCCCCCCCGGGTCTGCCGAATGTGCTCGACCACCTCGTGCGGCGAGCGTCGTGAACGCCGGCTGGCAGGCACCAGCATGGCAACCTCCTTGCCGCGCCGCGTGATCATGAATGCCTCACCCTGGGAGGCTCACTGTACGAGTTCCGTGTCCGCCGGACCGGCCGGAGCGTAATTCGGACAGGGCGGGTTCGCGGGCCGCCCTACGGGTTGACTATCGGTAGAGCCCGAAGTGCATTCGGTAGATGGGCAGGGACAGGTACGCCAAAAGGCCGTTCAGGCAGTAGGTAATCCAGAAGCGCTGGGGAAGGTCGCGCCAGCGGAGGATGATCAGGACCGTGGCGATCAATTCCCAGGGGACACTGAGGAGCATGGCCAGGTCACTCATCCAAGCCAACAGATCCAGCCGGCCAAAATAACTGGAGATCTCGAACAGCGCGATCGGTGTGACGTACGCCGCCGGCAGAATCATCCCCACCGCCGTGAGGTATTTCGCCGCTCTCGCCAGGATTTGCTCTCTCGTGGGCATCGTCAAGGGGGGAGATTCTCCTCCTCCATATTGCCACATTAGCCTTCGTACCGCGGTTCAGACTTATCACCACAGAGGCGCTGAGTTGGAGAGAATTGCCTCTTTGGTTTCACGCCTCCGCGCCTGCGTGCCTCTGCGGTAAAGGTTGTCCCCGAACGGCTAGGACGGGAATTTCGCTTTAGTTGTATTGGCCGAATTCGGCGATGGCGTCGAACATGGCGAAGACGTTCTCTACAGGCGTTTCCTCGAGGATGTAATCGTGGCTGGCACCGGCCACATACCCGCCACCGGTTTTCATGATATCGAGAACCTTGCGCGTGTCTTCCCGAACGGACTCGGGCGTTCCCCGAATCAATACATGGTGAGAATCAATCGCCCCATTGAACAGAATTTTGTTGCCAAAGGAGCGCTTCAGCGTGGCCAGGTCCATTCCCTCGCAGGAAGGCTGGACGGCGTGCAGGCCATCCAACCCCGCCTCAATCATCTGCGGAATCAGCGGGGCGTATCCACCGCAGCAGTGCATCGTCACTTTCAGTCCGTAAGCGTGTCCCAATCGCGTCAGGCGCTCGAGATGGGGAAACATGAACCGGCGGAACAGATTCGCACTCATCACCGGGCCGCGCTGGGTGCCAAAATCATTCCCGATAAAAAAGACGTCGAGGGCTCGCGCCGCGGCATCGAAAATGCGCTGGCTCACGCCCGCGTAGAAATCCACTAGGTGCTGCAAGACGGCATCCACCAACTCCGGCTCATCGTACATTTTGAGAAACAGAACGTCCATGCCGAGCAGGTCCACGGCATCGTGGAAAAAGGGCGACCAATCGCCCCCCAGGATGGCGTATTTCCTTTCGTACTGTTCCGCGTACTGCCGAATGGGGGAGACGTCCATCCACGCGGGGTCGGGCCAGGGATAAGCGTGGACTTCCGCGATTGTGGCCTTCGCCAGAGGGTGACTGGTAGGTTGGCCGTACCCATACCCCTCGCGCTCGATGCCAAAGATGGTGCGAGAGGTCACGCCCGGCGAGAGGGTGAATTCCGGCCCGACATAAATCGCGTAGACCCGGCGAAAGTCGTCGCCCATGCGCACGCGCAGCCCCTCGTCATCCAATCCGGAGGCCCGCTTCGCCTTTTCCCAGAACTCCGGCGACGACCCGCACCACGCCGGGACACGATCCGGCGGGCGATGTTCAAAGGCCGTCATTACTCTTTCTCTGGAAGTCATAACGGGAGAACTCCCTGCCCCAGGGCAGCGCTGACCTTCAGGTCGGCACGTGCTGAACTAAAGTTCAGCGCTACAGACTAGCCAGCAAGCTGGCTGACGGCACAGCGGCAGCAAGCTGCCGCACTCCAAAGCTTCGCACCCAACTATTTCACGCCGCCAGGCGTTGGGCGGTGGTGCGCTTGACTTGGAGCTTCAGCACGCGCTCGGCGATGTGCTCCGCGCTCAGGCCGAACCACTGCATCAATTCCCAGGGCTTGCCGGAGACGCCGAAACAATCGGGAACGCCCACCCGAGCGAGCAAAAGGGGCAACTGGAAATTCTGCCGGTTCTCGAGAATCGCCCCCGCCACGATGTTGCCGAAGCCTCCTACCTGGTGTTCTTCCGCGGTCACCACCAGCCCGGTTTCCTCCGCCGCGCGCACCAATGCCGCCACATCCAGAGGCTTTACGGTGTGCACGTTCAGGATGCGCGTCTCAATTCCCTGCTCTTCCTTCAGCAGCCAGGCGGCACGCATCGCTTCCGGCACCATGGGCCCGCAGGCCACAATGGAAACCTCTTCACCTTCGCCTTGGTAGTCCGTGGAGAGCACGGTCTCAAACGCCTCGAGGGAGCGCGGCTTTGCGCCGCGATAGCGGATGATGTTGGCGACGCCGAATTTGAACGGCGTCTCTTGCGTGGTCACCACCGGTGTGGCCTCACGCGCGTAACGGATGTAGGCCGGCCCGGTCAGATCGAGCAGGCAGTAGCGCGTAGCCCGCTCCGTCTCCACCGAGTCGCACGGCACCACCACGTGCATATTGGGAAGGATGGTCATCAGGGAAATTTCTTCCAGCGCCTGGTGCGTGGCGCCGTCCGCGCCCACGGAGATGCCGCCGTGCGCGCCGGCAATTTTGACGTTCAAATTGGAATAACAGATCGTGGTGCGAATCTGGTCCCAGCATCGGCCGGAAG
>Ga0326728_10009791_pt1 | contig 22826 bp, 19 predicted proteins | sample MB3enrmetagenome_FD_207602 | JGI IMG/M metagenome (GOLD analysis project Ga0326728, IMG submission 207602) | Lab enriched peat soil microbial communities from McLean, Ithaca, NY, United States - MB31MN | ecosystem: Environmental > Terrestrial > Soil > Wetlands > Peat | place: USA: New York... | reverse complement strand
CCGAGCATGAGAATTGTGCGCAGGGGCGAAAGCGGCCTTTCCTTCTGCTCGGAGCTTTCGACCTTCACTGCCGCTTGCGTATGGTTCATGGCCTTTCTGGTTTTGCGGCTTGGCGGGAGCCTTTTTTCTGGCGCTCAGATTTCTGGAACTCAACCGCGCAAGGTGCTACGGGGATGACGTTTGCTTCATGGTGAACGTCAGCTGCCGCAGCCGCTCTGGTAGATTCTCATAAATGCCCCCGAATCCGCCATTGGAGAGAATGGCAACCACGTCTCCGCGAGTCAGTTCGGGCGCGATCGTATTCACGATTGTGTCGGCGTCGGCGAGAATACGCGCTTTGCGTCCGCGCGACTGAATTTCTGCTACGACGCGATTCAGATCCAGGCGCTCATTGGCGGGAATCGCCTCTGACTTGAAGATCGCGGCGACGATGACTTCGTCCGCGAGCGCAAGGCTGCGAGCGAGGGCATCCTGCAGCACATTGCGGCGCATGGTATTCGAGCGCGGCTCGAGCACGACCCAAAGGCGGCGGCCTTGGTAGCGCGCACGCAACGCATGAATCGTCTGCTCGATGGCAGTCGGATGATGCGCGAAGTCGTCGATGATGGTGATGCCGTTGACTTCCGCCTTCACTTCCAGCCGCCGCTTGACGCTACGAAACGTTGCGAGCGCTTTGATGATCGCACCCTTGGGAACTCCGCAGCCGGTGGCGAGCGCGGCTGCTGCCGTCGCATTCCACACGTTGTATTCGCCACCGAGTGCGAAGTCGAGGTTAGCCCAGGGCTCGCCATTGTGCAGAACGGTCCAGGTAGTTCGGTCCGCGCCGAGTTTCAGGTTGGCGATTCTCCAGGCAGCGCCATTCGAGGCTCCATAACGTTCTACGGGGCAAAATGCCTTCGCCAGGCAACGATTGAGATTCGCTCCGCTATCGAACCCGCCGCCATCGAAAGCAACGATGCGTCCGCGGCGCGGCACCAGATTGACCAGCCGCTTGAATGCCGTTTCGACCGCATCGAGGTCCTTGTAGATATCCGCGTGGTCGAACTCGACCGAGGTGAGAATGACCGCGTCCGGAAAGTAATGGAGGAACTTAGGTCCCTTATCGAAGAAGGCAGTGTCGTACTCGTCGCCTTCCAGGATGAAGTGCTTGCCCGAGCCCAGACCAAAGCTGCTGCCGAAATTCTCGGCAATTCCGCCGATGAGGAACGAAGGCTCGAGGCCGGCGGTTTCAAAAATCCACGCGAGCATCGAAGTCGTGGTGGTCTTGCCATGAGTTCCGGCGACGACCAGCACTTCCTTTCCCACCAGAAATTCATCATGCAGAATCTGCGGCAGAGAGCAGAACGGAATGCGCTCATCGAGCACGCGCTCCAGTTCCACATTGCCGCGCGAAATGGCATTGCCTACTACAACAAGGTCAGGCTGCGGAATGAGATTGGCCTCGGCAAACGGCTGGGCGACAGAAATGCCCAGCGACTCCAGAAATGTCGACATCGGCGGATAGGCGGCCGCATCGGAACCCGTAACGCGATGCCCGCGCTCGCGCAACATGCCCGCCAGCGACGCCATTGCCGTGCCGCAGATGCCGATCAGGTGCATGTGTTTGGAGTTGGGGTTCATCGTCTGTCCTGGAAGCCTTCCTCCGTGCTTCTCTGTGTCCTCCGTGGTTATCGCCCTTCCGTTGCCCCTTCGAGGATCGTAAGTTTCACGTCGCTGCCGACCTCCAATCGCGCCCGCACGCCGAACGGCAGAGTGATGTTGGCGCGTGACACGTGCCCCGAGCGCAGCCCGTAAGCCACCGGAATCCCCAGGTCGCTGACGATGCGCAGCACCACATCTTCCAGCTTGTAATCCTGATCGGCGCTCTGCCGGCAATCCATCATCCCGCCGAAGACGATGCCGCGGACGCCGTTCAACTTGCCTGCCAGTTTCAGCTGCATCAGCATGCGATCGATCTGATACGGCTTGGCCGCCAGATCTTCAAGGAAGAGAATTGTCCCGGCGGTGTGGATATCGTACGGCGTGCCGAGTGCGGCCACCAGTAACGAGAGGCATCCGCCATAGAGAATGCCTTCCGCATTGCCAGCGACCAGCGGCTTCGCGCCCGACTGCGGGCCTATTTCCCACGGGGAATCACCTTCAACCGCGCTGCGCCACGATGCCATATCGACGCCATCGGCGAGCGCGAAATCCTTGGCTGCCATCGGACCGTGAAACGTGATCAGACCGGCTTTGTCCGCGAACCACGTGAGCAGCGAGGTCAGATCGCTGTAGCCGACAAAGATCTTCGGATGGCGGGCAATCTTCTCCACGTCGAGTGCCGGCAGCAGGTAGTTGGCGCCATACCCGCCGCGTGCGCAGATGATGGCGCGCACGTCGTCGCGCATGAACATCTCTTCCAGTTCGCGCGCCCGGCGCTCCACCGATCCGGCAAAATACAAATCGCGGTCGAGAATCGATTCCGAATAGACCGGTTCGTATCCCGCCGCGCGCAGGCCGTTGCAGCCCGCTTCCAACAACTCACGCCTGATATTCGAAGCGGGCGCGACGATTCCCACCTTGTCGCCGGAGCGCAGGGCCGACGGCTTGATGCGCGGTTTCTGAAAAACTTCTGCCATTCAGGTCGATCCTAAATGAACGCTTCTCCTCGGCATATGATGGTTGCGGGACCGCGCAGATAAACCTGATCTTCCCAGCTCACCGTCTGCGTTCCGCCCGGCGCGATCACGCTTACCGGCGAGGTGACGCGGCTGCTCGAAATCGCAGCCACAGCCGAAGCGCACGATCCCGTCCCCGACGACTGCGTTTCTCCGACACCGCGCTCGAACAGACGAATTTCGATCTCGTGCGGCCCGCGCACCACCACGTATTCCACGTTTATTCCCTGCGGGAATTGCGCTTGCTGCGCCTGGATCAGAGCCGCGTCAAGCTGCCATTCCTTCGGGAAGCTTTCCACCAGCACCACGAAATGCGGATTGCCCATCGAGACCCGCAATCCCAAAACCCGCTCCGGCTTTGCACGTCCCAGGCTCAGGGCCAGTTGCTCTCCAACCTCGGCCTCCCCCATGGCCGTTTCGAACTCAAAGATCGAGTCCTGCCGTGTGATCAAGCGGCACATTTTCAAACCCGCTCCGGTGCGGATCGTGACTTCCTGTTTCTGAGTTCGCGAGCAGATTTCCGCCGCCACACAGCGAGTGCCGTTCCCCGAAATCTCCGCCTCCGAGCCGTCGGCGTTGAACAGCCGCGCCATCGCATCCGCCTCAGGATCATTGCACAGCCACTCGACGCCATCGGCGCCGATGCCGTTGTGCCGGTCGCAGAGGCGGCGGCTCAGTTCAGCGAGGCCGCCAATGGCCGCGCTCACGGGCGCGATCAGGAAATCGTTGCCGCACGCGGAAGCTTTCGTAAACGGAATGGTCGGATTGGTGTGAGTCATGATGCCAACACAAACGGGACGAATCCCGCTCCAGCCAAAGGCGGGCATGAGTGGGGGACACGCGCCTCGGGCGGATTCTATCATCGCGCTATGTGCGTGATTTGCGAATGCTTGCGATGAACGTTAACGCGATTGATTCGTACCGCGCGAGGTCTGGTAAATGCGCGCTGCCGGCTGTCCGGTGGAATGAATCACCTGGAGCAGAGTGATTCCCTGCCGATTCACGCCCTTGTCCACCAGATCGCCTTCGAATGCGATCACATAGTTGACGTGTTGTGAGGGATCGGCCAGTGCCTGTTCCCACGCGCCTTGCGGATCCTTCGGCCGAACCCACTGGCGGTGATCCTCGTTATTCACTACGCGCCGCAGCGGGATCGCGTCACGCTCCAGGATGCCGACATGCTCGTCGATGTCCATCAAAAACACCGACTGCGGCGGAAATTCGCGAAGCGCCAGCCCAACCGCGGTGTCCAAGCCGCGCCGCATCTGCCAGTTGTTCCGGGCTTCCTGCCAGCACACAGGCTTCGCAATCCAGACAGAGGTGTAGCTCGCCACGACGAGCGCGGCGGCCACCGATACTACCTTCCAGAGGTGAGCCGAAAGGAAAGAGGTCAGGAGGCCCGCCAACACGACTCCGGCCGAAACCGCGAACAAGGGCAGCAACTCCAAGCCGAAACGTTGATTGAAAATCGCAAACGGCCACCACATGGGAACGTGCAACGGCACCGAGCCGTAGGCGACCGAAAGCGCATAGAAAACCACCGGCAGCCACAGCAGAACCATGACAGCGCTTTGCCGCGTGAGTTTCCAGGCCAGGATTGCCGTCGCGGCGAGCGCGACAAGCAGCCAGAACCGTCCCCAGTTGCCGACCGCCAGGTTGATCTGCGCCGACTTTAAAAAATATGAGGCGGCGGACCACAGGTTGCCGGCGGATGGGTTGGGCGCGCCGACTCGCGCTTCGATCGCCCTCGCCGAGTACGGGCCGTTCGCGAACTCCAGCGCGTTGCTGTAGACGGCAAAGTTATAGGCCAGCCACAAAAGCGGAGCGATGCCAATGGCCACCAGGAACAGCGCAACCTTTCGGCGCCGGATGCGATTCCTGCCTCTCGCCAACGCGACTACCAAAACAAAAAAACCGATTGCACCGGCGAGAAACCATCCGTCATATCGGGTGAGTTCGGCTGCGGCCAGGCACCACGCGCATTTGCGCAGCGAACGCCGTTCGAGCTCCGCGCCGACGTCTTCGTTCCCCAGCGAATGGAGGAAGTCTGAAAAAAAGACCATCGCCCAAATGAAGAACGCCAGGAAAAGCGTCTCGGTGAGCGCGGTCGTCTGCATGTAGAGCAGATTCGGATTGGCGCCGTAAACAAACGCCGCGAACAAACCGCCCGCGGTCGCGGTTGACGGCGGAGTCCCGCCGACCGCAATCCCTGATGGCGCGCCCTCATTCACCTCCAGAATTCCGCAGACAAGCCGGAAAACGCCGACCACGCCGAACACATAGGCGACCATCGAGGGGATCGCTCCAGCAATCCCGCTTTGCCACAGCTTATCGATCCAAACAAATGGAAGCATCAGCAGATGAGGCAGCGGCAGCCACACCGTTCCCAGTTGCAGAGGCCCCGGGTACAAAGAATCGATCACGCGGCGGGCAATGTTGATGTGCGCGGTGGCATCGCCGTGCATGAGGAGATCGCCGCGGCTCAGGTAGTAGAAGAAAGAGCCGAGGGAAGCCCAGGAGGCAAGCGCGCCAACGCGAGGCATCTGCTGCACCGGCGTACTTCGCACTTCAGCGCCCTTGGTCTGCTGCTTCATGATTTGAGGATCGACAACTGCGAGCCCGGAAACATCCGTCAGTTCTTTATCGACTTTGCTCTTGCGGAAGCCAGCTTGTCTCCTGCTTCATGCTTCTGCGGGTTGCGCTACGGCGAGCATCACGAACCGGGATGGTGCAGTCTTAATCCAGATGCGTAAGCTCGCGGAAAACCTGGAAACGCGCATCGATTTCCTCGCGGGTGAGATTTTGCAGACGCTCGGTGCCGAAGCGCTCCACCGCAAAGGAGCCCATGACGCCGCCATAGAACAAGGCGCGTTTTAGCACTTCTCGGTTCACTTCTCCCTGCGAGGCAATGTATCCCATAAATCCGCCGGCAAACGAATCGCCTGCTCCGGTCGGATCCTTCACTTCCTCGATCGGCAACGCTGGGGCGCGAAACGGGTGGGAACCGACGCCAAAGGCGCCTTCACGAAAGAAGATCGTCGCTCCATATTCTCCGTGCTTGACCACCAACGCCTTCGGGCCCATGGCCAGAACCTTATTGGCCGCCCGCGGAAGGTTCTTCTCGCCCGCCAGCATTTTAGTTTCCGTGTCGTTGATGAGCAGCACATTCACCAGCTTGAGCGTTTCCGCCAGCTCGTTGGGCGTGCCCTTAATCCAAAAGTTCATCGTGTCGCCGCCGGTCAACTTTACGCCGTCCATTTCCAGGCGCACGGCGGCTTGCAGCGTCGGGTGGATGTTTGCCAGAAAGAGAATTGGCGTATCCAGAAATTCTTTCGGAATGCGCGGCTGAAACTTCTCGAACACATTTAGCTCGGTAAAGTCGGTTTTGGCCTCGTTCAAGTTGTCGAGATACTGCCCGCCCCAGCGAAACGTCTTGCCGGCGGAGCGCTCGATGCCGCGCGTATCGACTCCACGCTTCTTCAGCACGGCCTCGTGCTCGGGCAGGAAATCGCTGCCTACGACCGCGACCACGCGGACATCCGTGAAATAACTTGCGGCCAGCGAGAAATAAGTCGCCGCCCCGCCCAAAATATCTTCCACGCTCCCGGACGGCGTGGCAATCGTGTCAAACGCGACCGAACCTACAACGAGTATGCTCATGAGTCTCCAAAGGCAGTTGTCAGTTATTAGTTGCTAGTTGTTAGCTCTAACTCGGCCGACGGCAACTAAACGTATTTACTTAAAATCAGTTTCAATTTCTCTTTCGTCTCTGGCGGAATTGCGGCCGGGTCGGTCAGGATCGCGTAATTGAGCGCCGAGCCGCATTTACATGACCGCGTTTTCGGCATGGCCGCGACGGTGGCTTTCACAACCTTGGCCGCGTTTTCCGCGTTCTTGGTCAGCACCGAAATAATCTGCTCGACCGTGACCGCGTCGTGATGCGGGTGCCAGCAGTCGTAATCAGTGACCATGGCGATGGTCACATAGCAGATCTCGGCTTCGCGGGCGAGTTTGGCTTCCTGGAGGTTGGTCATGCCGATCACGTCGGCGCCCCAATGGCGGTAGATATTCGACTCGGCCTTGGTGGAGAATTGCGGGCCTTCCATGCAGACATAAGTTCCGCCTAACTTGCCGTTGACTCCGGCGGCTTTGCACGCGCCGCGCACCACGCGCGTCAGTTCACCGCACACAGGATCGCCGAAACCGATGTGTGCGACCACGCCGTTGCCGAAAAAAGTGTCCACCCGGTGCCGGGTGCGGTCGATGAACTGGTCGGGAATCACAAAGTCGAGCGGGTGATGCTCTTCCTTCAACGAGCCTACTGCCGACACGGAAATGATCCGCTCAACTCCGAGTTGCTTGAAGCCGTGAATATTGGCACGGAAATTCAATTCGCTGGGCAGGATCTTGTGCCCGCGAGCGTGGCGCGCCAGAAAGGCAACCTCGCGCCCCTCAAGCGTCCACAAAACATAAGCGTCAGAGGGATCTCCAAACGGCGTTTCAAGCCGGACTTCCTGCGCGTCCTTAAAGCCCGGCATCTGATACAAACCACTGCCGCCAATAATGCCAATCTCTGCCTGTGGCAATTGCGCTCCTGAATAAGATGGAAATGATTGCGAAACTCACGATTATACAGAAGTCACTTTGGCGCTCTCTCACGAATGTTGTTGGGGCTTGGGATTCGGATCTCCTGACAACATGGCTCAGCGAGCTCTACTTCTTGTCCTCGATATTGCTCCAGAAATCCCTCTCCGCGCGCTTGGTAGTATCCTCGTCCAAACTCTCGCTCACCAGCACTGCGTCTCCACGCACGTCAATCACTACCGCACCTTCTTCCGTCATCCAGGCGTGCCGGCCCCGCAGCGTTTTCCATGAGTCCACCGGCGGCGCATCGTCGGCAACTTTGCCCTCGGCGCTTAACGCATCCCGCTTCTTGTAGCGCTGCGCCAGCGATTTTGCATAGACCGCGGCAAACTCCGCCGCTTTCTCAGGCGTGGCCCAGCGCGAAATGTAGAGCACTCCCAGAGGACCTGCGTGCACGCCCTTCGCGCGCCCCGCAAAATAGTACCCGCCGCGCCACGACGGATAAAGCGCTTCCGCTTCTTTTGTCCCGGAGTATTGCTCCACTAGCACGTCCACATCAAATTCGCCGATCGCGCCGATATCGAAAGTGTCGTACTTCTCGAAATCCTTCTTAAAGTCGAGCCGCTTCACCGTTTCTAGCTTCTCGTGCGAAAGGTAGGTATCGGGCTCCATGATTTCGCGGGTTGTCGTCGGCGGATTGCGAAACGGACCCTCGAAACCCAATTCCGGCCCGCCCGCCTTCTCGAGGGCAAGCGTGAAGTCCATGCCGTAGCGATAAGGGAAAGTCAGCTCCTCACGCAGAAAAATCGGCGCATTGCGAAACGTCGGCGAATCCGGCCCATCGAGCATGCCCTCCTTCATCGCCTCGCCAATCTGCGGCATGTCCACCAATTTCTTCCCCGTGGATGCCAGCGTGTAGTCGAGCATCACCACCATCGCCTGGCCTTCAACGACGGCTTCGCGCGCCTCCGACTCTTCATCGTTATCAATATCCGCCGGCGTCGGATCGTTTTTCTTGTCGCCCTCGGTCTCCGCTTCCCTCATCCACTTCTGCATGTCATAGGATTGGTCCTGCAGGGCATGCGTCAGCTCGTGCGCCAATACCGGTTTTTGCTGTTCCGCATCCACCCAGTTCAGGATGTTGACCGTCTTTTTCTTGGGATCGTAGTATCCGGCCACCTGCTCCTTGAGCATCGACACCAGAAACGGCCCCAACTGAAAGTCGCGCGGAATCAGCCCAAATTTCTTCAGCACCTCCGACGACCGCTCCAGCCGCTTCGCGTCCTCGTCGTCGCGCATGCCTTTTTCCAGGTACGATTCGACTTCCTTGCGGTTCGCGAGCTTCCTCTTAACTTCATGCTTGATGGGCATACCGGTATCGTCGCTTGCGAACTTGAGCAGTTCATCCACCGAGCGAAACAATTCCTTCGCCGATTGCGGAGAGAGTGTCTTCTCCTCGGTCGAGGCGGGGATGTCTGGTGTTTCGGACGGTGTGTTCGCTGGTGGCGGGGCTTGGGATTGCGGGGCAGGTATGGATTGTGGAGCTTGGGCGGGGCGGGCGCCCTCGCCCGCTGGCGTTTGAGCAGATGTCTGACCCTGCGACGCTTGACCCTGCGGCGTCTGATCCTGCGCTGCGGCACCGGCCGAACCGGCTGCTTGTCCCCACAGCACGCCCGCTAACAGCACGGACAGGCAGATTTCTCTCAGTAAGTTCTCTGCCAATCGAACCGTCGGAATATGTTTCGTCATTACTCCGAGTTTATACTGCCGCAGGGTCTCAGATCTCGGCGACCCTCTGCGCCACCCACTCCCCCACTTCCCGAGTCCCCATCGTCCCGCCAATATCCGACGTCGTTTCCTTCTCCCGCACCGCAGCCAAAACCGCTGCTTCAATCTTCTCCGCCTCGCGCGTCATTCCCAGATGCGCCAGCATCATCGCCGCCGTAAGAATCGCGCCGAACGGGTTGGCCACGTTCTTCCCTGCCAGCGGAGGCGCCGATCCGTGCACTGGCTCGAACAACGACGTCTTCCCCGGATGGATGTTGCCGCTCGCCGCCATGCCCAGGCCGCCCTGCAGAGCCGCCGCCAGGTCAGTCAAGATGTCGCCAAACATGTTGTTGGTCACGATGACGTCGAACCCGCGAGGATCGCGCGCCATCTGCATCGCCAGAGCGTCCACATACATGTTCTGCTTCTCGATCTGCGGATACTCCGCGCCCACTTCCTTGAACACGCGCTGCCACAGACCACCGGCATGGGTCATGGCATTTGATTTGTCGCACATCAGCACGCGCCGCCGCGGCGAGCCGTCCGCCTTCGTGCTCTTAGCGCAAAAGTCGAACGCATAGCGGATAATCCGCTCCACCCCCTTGCGCGTGTTGACGTCCTCCTGGATCGCGACCTCGTCCCGCGTTCCCTGCTTGAACACGCCGCCCAAGTCGCCGTAAACACCCTCTGTGTTCTCGCGCATCACCACGAAGTCCACGTCTTTCGGTTCGATACCCTTCAACGGACACAGCCCCGCGTCCAGCAGCCGCACCGGCCGCACGTTGGCATACAAATCCATGCGGAAGCGCATGCCCAGAAGGATTTCTTTCGCGTGAATGTTCGACGGCACTCGCGGATCGCCAAAGGCGCCTACAAGAATCGCATCGAATTCGCGCTCCAGCATGGCGAATCCGTCGGGCGGGACGGTGGTTTTGTCGACAAGAAAGCGGTCAGCGCCCCAGTCGAACGAGGTGAAACTGACAGCCGCGCCCGAGGCTTGCACGGCGCGTACAGCCTGGGGAATCACTTCCTGGCCGATGCCGTCACCGGCAATGATGGCAACTTTCTTTCGGTCGTCCTTCTTTTCGTCGTTCACGCCCCCGAAGATACCAGAACTGGCTTTCGTTGTGCGCCCTACGCGCCTCAATTCACATTAGCAGCAAACTTTTGCGAGCCTCCGTGGAATTGTTGACTTCCGCTCACGGAAGGTATATCAATAATTGCCTCTGTGTCGGCGTGGTGTTCTCTGGCCTGAGTTCCCTGATCTGGCGGCCCTTTCCGGCCATTTCGGTCCCGCGATTCAGCCACCACGAACCACAACCTCTCCGTTTCTCGCTACTTCAGGAAACCGGGGGCTCGCCAAACAGCGGCTGCCCGCGTTGAGCGGCCAAACTAACCGTTTCTCCCAGGAGATTGTCTATGTTCGAGGTTGTACGGAAGTCCTACCCAGTGGTTAGGGTCGCCGGCGTCGCAGTTCTGGCCGCCGTAATCGTGACTCTTTCGCTGTCCGCATTTGCGCAGTCGAGCGCGCAAGTGCTTGGCCCGGAAGATCCCAACAAGCAGATCAACGTCACTTACTGGCTCAACCAGCACAACCAGGCTGAGTTCGACGCGCTCGTTCATCAGCTATACGACCCGTCATCTCCGAAATATCATCAGTGGCTTACGCCCCAGCAATACCAGGCGCGTTACGCGCCCTCCGCGGCCGATATGGCGATCGTTCAAAGGCATCTCGCGGACAATAATCTTCAAGTCGTCAATACCGATAAGTTCAATCATGCCGTGACCGCTCGCGGTACCGTGCGCGACATCCAGCGCGCTACCGGCATGCAAATCAACCGTGCCCTTATCAATGGAGAAGAGCGGCGCGCCGGTAGCGGACAGCTTGCCATCTCCGGCCCAGCCGGTAAAGTCGTGTATGCCGTCGAGGGCCTCACCGATACAAGGTTCAAGAACTTCGCTGCCCGCCCGATTGACCCGGAAACCGGAAAGCCCTTCGCCATGGTTCCCCTCTCCAAGGTCAAACCTGAGACCATAGAGAAGTATTGGAATGCCAACTGTCTCCAGCCCGCAAAGACGCTGCATCTCACCACCCCCGGCGACAAGAGCGGCCCGTACGAGACTTACACTGGCACCATCTACAACGACAAGCCGCTTGCCGGCCCTCCGAATCTCTGGCCCTGCGGCTACAACTCCATTATGGTGCAAAGAGCCTATGGCATGCCGGCCGCATTCGAGAAGCACTTGAACGGAAACGGCCAGAACATCGTTATCGTCGACGCCTATGGAGACGACACGATCCTAAGCGATGCCAACGCCTTTTCTTCCATCAACAATCTGCCGCAATTGACGTCTGCCAATTTCGGTATCTTCTATCCCACCGGCCCCACCAGTTGCGGAAACGGCACTGGAGCTGGCTGCGGCTGGGATGGAGAAACTGCTCTCGACGTCGAATGGTCCCACACTATGGCTCCGAAGGCGAACATCGCCCTCGTGCTGGCCGCCGACGCCTCCAGCACGAACCTTGACCTGGCCCTGCTGTTCGCAGTCGAGACCGGTCTAGGCCCGGTCGTCTCCAATAGCTGGGGCGGCGAGGAATTTTTGCTCATCGAAGAGGATCCCGGCGAGCTGATCGTCGAGAACAACATCAACAAGACAGCCGCTGCTCTCGGAGTCTCGGTAAATTTCGCCACCGGCGACAGCGGCGACGACCTAGCTGCCGACAAGGTCATCACCGTGAACATGCCCGCGTCTTCTCCCTATGCCACTGCCGTGGGCGGGACCAGCCTGTTCCTCAATCCGGACTTCACGATGAAGTTGCAGACCGGTTGGGGCACCAACATTACCCGCATTGCCAGCTACAGCTCCGGCTGTGGCCAGTCCACCTGTGACCCGGTCCTGACTGTACCGGTACCCCTCGGTTACATCTATGGAGCGGGCGGCGGCGCCAGCGCCTATTGGCCCAAGCCTTCCTTCCAAGCAAGTTTGTCCGGCAGCAACAGGCTTCTTCCGGATATCGGCTTTTTGGCTGATCCCTACACCGGAGTCGAGGTTGTCCTCACCGAAAATGGGAAACAGGGCATCGGCGTCATCGGCGGTACCAGCCTCGCTACCCCGATGTTCTCCGGAGTGTGGGCAGTCGCCACGCAGGCGGCTGGCAAGTGGCTCGGCCAGGCTTCCGCCCGGGTTTACAAGCTTCCGGCAAGCGCCATCACTGACGTGACCGACGTCGTGGGACCCGAAGACGTCAGCGGACTCACCGACCAACCGCCGGCTACTCCTGTCAACTACTCTGCGCAGCAGTTGATGGCTCCCTTGGAGAACACAGTCAACTTCGTGAGCTCCATGTATCAAGGCGCCACCTCTCGCTGGTACTCGATCTCGTTCGGTACGGATTCCTCCCTGACCACGGGTCCAGGGTGGGATAACGTCACCGGATTGGGTACGCCCAACGGCTTGTCTTTCATCACAGCAGCAGCTGCAAAGTAGCCCTTCCCCAATGCAAAGCAGGCCGGATTTATTCCGGCCTGCTTTTTTTTCGTCCGCCGAACGCCCCAAGCAGCAATTGAGGCTGACCCTCGTTACCGCCGCCACTTCCCTTCCGTCTCACTTTCACGAACAATAGAGCTTTCCGTGTCCCAGCCATCCACCAACCCGGCCGCTGCTACTATGGCCCAGACGATCGAGCGCTACTTTACAGTCTCGCTCTTTCTGCTTGTTCTCAGCGGCTTTGGCGCCCTTGCCTCCACCGGAGGCCTGGATCTGCCTGCAGTCACGCTCGTCAGCTTGTGTCTTATCCTGCGCGGATACCAGCTTGTTGCCCGCCGCGAGTTTGCCATCCCCGAACGTTGGACTACCTACCTCACGCTCGCTTATGTGGCCTTTTATGCCGCCGACTATTCCTTCCTGTCGCGCAGCTTCCTGACCGCCACCGTTCACCTCGTTTTGTTCACGATGGTTGTCCGCCTGTTCTCCTTGCAGCGGACGCGCGATCACTACATGCTGGCCGTGCTCGCTTTTCTCATGTTGCTCGCCTCTGCCGTCCTCACCGTCGGCAGTCTGTTCGTGGTGAGTTTTGCCGGCTTCCTCCTGGTCGCTGTCGTCACTTTCGTTTTGATGGAGATGCGCTACTCCATCACATCGGAAAAAGCGCTCGCGCAGGACTCCCGCCTGCCCGAGTCGCAGCAGCGTTTTGGCTTCAGCTTGCTCGCCATTGCTCCGTCGCTGGTGGCTTTGATCCTGGCAGGCAGTTTCTTTGTGTTCTTTCTGCTACCTCGCATCTCCTCCCGATACCTGAGCGCCTACACTCCCGCAAGCGATGTTTCCACCGGCTTTACCGACCACGTGCAACTCGGGCGCATCGGTCAGATTCAGCAGTCAAGCACCGTGGTGATGCACATCGAACTCCAGAACGACGCGCAATCCGGCTCTGATTTGAAGTGGAAAGGCGTCGCGCTCAGCGTCTTTGATGGCAAGAGCTGGTCGAACTCGTTCGGCCAGACTCAGATCTACCCCGCGCCCGGCGGCATTTACACCCTGCCCGCAGCTCACGAATTTCTCGGTCTGCCTTCTGCGTTGCGAGGCTCGCATCGTTTTATTCGTTATCGCGTGCTGATGGAGCCGCTCGGAACCAACGTGTTCTTTCTCACCGGGCAACCGCTCAATCTCGCTGGGAATTACCGCCTGCTTGCTACAGACCGCGGCGGCGCCGTCTACAACCTGGATGTAGACCACCCGGTGAGCCGCTACGACGCCGAATCCGAGTTGCCCGACTCGCCCCCCCCAGCCCTGCGCCGCGCTCCTGACGGGCTCCCGGAGAACGCCGGTGACTACCTGCAGGTTCCCCCGCTCGACATTCGCATCCCCCAACTTGCCCGCGAGATCACCGCCTTGTCATCCAACAACTACGACCGCGCCGCTGCCGTCGAGCAGTACCTGCGCACCCATTACCGCTACACGCTCCAGTTGCCGCGCGCCGCGCCCCGTGACCCGCTCGCCAGTTTCCTGTTCGAGCGTAAAGAAGGCCACTGCGAGTATTTCGCCAGTTCCATGGCCATCATGTTGCGAACTCTCGGGATCCCCTCCCGCATCATCACGGGCTTCCGCACCGGCGAGTTCAATGACCTTACCGGGCAATACGTGGTTCGGGCCTCCGACGCCCATTCCTGGGTGGAGGTGTATTTCCCGGGCTCGGGCTGGGTCAGTTTTGATCCCACTCCAGCCGGCAGCATCCCTCCAAAAACTGGTTGGGCGCGCCTGCAGCTATATCTCGACGCTGCCGCGTCCTTCTGGCGCGAGTGGATTGTCAACTACGACGTCAGCCACCAGCGCACGCTCAGCCAGGATGCGGTTTCCAACGCCCGGTGCTTCTTCGACGGCGTTCGCCGCTGGACAGCGACCCAGCATCGGCGCCTGCTCCATTCCGCCCGCCGCGCGCACCGCGATATTTCGACGTTTCCGCTGCGATGGCTGGTGGGGGCAACCGGCGCCGCACTTTTTCTGCTGCTGCTGTTCAACTTCAGGAGTCTTGGCCGTTTTCTTCGGGCAAGCCGCCTTCGCGCCCATCCTGCGCACGCACCGCGCGAAGCCGCTTCGCTCTGGTATGGAAAAATGGTGCGTCGCCTGGCTCGGCTGGGCTGGCGTAAGTCACCCTCGCAAACGCCCGCCGATTTTGTCGCGGCCATTCGCGAGCCGGCATTGCAGCAGAGGGTTGCTGCCTTTACCTGTGCCTATGAATCGGCGCGCTTCGGACACTCGGCAGCGGAGGCCGATGCCCTGCCTCGGCTTTTCCAGGAAATTATCGTAGGTGAGAAGATAGCGGCCGGCGGATCACCCCGCCGGAAAACTCAGTTTACCAACGGGTAACCACGCCAACGCCGACGTAATAGTTATGCTGACGGCTCCTGCCGGTGTCAACTGGCAAGGCTGCGTTTCCGTTTAGATCTGGCTCTCCCGACCAGAAATCTCGCGCTTCGGCTCGAAACCCCCACTTGTGCCAAACCCAAGCATCCATTCCGGCTCCAAACTGAATCACGCCAGTGTTGCTTCCGGTGGGGCCGGTGTATGGATTGGGAGCATTACCCCAAATCAACTCGTGCGGATAACGGAAGCGTCCGTACCCACCGCCAAAGCTTGCCCACGGCGTGAAGTTGTCTCGGGCAAAGAAGTTTACCCGCAGCGATGGGGTAACGAAAAATGCTCCAATGTCCTTCGGAACTTGGTTGAGATAAGTGTTCAGGTCCATCCGGAAGTAGCCGGCAGCAGGCACTTCCGCGTAGAAGCCAAATACCTTGCGGACCGCGAGGAGCCTACCGTAGTTGAAAGCGAGAGTTTCCTCGTTTCCAAAGTGAATTCTCGTGTTGAAGTCCTGGGGGTCTTCGGAAAGCGCAAGCTGGTTTGTCTGCGTGCTGACGAAGGTTGACCCAAAGGTCACCGACATCTCGTTTTTCTGCGCCAGCGCGCTCACTGCGGCCAGCAGTACCGGCAATAACATGCCTAAGAGGCGTTTCTGAAACATCACTCCTCCGGATGATTGAGGAATATAGCGCGTTCGAACAAGATTAGCACGCCGCGCGCGCGTCAGCCCATCAAGCAAGTTACCTCGGAGGTGCCTTGCTCTCCAACCTCTTCCAGCCGGTCTGTCGGCCCGCCAGATGCTAGAATCATCTCCAGGCTTCCGCTTCTACCGTTATCTTTAGTCGTTGTCTCATCCGAAAAACGTGTCATCCGAGAAACCTATTTCCGCACGCCCGGCTCCGCCCGCGCGCCCCAAGGTCGGCTTCGTCAGCCTGGGCTGCCCTAAGAACCTCGTCGATAGCGAGGTGATGATGGGCATGCTGGTGCAGGCCGGAGCGGAACTCACGCCATCCGCGGCTGACGCCGACGTCATTGTCGTCAACACCTGCTCGTTCATCGGCAGCGCGCAGCAGGAATCGGTCGATACCATCCTCGAAATGGCCCGCCACAAGAACGGCGGGAAGGCTAGGCGCCTCGTGGTCGCGGGCTGTCTCGTTGAGCGTTTCCGGAACGAAATTCAGAAGAACATCCCCGAAGTGGATGCCGTGGTCGGCACCGGCGAACTGCCGGAGATCATCTCCGCGGCCCTGAATACCGCCATCCCGAGTACCGCGGCCAAAGGTAGCGCCGGCGTCCCGCCGGCGGTCGTGGGGGCGTCTCGCCCCCACCCAACCGATCCCAGCCTCTTCACCATCCTTCCCTCCCGTCCCGAGGGCGATCATCGCCGCCTGCAAGGTCGCTTCGACCGCAACGACTGGGACGGCGCCGTGGCCGATCTTCCTAACTATCTTTACGACGATCACACGCCGCGCATCCTCGCCACGCCTCGCTACTCCGCCTATATCAAAATCGCCGAAGGCTGCGATCACCCGTGCAGCTTCTGCATCATCCCGCAGTTGCGAGGCCAGTTCCGCTCGCGGCGCTTTGAGTCCGTTGTTGCCGAGGCCGAGCGCCTGGCCCAGTCCGGAGTCCGCGAGATCACGCTGATCGGGCAAGATACAACTTGCTACGGCGAAGACCTCGGCCTGAAAGACGGCTTACCGCTCCTCCTCGAAAAGCTCGCAAGCGTCGATGGCCTGAGCTGGATTCGTTTCCTCTACGCGTATCCCAACAAGATCACCCGCCGCCTGCTCGAAACCATCGCCGCCCACGAGAATATCTGCTCTTATGTCGATGTACCGCTGCAGCATGCCTCGCCCACGGCTTTGAAGCGCATGAAGCGCGGCGGCGGCGCGGATGTCTTCCTGCGTTCGATTGAGAAGATGCGCCGCACCATCCCCGGCGTCACCCTGCGCACCTCGTTCATCGTCGGCTTCCCCGGCGAGACCGAGAAAGAATTCGAGGAACTTTGCGACTTCGTGCGCGAAGCCCAGTTCGACTGGATGGGAACGTTTGGCTACTCCGATCAAGAAGGCGCAGGAGCGTTTGGCTTGGATAAAAAGCTCTCCGCGCGCGAAATCGAGAGCCGCCGCAAACACCTGATGTCGAATCAGAAGAAGATCAGCCGTGCCCGCAAGAAGGCTCTAATCGGCCGCGAATACGATCTGCTGTTGCTAGGCTCTTCCGACGAAACCGAACTCCTCCTCGAAGGCCGCACCGCCATGCACGCCCCTGAAATCGACGGCAAAGTGTTTGTGAACGATTATCCGGCAAGCGATTTTCCGGAGGGCGCCGCGCCCCGCGAAGGCGAGTTCTACCGCTGCCGCATCACCGCAGCCCACGATTATGATCTGGTAGCTGAGATAATCTAAAGGCAGAAGTGAGGAGTCAGAATGAAGAAGTACAACGATTCAAATGCCCCTCGCTCTAACTTCTGCAATCTGACTTCTTACTTCTGACTTTCTTCTGATTTTCCCCATGCCCCGCAAACGCGCAACCAAACTCCGCTGCCCCATCAATTGCCCACCCTCAGATCTTAATAAAAATCCGCTTGCGCCAGAAAAGCCACAGCAGGATCCAGCAGAACGCTAGCGCTCCGAGCGAATAAACCAAGGAAGCATTCGGCGCACTTAGTCCGAACGCTTCCAGGTGCGCCTGCGCCGCCTCGTGCCAGAGCATGCTGATTCCGTTCGGGGCTTTTGCCATAAACGTGTAGCCCGGCCCGTACACCATTGAGTCGGCCACGAATCCAGCGATCGCATTCATGCCAAAAACCAGAATTGGCATGGTCCAGGCTCCGCGCCACTGTTTGATCTCGAGCACCCAATAGAGGAATGCCAGGAACATGAGGGCGAATCCCCCACTGAAGAGCACGAATGAGCTGGTCCAGAGGTTTTTGTTGATCGGAAACCACTGGCCCCAGAACACCCCCGCCGACAGCCCCAGCAAGCCGGCAAAAAACATGCTCCCTGCCTTGAACGCCGGCGTTCTTGTGGACCGAAGCCAATGCCCCGTCAGCACGCCGATCAGCGTGGTCCCGATGGCCGGGATCGTGTGGATGATCCCCTCCGGATCGCGATTCCCATTATACAAATGCCCCATGAACAACTTCCGGTCGAGCCACGCGGGCAGGTTGCGGTCGGGATCCATGAATGGAATGTCATGTCCGGGCACGCCATAGCCCGGCACCGGGGCAAATCGGAGGAGGGCCCAGTACCCCACAATGCATGCGGCTAGTGTGATCAGTTGCCCGCGCCGGCCGGACCACAACTCCAGACTCACGCCGGCCAGGTAGCAGAGCGCGATCCGCTGCGTCACGCCTTCAAAACGAAAGCTGTGGATGTCGAAACCAAAGATGGGCGATGCGTTGACCAGCAGGCCGACGGCAATAAGAATCAGGCTCCGCCACAAAGCATGGACGAAGATGTCCGAGCGCGAGTCGCCGCGGCCCACGCGCGAGGAGACGGAAAATACCAGTGAAATCCCCACCAGAAAAAGAAACGAAGGGAAGATGAAGTCGGCCGGCGTCCAGCCGTTCCACTGCGCATGCATGATGGGCCAGTAGGCTTTGCTATCGCTGCCCGGATTGTCCACCACCACCATGCCCGCGACGCATAAACCACGGTAAATATCGAGGCACATCAGGCGATTCGGGGCTTGCATTTTGGTCCCGGGAGTCAACTTTGCGCCGGGAAGGTCGAAAAAAGTTGTCGACATGGCGCGTTTAATATACTCGCCCGTCGTGCGTTTCGCCGTGACTATGGCAAGGTGCGCATGGCCTCGGATGCGAGCCCGTATCGGCTGCGATAACCTATAGTGGATAGCAACAAACCTCCTATGGCCCGCGCGCGCTCTCTCAAACTCAAATGCCCCATCTGCAAGAAGCTGGTAAAGAACTCCGACCCCGACTTCCCTTTTTGCAGCGACCGCTGCCGCTCGATCGATCTCGGCAAGTGGGCCACCGGCGCGTATGTGATTCCAGTGCCGCTCACTGACAACGACGAGGACATCGGCGCTGCTGAAAACGAAATTCGACGACGCACCGACGATTCCGGGGACTCCGAGTGAATCAAGATTCGGAATCCGTTTCCAGCAGCAGCGCCCCCAGCTGGGCCACGCTCGTCGCCACCTTCTTCGGCGTCGGACGCCTGAAGCCGGGCCCCGGCACCTGGGGCTCGCTCGCAGCCGTGATCGTCTGGGCGCTGCTCAGTTCCCAAATCCCTCCGTCCTACCGCGCGGCCGCAACCGTGGTCGCGGCCGCCGTCGTAACCATCATCGGCATCCCCGCCGCCACTCGCGTCGCCCGCGCCACCGGCGGCAAAGATCCCCAATTCGTCGTCATCGACGAAGTCGCCGGCCAGCTTGTCGCCCTCATCGCCGTTCCCCTCGCTTGGAAATCGTTTCTCGCGGGCTTTATACTTTTCCGTACCTTCGATATTTGGAAACCGTTTCCCATCCGGCGGCTCGAGCGGCTTCCCGAAGGCACAGGCATCGTGGTGGATGATCTGGCCGCGGGGCTTTATGCGCTCGCAATCATGCATCTCTTGCTGCATTTCGGACTTCTAAAGGGTTAGAGGGCTGACGGAACCCGAGGCGGAAGACAGAATTCATGAGCATCTCCGACAAACTGCTCGGCCGAAAGCCGGCCAACGGCAAGCCCCACATCGACGCCGTTGCGCCCGCCTTTGCCCTCCCCGGCGGCGAGGTCCGCATCGTTGGTAAAAGTCTTCGTCCGCCCGAACTCCGCCGTCCCAGCGTCCGCTTCGGCGACATCGAAGCCTCCGTCCTGATCAGCTCCGATGATTTTCTCGTGGCACGCGTGCCCGAAGGAGCTTCGGGGCCGGTTGTCGTCGGCACCAACGGCGATGTCAGCAACGCTCACAACATCAGCGTGGCCGTTCCCATCGCCGATGAGCTTCACCCCGTCACCAATCCGGCTGTCGACCGTGACGGCAATCTCTTCGTCACCTTCTCCGGCTCCCGCGGACAGAAAGTCCCCGTCGCAATTTTCAAAATCGACCCCAACTACAAGGTCACTCCATTCCTCAACGACATGATGAACGCCACCGCCATCGCCTTCGACCGCGACGGCAAAATGTACGTCTCCTCGCGCCACGATGAGGCCGTATATCTGGTGGCGCCCGACGCATCCGTTTCCACCTATGCCCAGGGGATGGGCGTTGCCACCGGCATGGCTTTCGACCGCGAGCAGAACCTTTACGTCGGCGACCGCAGCGGCACCATCTTCAAAATCGCCCGCGACCGCCAGATTTTCGTCTTCGCTACTCTGGAGCCCAGCGTGTCCGCCTACCATCTCGCCATCGGCCCCACGGGCGACCTGTTCGTCACCGGACCGACCACCTCCAGCTTCGATGCCGTCCACAAGATTGATCCCCACGGGAGTGTGAGCGTGTTCTACCGCGGCCTCGGGCGACCGCAGGGCTTGGCTTTCGACATCGAGGGAAACCTCTACGTTGCCGCCTCGCTGGCGGGCAAACGCGGCATCGTCAAGATCACACCACAAGCCAACGCCAGCCTTCAGGTTGCCGGGCACGGCCTCGTCGGCCTCGCCTTCGCCCCCGGCAAATCCGCCATCCTCGCCACCAACAACGCCGTGCACCACATCGCCTGGAATATAGAAGGTCTGCCACTACCACCCGCGTAGAAATGCCGCTAAGGGAAAGATCGCGGATTCTTGCTTATCGCCGGTAGTATGGTGGTAGTATGATAGTAGTATGAAAGAGAAGACATCGATCACACTTTCGAAAGATGTGCTTACCCGCATCGATCGCCTGGCGGGATCGAAGCACTCGCGCTCCGCTTTTATTGAAGGCGTGCTGACCCAGTACCTCCGCAGGCGCGCACGTACGCATGCCGACGCTCGGGATCTCGAACTCATCAATAACGCAGCCGATGAGCTCAACAGCGAGGTAGAGGACGTCCTCAGCTATCAGGCTCTAGACGAGTAGTCCGGAGGGCCCGAAATGCGGCGAGGCGAAATCTATCGCGTCCATCATCCTAGCGGCGATCCCAAGCTGTACCGAAGCTTCGTGGTAGTCAGCCGCCAGACCCTTATCGATTCCCGTTTCTCCACTGTCATCTGTGCGCCAATCCTCACCCGCGGCAACGGATTCTCAACCCAGGTCGCCGTCGGAATCGACGAAGGACTCAAACATGAAAGCTGGATTTTTTGTGACAACCTCGTCAGCCTCCGCAAGGTGCAGTTGACACACTTTCTCGGGTCCTTGCCGCCATCGAAAGTGGCGGAACTCGACCGGGCTCTGAAACGGGCGCTTTCGCTGGAATAACCGCGACTTCCTATACTTCCACGACACTTAGACGGTGGGCGACTCAATAAACGGATGCGTCACTGAGCGGATAATCAAGGGCGGGATGTCCAATCAGGGAAATCGTTAGAGCCGCTTTCGCGCCTTCGCTCTTACTTCTTGTACACCGTCGGCCGCGGACCCTTTTCCAGCGCTTCCCGGTCCCAGATCATGCCTTCACGCGAGTAGGTCGCCAGCTCGAAATCCTGCGTCAGTTCGAGCGCGTCGGTCGGGCACGCATCTTCGCACAGTCCGCAAAACATGCAGCGGCTCAGGTCGTAGGTGAAATTGGTGAGTTCTTTGCGGCGGGTCTTTTCGTTGCGCTCGCTCGTGACCACGATCAGATGTTCAGGACAAGCCAGCGCGCACAGATCGCAGGAAATGCAGAGACTCTCGTTCGTATCCGGATTCACATTCAGCCGTGGCGCCCCGCGGTAGCGCTCAGCCACCATCGGCCGCTGCAGCGGATACTGCTCCGTATAGATCTCTTTCGGGTGCTGATACCGGAACGTCACCCCCAGCCCCTGGATCAGATCGACCAGGAACACCTTGCGCAGGATCTCCGTCATTCCCATAACCCGCCTAGGATACCACTAGCGGGTTACAGGCACATGTGAGAAAGGTCACACGCGGAGCGGCGCGTTCGGAATCGCGAACCGCAATGAATCCGCGAAACTGCGCGCCCCACACCGCGTGTCAGGTCTTGTCTGGAAGGTTGTAGGGTTCTAATCCACCGTTTGCATCACGAGGATGCGAACCGGCTCAAAGTAAACGTCACCCGGGTAAATAATCGACACGGCGTGGTTCCCGTGTGTCAACCCGGAAACGCTGCACTGCCCAACACCATTCGCGATCGTGCCTGTCGAGACAACCTCGCCGGCCACCGAACACTGCACGCTTTCTCCATTCGGAGGCGGCCCCGCGATCGATGTCAGCGTCGTTGTGAACTTCACAGAAGTGCCCGACTGCGAGGGGTTCGCGGAAGAAAGCACCTGCCCGGTCAACTTCGGGGTCAGCAGCACCACTTGCTTGCCATCGGCAATGGCAATGTCTCCATAGTCGTTCACCTCGATCGAGTACGGTTGCGCGCCCCCAAGATTCGAAATCGCAGTCAGATCCTGCATACCTCCTGTCGGCGTCCACAGAAACCCGCGCAGCATTCCGCTTCCATCGCTGGCGAGTGACGACCCAACCACCCAACCGTTGCTGTTGATGCCCATCGCCGTACTCATCGCGCCGCCCAGCGTGCCCAGATCGACCAGCCCTTGCGCTGACGTCCAACTGAACGCATGCCTCCCGGCTGCCGTTAGCACCTGTCCCGCGACTGTACCGGCGTCATTTACGGCGAAAGCCATCGTGCCGGTGGTCGCAAAGGTCTGCAAGCCGCCCGCTTTCGTCCACGTAAAGGCAACTACGTCCGTCGCTCCCTCGGGATAGTAGTACCCCACGACCTCGCCCGCCGAGTTGATGGCTGTCGCCACGGACCCGAACGGACTCGTAAGGTCGGGCGTCAAATCCTGCATGCCGGCGCCTTCCGTCCATAGGAACGCGTGCCGTTGGCCCGCTCCCGTAAATGACACCCCCACCACCTGATCGC